>WBZU01001761.1_pt1 | contig 15815 bp, 12 predicted proteins | sample 5204311 | NCBI WGS metagenome assembly WBZU01 (sample SAMN12344359, study PRJNA552823) | activated sludge metagenome | biome: Activated sludge suspended growth; feature: Nitrification reactor; material: Wastewater; isolation source: activated sludge from nitrification reactor of wastewater...
GAGCGCCGCGTTGCCGACGGCGACCACAGCCGATGGATCCACGGCGGGAAGCATGCCGAGACGAATGGCGACGTCATGATGCAAGTTGGCGCCAAACGCGCCGGCCAGAAGCACGCGAGCGAGATCGGCGTCACGAACGTTCGCGACGCGGCACAGCAGTTTCGTGGCTGCGCGAAGAGCCCCTTTGGCGAGTTGCAGTTCGCGAATGTCCATTTGCAGCAAGTCCACGCCTCGCGCGAGCGTGATGCGATCGGCGCCTGAAGCGATTTCGCCGTCTTTGGCGACGATTCCAGCGCGAACGAGTTCTCCCAGAACTTCCAACAGGCCCGTGCCGCAGATGCCTTTGGGTTTGCCCGTGCCGATCGTGGTTGGTCGAATCGAACCATCTTCGCGCACGTCGATTCGCACGATCGCGCCCGCTTCCGCGCGCATGCCGATGGAAATATTTCCACCTTCGAACGCCGGTCCGGCAGGCGTGGAAGCGGCGTAAAGCGTTCCTTGGTGTGCCAGGACAATCTCCGTGTTTGTCCCGATGTCGATGAGCATGCGCGGTGGACCGGGCTTGTCGAGATCCGTCGCCAGGATCGCCGCCGCCGTGTCACCTCCAACGAACGACCCGAGCAGCGGAAACGTCGTGATGGTCTCGCCCGACAAACCCCACGCTTGGGACGAACCAGTTCGTTCCTCGACAAACGGTGGAGAATAGGGGGCCTCCGCCAAGCACTTGATGTCGGTCCCCCAGAGAAGCGCGGTCATGGCCGAGTTTGCCGCAACGAACCAGTGCGTGATTTCCCCGTCTTTCGGCAGCAGGCGCCCGCGAGCGGCTTCTTCGAGCAAACGCAGGGTTTCTCGAGCGTCCTGCGTGAGTTCGTCTCGAGCCGCTTCGCCTTCGAGCGCGTACGTCAGGCGCGTCATCACGTCATGACCGCGACGAACTTGGCGATTGAGCACGGACGCTTCGCCAAGGATGTCGCCGGTCGCGGGATCGATCGTCCGCAGCTGAACACTGGTGGAGCCAAGATCGACCGCGGCGAACACTCGGTTTGGCAGCGGAGTTTGTCCGAGCCGCGTAACCAAAGGCGCAGCCCGTAAATCAAAGCGTGTTTGGACTTCGACGGTGAGGGGCGTTCGGGGCCGAATGCGACAGGACAAACGCAGCCCTTCGCGCAGCATGCCTTCGCTCAGGATCGAACGGTCTTCGGGCGTCGGTGGAGCGTTTCCGGAAAGCACCCGAACGAGGCATTTTCCGCAGGTTCCGCGACCTCCACAAGGCGCGTTGATCGCGATACCTTTCGATCGTGCAACTTCCAGCAGCGAGTGTCCCGCGTGAAAGTTGACGGTTGTTCGGACGGGTGAACCATCGGTTCCCGGCTCTTCGAACGTGGCTCGGACCAACATGAGGCGGCGAGCCTAGCACCTGGGGTTTGGGGAAGCGCCGAGGTCAAATAATGAAGCTGGATCTGGAATTCGTCGCCTTGGCCTTGACAACCGATGGGGGTCTCCGCCATAAACGCGCCCCCACGCATCTCCCGGGTTCGAACATTGTCTCGACGGTCGAGCCAAGGCCTTGGTGAGCGTGAGCCCACTCGTAGAGCGAGAAGGCAAGCCATGCCCAAAATGAAGACAAACCGGGCCGCTGCAAAGCGCTTCCGGGTAACCGGTTCGGGCAAGATCCGCCGTAGCAAAGGCGGCTTGAACCACTGCATGCAGGAGAAGAGCAGGAAGCGCTGCCGTCGTCTCCGCAAGAACGACATGGTTGACAGCACGATGGAAGGACGCGTGAAGCTCCTTCTGCCGTATCGCTGAGCCGCTGGAAGCTCCACGAGCAAGGAAGAGGTAAAGCGATATGCCGCGTGTAAAGCGTGGGTTTAAGGCCCGTCGCCGTCGTAACCGCGTTTTGAACCAGACCGAGGGGTTTTTCCTCGGCAGGAAGAACCGCTTTCGCCAAGCGGTCGAGGTTCTCCGTCACGCTTGGGAATACGGCTACATCAGCCGCCGCTTGAAGAAGCGGGACTTCCGCAAGCTTTGGATCGCGCGTATCAACGCCGCTGCCCGGACAAACGGCACGACGTACTCGCGTTTGATCAACGCCCTCAAGAAGGCGAACATCTCCCTCGATCGCAAGATCCTCTCGGACCTCGCGATCAACGATCCGAATTCGTTCAGCGCCGTCGTCAAGCTCGCCACGAGCGGCTGATTCGACCGGCTGAGGCGTACGCGTGAGCGACAAAGATCCCGTCACAGCGATTGAAGAGGGCCTCGAAGCACTCGGTACCAAGTATCGCGATGCTTTTGCGGCGGCTTCGAATGAGCAGGCCCTTCGCAACGAGTACGCGCGCGTGCTCGGCAAAAAGGGTGACCTCACGGCGATCTTGGCGCTCATGCGTCACGTTCCGGCGGACAAGAAGACAGCCGCCGGAAGTCGCGTCAACGCCTTCAAGAATGAAGTCGAAGCGGCATTCGAAGCTCGCCTGCGCGCGATTGCCAGAGCAGCACGTGAAGCCGAGCTTCGCGGTTTGCCTTTGGACCTGAGTTTGCCTGGACGCACCGAGGTTGGTCGGGGCCACTTTCATCCCATTGCGCAAGTACGGGATGAACTTTTGGCGATCTTCCGGGACCTCGGGTTTGTCGCGGAAGCAGGACCCGAAATCGAGCTCGAGGAAAACAACTTCGGCAAGCTTGCATTTCCGCCCGATCATCCGGCGACGGACATGCAGGACAGCTTTTGGCTCGGGCCTGGTTTGTTGTTACGAACCCACACCACGACCGTGCAACCGCGGGAATTTGCGTTGCGCAAGCCGCCGTTGGCCGTGGTGATGACGGGTGCGGTGTATCGGCGCGACGATGACGTGACCCATTCGCCGATGTTTCATCAGATCGATGGGTTCTTGGTGGACAAACACGTCAGTTTCGCCGAGCTGAAGGGTGTCATCACGGCCTTCATCGAACGACTTTACGGTTCCGGGATTCCGGTTCGGTTTCGACCGAGTTATTTCCCGTTTGTCGAACCGGGTGCGGAAGTCGACTGCGGGTGTGTGTTTTGTGCACGCCCGGACGGTACGCATGCGGGCTGTCGCGTGTGTAAGCACACGGGCTGGCTCGAAGTGCTGGGCTGCGGAATGATTCATCCGGACGTTTTCCGCAATTGCGGCTTGGATCCCGAGGAATACACAGGATTTGCGTTTGGCCTGGGACTCGAACGGCTGGCGATGTTGCGGTATGGAATTCCGAACATCCGGCATTTGTTCGAGAGCGATCCACGGTTCTTGTCGCAGTTCTGAATACCCCAAAAGTGGATGGAATGATGTGCGCCCCTTGCACATCGTCTCGTGCGTCCTTATAGCCCGATAGACGTTGGCGCTGATGGATCGAAGAAGCGTCTGACGCGTCGAAGCAGAAGTGAAAGCCTTCGACGCCGACATGCGTTTCTGCACGAAAGCGACGTTCGGGTTTTACCGTAAGTGCATCAGGCATTTCCCGGGGGTTTTAGACCGCCCTCCCCGACGTCGATCGAGACCAAAAAAATAGGAACATCTGGTGTCTCGTGGGTTTCGAGATCTGCCCTCGAAACCGCAAGTTGCGCGAAGCGCGCCGAGGCACTGCACGCGAAAGCGCCAATCGTTACAAATCATTCGAACAAGACTTGCCGATGAAGTGAACCTGGCAGGTCACAGAATCACGTGTTGTTCGTCGAAGACATTGTGGGTCATGCAGGGCGTTTCACGGCGCCCACTTCGGAGGCGTGAAAGCTATGAAAAAAGGCGATCGAACGAGCAAACGTCGACCTGCCGACGCGAAACGCGCGGGCGGAAAACGTTTGCGCAGCGTCTTGGCTGTACCGTCCCGCAGCACTTCGACGAGTACGACTCAACACTCGTCGGCCCGAAATACCCGTCGCTACGAGTCCAGCGGCACCAAATTTGCAGGAAAGTCTGCAAACCCGACCGATCTTGCCTCACGCATTGCATCTGTGAACGGTCCGTTTCGCAAAGAAAGTTCACGTCGAGGCAATTCGGTTGGAATCAACGAGCACTCTGCCCCGTTGTGCGATCCACGGGGCGGTGCTTCCGAGGCAACTATGGCGAGCACCGAATCCCCGACGACGAGTTCGAAACGGCTTTTGCTCAACTCTCGCGAGAATTTGCAATCTCGCAAGGGCGACCTCGAAGACATGAATGAAAAAACCTCCAACGCAACGAAGAGCACGATGAGCACGTCGACCGCCCGCCGCACGGAAAAGCGCCCCACAACCAAGACCAAGGCCCGCGTTGGTGCCCCCAAAGCGTCGCGCCCGGGTCCGGTGCAATCTCGCCTTCGTTCCGCTGCTGTTCCTCCGCCCGCACGTCGTTCGGGCGCGGGTAACGAGCGTCGCGCGAAGGAGAAGGAGCAGGACGTTCAGGAAAAACCTGGCGTCGTGCAGGAAAACCAAAACGCAGTTGCGACTGCCAAACCTTCGACGCACCAGAAAGAGCCGATCGGAGCCACCGATATGGACCTCGGCGTGCTCGATGATGAAGGGATCGACGAACCGGCATTGCGCCCGCCGCGCGCAACGGATCTCGAACCCGAACCGACGGCCGCGGAATTCATCGATCTCGAATTCAGCCCGCTCAATCGTCCGGATACGCCCCGACAAACGAACGAGCGCGAACTGAAGGACATCGAAGAAGGCGGCGGAGATTCCATGCTCGCCCGGTATTTCCGGGACATGGCGCTGCATCCGGTCATGGGTCCGGATGAAGAGCTCGACACGGCCCGTTTGGTCGAACGAACCGAGATCGATCACTGGGTCGCGCTTCTGTCGTATTTGCCCGCGGCCGAGTTTGTCTTGGAAGCGTTGGCCGAAGACGTGGCCAAAGCCGGCGAAGAAGAGGTCAAGGCACCTCAAGTGCAAGAGCTGCAAAAGATCGTGCGCCTTGCGAAGAAGCAAAAGTTCAAGCTCGCTCCGGAACAGGACAAACAGTGGAGCCAGCTTGCGTCGGAACTTGCCGCGGTCATCCGTTTGCCCGATTCCGATCGGCTCTGGATGGCTCGCGCAGGCAGCATCGCGCGCGACCTCGTCCGGGAACCGGATTTCGACGAAGACACGATCGGTGATGATGAAGAAGGCATGTTGCGGCCGGTTCGTCCGACGTTGCCCATGTCCAACGCGTATCGCCGTTATTTGGACCGCGTCGATCGGACGTTCCAAGCGCAGCACAACGCGAAAAACAGGTTCGTTAAGGCAAACCTGCGGCTCGTCGTTTCGATTGCGCGTCGTTACAACCGTGGTCGTTTGCCGCTGATCGACCTGATTCAGGAAGGAAACATCGGTCTCATGAAGGCCGTCGAGCGATTCGATCACAACCGTGGCTACCGCTTCTCGACGTACGCGTCGTGGTGGATTCGGCATGCAATCAGCCGCGCTTTGGCCGACAAAGGCCGCGCGGTCCGCATTCCCGTCCACATGCTCGACACGTACAACCGAGTCGCTCGGGCCACGCAAGCGATCATCGCGCGTACGGGGCATGAGCCGACGATCGAAGAGCTCGAAAAAGAGACCGGGGTTCCGCGAGAAAAACTCGACAAGGTCAAGGATTTCTACGCTGAAACGCCGTTTTCGCTCGATCGGCCCGTCGGTGATGAAGATGGACGCAAGTTCATCGACTTTTTGCAGGAGGAAAACGCGCTCTCGCCGTTCGATCACTTGGCCAACAGCAAGTGGAACGATGAAGTGCAACGTCTCCTGACGACGCTCACGCCCATCGAATCGCGCATCATTCGGTGGCGGTTTGGCCTGGACGACGAGGACGAACTCACGCTGAAGGAAATCGGCGACAAGTACAACCTGTCGCGTGAGCGCATTCGCCAGCTGCAAGAGCAAGCGCTCGTCAAAATCCGCAAACAGATGCGCGATTACTGATTGCCCAGATGAGGCGCGCCAAACCCCGTGTTCAACATTTGGGGCTTCGGATCGCCTTTGGCGTCCTTCGCCCCAAACCCCGTGTTCAACATTTGGGGCTTCGGATCGCCTTTGGCGTCCTTCGCCCCAAACCCCGCCGCGCCAAACCTCCCCCGCCACGATCCCGCGACACTTCAGCCGCACATACGTGCACACCATGACGCGGATGTCATGCCGCCCGACATCGTGTGCATACGCGTAGGGCAAACGCTGCTCGAATCGAGCCACATTTGCTCGATCAGCGATCCACCCACACCTGCTTCGCTGCGGCTTCGACAACCTTGTCGATCAGCGGACGCGCCGCGCTCACTTTGCCCGGGATCTCCGTGACCAAAACCGAAAAGGCCAACGGGCTTTGTCCTGGAGGCGCGAGCACGTAGCCGGACAACGACGCGACGCTGTTCAGCGTGCCGGTTTTGGCTCGAACGGCGCCTTTGTTGGACCACGAACGAAATCGTCCACGCAGGGTTCCATCCACACCGCCGGTCGCCAGTTGGGCCACGAAGTCCGCCGAGATCGCACTGTCGCGTAAAGCCACGCGCAGCAGCTGCGACGTCGACCAGGCCGTGACTCGATTCGCGTCGAAGAGACCCGAGCCGTTTTTAATGACAACCCCTTCGTCAAACGCTCCGATTTCTTTGAGCAGATCCGTGACGTCGCGAGCTGCCGCATCAGCGCTCGCCGGGCCTGTTTTTTTCCCGCCCGCGAGCGACTTGAAGATCATCTCGGCGTAGAAATTGTCGCTGTCTTTGCCGAGTGCTCCAAGCAAAGCCCCAAGCGGTTCGGATCGATGCGCGGCGAGCAGTCGTTTTTCCTTCGCCCCGCCGAGTTTTACCGGGCCATCGACCGTAATCCCCGCGGACTCGAGCACGGCGCGTAGTGCATGCCCCGCGGACAAACGCGGATCTTCCACGCGCTTACGCACACGCATCACGCGTGCGCCTTCGGGTACGTGCCCGCCCACGCGCGCTTCGAGGCGTTCGCCTTTGGGCACGAGGTCGATCGTGAGTTTTTCCGGATCGGACTTGGCGGTTGTTCGGACCGAACCGACGATATCGACAAACCCCGGTGGGTCGATCCGAATGACGGCGTCTTTGCCTTTTGCGCCCGGACGAACCGACATCGTGAAGGTGTTTTCGTCGAGAGCGACGGCGGAAACGGGAGCTCGAAACGGAGCCCATTCGTGTGGTTGTTCTTCGAAAGCGGGCGGGACGAACTTGTCGTCGAAGTAGCTTTGATCGACGAGCACTGCGCCGACGCGTTTGACGCCGGCCGTGAGCAGTTCGCGCGTCATCGTCCACAGATGTCCCGCATCGAGCGAAGGATCGCCTTCGCCGCGCAGGACGAGTTCGGGGACGTGATCGCCGTCGAGTTTGCCGTAGAGGCCCGTCTTGTACCGATGCGCGGCGCCGAGCCGTTTCAACGCGGCAAACGCCGTGAAGATTTTCGCGTTCGACGCCGGGTTTTTCGCTGTGTGTTCATGACGAACCGCGATGGTTTTTCCCGAATCGATCTCGACGATCGCCACGCCGATCGAGCCACCCCAGCTCTTTGCTTCGGATTCGAGCTTGTCGATGGCGGCTTCGATCGCGTCGGGTTTGATGCTCGTGGGTGCCGTAACGGCACTGGCGCTCGGAGCGACATCAGGCGCGGATGTTGCGGACGACGCGATGGAAAAAAGTGTCAGCAAAGCGGCCGACATGAGGGCGCGACGGCGTGCTCGAGGGTGTGTGAAGAGCGATGGCAACGGCGAATGGCGAAGGATCCTCATGATTCGTTCCTACAACGTTCGGGCCTGACGACACCTTCCGCCGCCGCTACGACTTGGTCGGGTTCGTCGCGGTCTGCGCATCTTTTGTGCTCTTGGCCAATTGCTTGCTAGGGTCAAAGGTATTCGACCTTCATGGGGAGGATGCATCGTGACTCTCGATTCCTCGACCGCCCGCAATCTTGCACTCTCGTTGGCCTTCGCCGCTGTGATTGGTGCTTGCGGCGGTGCGCCGAAACAAGTTGGTGATGAAAACAATTGGGACGCTCCGCCTCCGAAACCCACGTCGGACAGCAGTGAAACGAGCAGCGGATCTTCCTCCGCGGTGGACGAGCCGACGAAATGGACGGGCGCTGCCGAGCCCACGAAGCTCAACGATGATCAAGAGAAGCAGATCGCGATCGCGTTGAGCCGTGGTGAGAAGAAAGCGGCGAATTGTTCGCAAGTCGTCGACAACGCGCCGACCGGTGAAGGCTCCGTGAAGGTCAAGTTCGACGGGAAGATCGGCAAGGCCGTCGACGCCGAAGTGCTCGAGCCGTTTGCCGGTACGCCCGTGGAAACGTGCATCAAGCGTTCGTTCATCGGCGAATACTGTTTGCCCTTCGAAGGTGAACCGATTGTCCGGAAGCACTCCATCAAACTGCCTCCGAAGAAGTAGTTGGTGATGAAACGATTTTCTCCGCTCGTCGCGCTCGCGCTGCTACTCGCTGCCACGCCCGGCATGGCGCAGGACGAAGTGCCCGAACCTCCGCGGTATCCCCCGTCGACCGTGCGTCCGAAGCTCGTGGTCGGGGGCCTCGGGTTGTTCGCCGTCATGTACGGCACCGGGTTGATCCTCTCGGAAGTGGCGACGGAACAGCCCGGTTTTTCGAAGCTGAACATCCCGTTCGCCGGTCCCTGGATGGGTTTGTCTGAGAACAAGTGCGTCGAATACGGCTCGACGGATTGCTCGCCGGAGCTCGTGGGTCGCGGGTTTCTCTACGGTGTGCTCGGCATCGGACAGATCGGCAGTTTGGCGCTCATCGGCCAGGCGTTGTTCATGAAGACGCAAGCCGTTGCTCCCGCACCTCCGCCGGAAACGGCGTTCATCGCGCCCGTACCGATCGTGACGCCGACGACCGTGGGGTTTGGGTTCGCCGGTCGGTTCTGACAAACGTTTGTCTTTACCGAACTCGCGGCGGCTCGGCGCCACGCACCGGGCGCGAGATGATCTTCCCCAGGCGTTCGATCGCTACTTCGACGTTCGTACCAAACGACAAACCAAGTTCACGCAGTGCCTCGCGGGCTCCCGCAATCGGTACTCCCGCGACGACATCGCCCGGCATCAGCGGCACGTGCTGCGTGATGAAGGCGATCGCTTCGGGCAGCGACCACTCCGACGTCCGCGTCATCGTCAAGTCGCGACTATCTCCGGCCACGCGCACACGCACTCGCAACGCATCGACCGCGCCCGCTTCGTCTTTGGTCACGAGAAACGGACCGAGCGACGTGGCGAACGCTCGACCATGCAACGGACACGATCGACGTTCCGCCTTCGGCGCGATCCATCGAACGAGGATCGCGTAACCCATGATCGCTTCTTCCACGTCTTGCACGGTGGCTGAACGCAGCTCTTCGCCGATCAGGGCCGCGATGGCGACATCCGCTTCGGGATGAGGTTCGTCCGGGGGAAACGGGATCGTTTCTTGGTGAGCAAACAGAGATCGGGCATTACCGATGTGGTACCAAGGAAGTTCGTCGGGACAACCGGCACGAGGCAACGCATCGATTTGCACGTACATCGCTCGTTCGGCCGAGCACGGGGGCAGCCACAGCAAGCTGCTCTTGAGCAAACGAGCTTCGGTGGGGCGGTCTCCTCCGCGCAGACGATCATCGAGTTTATCGAGACCAACTGCACGCAACGCGAAGACGCGCAGGTGAAAGTCCGACAAATCGAAAGGAACGCGGAGCGATGCGGGCGTTTCGAACTGACGATCGAGCGCGACGACGTCGTAAAGGTTTCCATCACGCTCGAGGGCGATGAGCGGACTGGCGGACGACGGGTGAAGAACGCGGGCGACTCGCATCGGCGCTATCGTCTGGGCACCGGGGCGGCGAGTCTAGCGCAACACGTTGTTTTTTGGGCGATTAGTCGGGCCAAACGTTTAGATGACGCGCCAAACGTCTCCCGCGTTGACTCGGCTCTCCGGATGCCTAGACTGCGCGCAAAATTAGGTCGGGCGGGGCGCTCTCTGCGGAGTGCGCGATGTCGTCCGATGGTTCACCAAGAGACGAGCGCGGCTCCTAGAGCGCGCCACACGCAGCGGGAGCGGTGGTCATGAGCAAGCGGACCAAATTCGTCTTTGTTACGGGTGGAGTTGTTTCCTCAATCGGCAAAGGGCTTGGCGCCGCATCCATCGGTGCGCTGATGGAGGCACGTGGCCTGCGCGTCACGCACATCAAGCTCGATCCGTACATCAACGTCGATCCGGGCACGATGTCGCCGTATCAGCACGGCGAGGTGTACGTGACGGACGATGGTGCCGAGACAGACCTCGATCTCGGGCATTACGAGCGTTTCACCCACGCGCGCATGACGCGACAAAACAACTTCACCACCGGTCGCGTGTACGAGTCCGTCATCTCCAAAGAACGGCGTGGTGAGTATCTCGGCGCAACGGTGCAGGTCATTCCGCACGTGACCGACGAGATCAAACAACGTGTTCGCTCGGCGGCCGAAGGCGTCGACATCGCCATCGTCGAGATCGGTGGAACCGTCGGCGACATCGAGTCGCTGCCGTTTCTCGAAGCGATCCGTCAGCTCAAGGTCGAGTGTGGCAGTCAAAACGCCATCAGCGTTCACGTGACGCTCGTGCCGTTCATCCCCACGGCCGGGGAGCTCAAGACGAAGCCCACGCAGCACTCCGTGAAGGAGATGCGTGAGATCGGGATTCAACCGGACATCTTGCTGTGTCGTTGCGACAGACCGCTTTCACGCGGCATGAAAGAGAAGATCTCGCTCTTCTCGAACGTGGAAGTCGACTGCGTCATTTCCGCGGTGGACGTGGGTTGCATCTACGAGCTGCCGATCGCGCTGCACGCCGAAGGCATCGACGAGAAGGTCACGGAGAAGCTCAACATTTGGGCGCGTCAGCCGGATTTGTCGCAGTGGCATTGGGTCGTCGAACGTTTCAAGAGACCAACCCGAGGTTCGGTGAAGATCGGCGTCGTCGGCAAGTACGTGCATTTGCGCGATGCCTACAAGTCGCTGCACGAAGCGCTGGTCCATGGCGGATTGCACAACGATGTGCGCGTGGACCTCGAGTACATCGATTCGGAGCAGATCGAGAAGAAAGGTCCGGCGGAGACGCTTACCGGGCTCGATGCGATTTTGGTTCCGGGTGGATTTGGTGATCGTGGGACGGAAGGAAAGATCGACGCGATTCGTTACGCGCGTGAACAAAAAATTCCGTTCTTCGGCATCTGTCTCGGCATGCAGCTCGCCGTCGTCGAATTCGCGCGGCACATCTGCGGGCTTGTCGGGGCAAACTCGGTCGAGTTCGATCGCAACCCGGCGCATCCCGTCATCGACATCATGCTCGACCAGAAGACCATCGTGGACAAAGGCGGCACGATGCGTCTCGGCGCGTATCCTTGCGTGCTCGAAAAGACGTCCATCGCGGCAGAGGCGTACGGAGCCACGACGATCAGTGAGCGGCATCGTCATCGGTACGAAGTGTCGAACAAGTACCGCGACGGGATGGCCCAGAAGGGCCTCATGCTTTCCGGAACGTCGCCGGATCAGCGCCTCGTCGAAATGATCGAGCTCGCGGATCACCCGTACTTCGTGGGTTGTCAGTTCCATCCCGAGTTCAAGAGCCGACCGCATGCGGCGCATCCGCTCTTCGTGCGTTTCGTCCGCGCGGCGCTCGAGCGTCAACGCGATCTGCGCAAAGGTAAGGCTGAGCCTGCGGCGTCGTCTCAAGGTTCGATGACGAGTCCGACGTCGAATCCCAACATCAACTGAAGATTGTCCGGGCCGAATCAGGCCACATCGATCACGGGCGCAGCGTTTGTCTGGTCTTCGTGTTCGTTTGTCGCCGTAGGTTTGTCCGTCAAGAGCGGGCAACGTTCGCCCACGTCGGCGATCAGGTCCTTGCGCAAGATGCGCTCCGGCGGCCTCCGCAAATCCCAGACGAGACCCAGTTTCTCGAGCACCTTGAGGATGTAGTAGGTGATGTCGATCTCCCACCAAAAGAAGCCTTGGTTGGTGCTCGACATGTAGTGGTGGTGGTTGTTGTGCCAGCCTTCACCCATGGTCAAAAGCGCGAGCCAGAAGTTGTTGCGGCTCGTGTCTTTCGTGGCGTAGCGACGACTGCCCCAGACGTGCGCGAGCGAGTTGATCGTGAACGTCGCGTGCAAGAGGAAGCAGGTCGAGACGAAGTACGCCCACAAGCCTCCTTGGACGCCAAACAAGAGGCCGCCGACGATACCCAAGGTCCAAGGACCGACGAGGTAGTGTTTGTCCAGCCAACGCAGCTCGGGGTAACCGGCGAAGTCCGGGATCATCTCGTAGTGCGTGCGTTCGTGTTCACGCCCGAGCCACCAACCGATGTGCGAGTACCAGAAGCCGCGGCGGGCGGGACTGTGCAAGTCGCGCTCGGTGTCGGAATGTTTGTGGTGCAAACGATGCGCAGCGGCCCACCAAAGCGGGCCTTTTTGTGTCGCGGTTGTCCCGAGAAACGCGAGGAACAACTGAAACGCGCGGCTCGTCTTGTACGTACGATGCGAGAAGTAGCGGTGGTACACGCCGGTGATCGCGAACATGCGCAAGACGTACGTGCCAAACGCGATTATCACGAGCTTCCACGTCACTTCGTACGCGATTGTCGCCGCCGTGATCAGGTGGATCGCGACGAGAGCAATGACGTTGTGCCATTGCGTCGTGGTTCGTTCCCTCGGTGCTTCGACCGAGACGGTCGTTGGTGTTCGAACGGTCTGCGCTGCTTCGGATTGCACACCTTGACTGTCTCAAATCGCCTTCAGCTGCGTTCCACCCTCCGGTCATGATTCCGTCATGCATCGGCGCAAAACGCCGGCGCAGTGCGTGCACCTCTTATGCGCTGCGTGCATGACGCGCACGCTGAGGAGGATCGGGTGAAGGTGCGCGAGATCATGACCACGCCGGTAACGACGCTCGAACCCAACGACAACTTGGCGTTCGCGGAAGAACTCATGACCGTCGAGCGTGTGCGTCACTTGCCCGTGGTCGATGGAGATGTGCTCGTCGGCATTCTTTCGCATCGCGACATTGCGGCAGCATCAATCCCTCTGATGAACGATCCGTCCACTGAACAAGACATCGCGGCGAAACGTAACGTTCGTGTCGACGAGGTGATGCATCACGAAGTGGAGACGATCGGTCCGGATGATGAAGCGGTGAAAGCTGCGGACATCTTGCTGACGCAGAAGGTGGGATCTTTGCCGGTCGTGGACGAACGTCATCACCTCATGGGGATCCTGACCGAAGCGGATTTCGTCGCGATGGCTCGAGACGCGTTGGCCAAAGGGATCATCGCTCCCCGCTCACCGGTCGTTCTGGCCAAACCCTCGAAGAAACGTTGAGGTCAAACGAAATCGTTCATGTCGGTAACGTCATCAAGTCGAGCGTCGGCCCGGCGCTGACGTGAACTTCCGATGCGCGAAGCATGTCGCCGTCCAAGACAAACGGGCCTTCCGGCGCGAAGCGAACGACGAACGAACGAAACAAATCGTCGACGTGTCCGGGGCCTCCGATGTTCTTGCCCATCAGCACACGCGGACATCGCGGCGCCAGCTTGTGCGGCGGCAGCTGACTCGCCACGAGATGCACTCGGTCGAGCGATTCACCCGCGCGGTAGTTGACCTTCATGCCGATCCCGAGGTCACGCACGACCGCTGCACACACGAGCGACCATGCTTGGCCGGCGAGCTGAGCACCGTCCGCTTCGATCGAACAAGGCATGGGCGTGAGGACACGCGAGTACGCTCCGCCGTAGAACGAATCGACGAAAATGCGGGCGGTGATGCGCGCAGCTCCGCCGTAACCGCGAGCGCCATCGGCGTAGTAGATGTCGAAAAATCGAGCGACGAGACCGGTGCCGAAGATGAAACCGATCCGTTCGATCGTTTGATCTCCAAGGGTTTGTCGAACTCGAAGCGTTGCCGAGCGCTTGGGGACGAAATCCGTTGGACGTGAAAGCAATCGTTGAAGCAGGTCGACAGGAGAGCCTTGCAAGCCGAAATTGCGGGCGACGGTGGCGACAGTTCCGCCGGGAAGAAGCGCCAAGCGAGGGAGAGAAGCCGAGCCGAATGCCCGAACGAGCGCCGTTACGCCGGCCATGAAACTACCGTCGCCACCGGAAAGAACGACCAGGTCGGAACCACGTTTCGCGATGACGTCGCAGATCGCATCGAGCTCATCGACGTGGTGGGTTGCGTGCACATCGGCGCGGCCCGTCGCGACCTTTCGAACTGCGGCGAGCGTCGAGAAATCGCGGCGATAAACGCGAGCATTCGTGTTGGCGATGATGTCGATACGCATGAGCCGAGAAGGACGTCGAGGCGAAGGCCGTCACGGACGAGCCGAGGCGCCGACGTTCCACCAGGCTTTGTACACGCATGCACATCCGCACAGGGAAAGAGGCGTGATTCCAACGAATCGGCGAACGCAAATGCGGACTTTCGCCCAAAACAACGCTTCAAATACGCAACGCGTGGAGAAGCCTTTGCGGGGCGGCAAAAGGTCGGGTAGCTCGAATGGACGCCCGATGATTCGTCGCCTTCCCCGCTGCACTTTCGCCCTCACCGCTCTGTTTGTCCTGTTCACTGCCGGTTGTGGCGGTGGTCCTGCGCTTCGAGCTGCCGAACAAGGAGATCTTGCCGGCGTGCGCAAGATTGCCTCGACAAACGGCGCCGAGATCGATGCGGACGAAGCGCGAGGCATTGCGCAGGCGATCCTGAAGCGAGAGATCGCTCAGGCGAAGGGCGAAGAAGGCGTGAAGAAGCTTCGCGAACTGCCTTCGTGTGCGGTCGCGTTGCGCGATGCACTCGAAGCGCGTGGAGCGTCGCGCGATGAAGTCGCGGCCGTGGCGACGTTGATGCGTTTCGATGCGCAAGCGCTCGATCACGAGGGGCTCGGCGAAGCGGCGAAAACAGCGTTGGCGACGCCGGGCGCATCGTCGATGTGGCGAGCGGTGGATGCGCGAAGTTTGATCGGTGCGGACAGTGGAGCGCGTCGACGAAGTTTGTTTTTGGATGGCGATCAAGCGGTCCGTGTTGGCGCGCTCGAAGCGGCGTACGACGCGACGGATCCTTCCGACGTCGAGGGCCTTCTGGAAGCGGCGCGGCTCGATCCGTATCCCGAGGCGCGAACGGCGGCGATTTCCGCAGCGGGCAACATCGGGGGTGAGCGGGTCGTGCATGCGTTGGGCGATATGTTTGTCCACGCATCCGAGGACGAACGTTTGACCATCCTGGGAGCATGGGCGTCACCTCGCGCGTTTGGCGTGGGAGGTCGGGACAAACTCGTGCGGGTGATGGAGACGGAATCCGGACCGGCGCAGATTGCGGCGGCCGGGGTGCTCGTGCGTCGGCCTGGTGCGAGTGGCGAGCAAGCGACGAGTGTGTTGGCAAAGGCGGTCGAGACCGGTTCGACGCGAGAGCGGGTGTTTGCGATTCGCGCGGCGTTGCTCGAATTGGCGCCCGTGCGAGCGGCGGTGTTGAAGGCTCAGGACGATCCGGATGCGGATGTATCGTTGGCGGCGCTCGAACGATCGCTCGAGCTGTACCCGGGGTCGGGTGACGGCGCGAAGCCGAAGGAACGGGCCGAAGTCGTCAAGAAGCTGATGGTCGTGGCGAAAACCTCCGGTGTGCGGGCGCTTTTGGCGCGGGGCACGTTGGCGCGAGCGGGTGTCCAGGACGTAGTGCCGCTCTTGAAGGACGACGCGAAATCGGAGAATGGGCAAGCGCGTAAGGCGGCTGGATCATCGCTGGTGGCAATGGGCATGCATGGTCCGGCGGCGGTGCTCGCGGCGGATCAGGACGAGCATGTGCGGACGGGGGTGGCTTGCGCATTGTTGCGGAAGG
>WBZU01001762.1_pt1 | contig 15807 bp, 13 predicted proteins | sample 5204311 | NCBI WGS metagenome assembly WBZU01 (sample SAMN12344359, study PRJNA552823) | activated sludge metagenome | biome: Activated sludge suspended growth; feature: Nitrification reactor; material: Wastewater; isolation source: activated sludge from nitrification reactor of wastewater...
GACGCCTACGCCCGCGACCAGGGCCTGGTGTCGCGCTCGGCCGCGCTGCAGCGGGCGGTCGGCTTGCTCCGGGCCTCCGGGTTGGGCTCCGCGTATGCCGACGCGTGGGCGGAGTGGGCCGACGGCGGCGAGGCCGAGTTCTGGGAGCCGGTCGCCGCCGACGGGTTGGGGTGATGCGGCGAGGCGAGGTGCGCTGGGTCGACCTCGATCCCGTCCGCGATGCCGAGTCCGCCAAGCGGCGACCGGCGGTGATCGTCAGCAACGACGGGGCGAACCACATGGCCGCACGCCTCGGGCGAGGGGTGGTCACCGTCGTGCCGGTCACCTCCAACGTGGCGCGCATCTACCCCTTCCAGGTCCTCCTCCCGGCCGGTGCGACCGGACTGCCGCGCGACTCCAAGGCGCAGGCCGAGCAGGTTCGGTCGGTGGCGATCGAGCGGATCGGGTCATCGGCCGGCTTCCTGCCCGCCGACCTCCTCGATGACCTGGACGCGGCTCTTCGGCTCCACCTGGCGCTGTAGGGCGTCGCCGCGGTCAGGTCGGCGTCAGCGAGCGGTCACGCGCTGCCAACGCGGGGGCAACCGGGGCGCGACGGGCCGTCCGTAGGTTCGCTCCCATGACCGATCGAACCGATCTCCCCTGGAAGTGGGTGGAGGGCTACGGCGCCCGCCGCCCCCTGCTGCCCTCCGAGAAGCGCACGACCGTGGCCGGCACCAAGCGGTACCTGCCCAAGGCCCGCGCCGACATGGGCACGCCCCGCCCGATGCTGCCCTGGACCAGCCGGGCCGCCAACGACTGGCGGGGCATCAAGGCGAGCTGATCCAGCCCCCGGCGCCGGCTCCCCCAAGGCGGCGCCGGAGCGGGCTGGCGACGTCCGGGCCGGTCGGTGGGTGGAGCCGACCGGCCCTCGTCGCGCCCGAGCACCGCCCGTCAGCGAACGTCGATCACCAGGTCGACGCCCAGGGCCGTGCGCTCGGGCCAGCGACGATCGGTGGTGACGAGCCGTTGAGCGCCGGCTTCGACGGCGGCGGCGATCACGAGCGCATCGGGGAGTCGAAGCGATCGGTGCGCGGCGCGAAGGCGAGCCGCCTCCAGGGCGACGTCGGCGTCGATCGCCACGATGTCGATGGGCAAGCGGCGACGCGCGTCCTGCACCACCTCGATCGCCCGCTCGCCGGCGCGGGCGGGGGCGACGAGGATCTCGGCGAAGGCGGACGATGCCATGGCGAGGTGGTCCCCACGATCGAGCGCCTCGGCCAGGACGAGGGAGGCGGCGGCGTGGTGGGCGTCGGCGCGATCGAGGAAGCCGATCAGGATGCCGGCGTCGAGGTGGGTCAGCCCCATTCGTCGCGCAGGGCGTCGAGCTCGCCGTCGGCATAGACGCCGGCGAGCGTCCCGCCCAGGTCCGCGAGCACCGCGGACTCCCGGACGAGGAGCACGCGCCCGGGACCGTCGGCGCGCACGACGAGCCGCTCGCCGGCGGCCAGCCCGGCACCGTCAAGAGCGGCGATCGGCAGCGTCACCTGGTGCTTAGCGGTGATGCGGGTGGTGCCGCTCCGACGGGTCCTTACTTCCTGCACGGAAGTAAGGCTACGGGCCCGGCGTGCCCGGGTCAACGCCCCGTCAGTGGCTGATGCCGCGGAGGTCGCCGGAGAGAAGGGCGAGATCGGCGTCGACCATCATGTTGACGAGGTCGGGGTAGCTGGTACGCAGCTCCCAGCCGAGCTGGGCCTGGGCCTTGGCCGGCGTGCCCACCAGGAGGTCGACCTCGGCGGGCCGGAAGAACCGCTCGTCCACCTTGACGTACTGCTCCCAGTCGAGGTCCACCCGGGCGAAGGCCAGCTCGCAGAACGAGCGCACCGTGTGGGTCTCGCCGGTGGCGACCACGTAGTCGTCGGGGGTGTCCTGCTGGAGCATCCGCCACATCGCCTCGACGTAGTCGCCGGCGAAGCCCCAGTCCCGCTGGGCGTCGAGGTTGCCGAGGCGCAGTTCGTCGGCCATGCCGAGCTTGATCTTGGCCACCGTGTTGGAGATCTTGCGGGTGACGAACTCGAGGCCGCGGCGGGGCGACTCGTGGTTGAAGAGGATCCCGGAGCTGGCGTGGAGGCCGTAGCTCTCGCGGTAGTTGATCGTCATCCAGTGGCCGTAGACCTTGGCCACGCCGTAGGGCGAGCGGGGGTAGAGCGGGGTGTCCTCGGCCTGGGGGACGGCCTGGACCTTGCCGAACATCTCGCTGCTCGACGCCTGGTAGAAGCGGATCTCGGGGTCGACGAGGCGGATGGCGTCGAGGATGCGGGTCACGCCGAGGCCGGTGATCTCGCCGGTGAGGACCGGCTGGCTGAAGCTGGTCTGCACGAAGCTCTGGGCGGCGAGGTTGTACACCTCCTGGGGGCGGTGCTCCTGGAGGATGTGGATCATCGAGACCTCGTCGAGCAGGTCGCCGGGGACGAAGGTGATCTGGTCCTGGAGGTGGGCGATGCGCTCGAAGTTGACCGTGCTGGACCGACGCACCATGCCGATCACCTCGTAGCCCTTCGAGAGGAGGAGCTCGGCCAGGTAGGAGCCGTCCTGGCCGGTGATGCCGGTGATGAGCGCGCGCTTGGTCATGGCGACCGTTGTACCGGACCGCCCCGCTCCGGTCTGCCAACTGGGTTGGCAGCCCGCGGATGCGAGGATGGACCGGTGGACCCGCTCGAACCCGGCACCGAAGCGGACGGTGGGCGGGCCGGACGCGTGCCGGGCTCGGGGCGGGGGCCGTGGGACGCGCTCGAGGGCCGGTGGCCGGGGCGGCCGAGCGGACCGAGCTCGCTCGGCGCCCGCATCTCGTCCCTGCGGGCCGAGCGGGGGTGGACCCAGCAGCACCTCGCGGACCGCCTCGGCATCTCCCGGGTGGCGGTCTCGCACCTCGAGACCGACGTGAACACGCCATCGGAGCGCACGGTGGCGATGCTGGCCGGCCTGTTCCGCGTCGAGCCCCACGAGCTGGTCGACGGCACCTCCTACCCGGTGGCGAAGTCCGATCGCCTGCCCCTCGTGGTGGCCCGCTGGACCGAGGTCGAGCACCAGCTCGCCCTGCTGGCGCGCGACCTGTGGTGGCTCGACGGCGGCGCCGGGGTGGCGCCGCCGCCCGAGGCGGCCGACCAGGTCCTCCTCGACTGGGAGGTGGGCCTGGCCAAGCTGGCCGCCCGCGTCCTCGACGACGAGGGCGCGGCGGCGGTGGCCGCCGCCCGCCGCACCGTGGCCGACCGCCGCCGCACCCGCTGACCCGGGGCGCTTCCCGGCGGTAGCGTCGGCGGCCTCGCCCGGTCGGAGGATCGGGCCAGGGGAGGCCAGCCGATGCGGGCGAGCGTTCGCCACCACACCGAGATCGCCGTGCCGGCCGACGCCGCGTGGGCGGTCGTCACCCGGGCCGACGTGCTCCAGCACTGGTTCCCGGGGCTGACCTCGGTCACCTGGGACGGCGAGGTGCGCACGGTCACCACCGGCACCGGGCTGTCGCTGGGGGAGCGGGTGATCACCGACGACGCGCTGGCGCGGCGGTTCCAGTACCGCATCGAGGGCGGGTTCTTCCGGGAGCACCTCGCCACCGTGGACGTGTTCGAGCTCGGCTCGGACCGCTGCCTGGTCAGCTACGCCAGCGACGCCGATCCCGCCACGATGGCGATCGTGCTCGGCGGGGCGATGCAGGCGGCCCTGGCCTCGCTGCAGCAGCAGCTCGAAGCGGGGGAGGGGCCGGTGCTCGACGCCATCGCCGTGCCCGCGGTGCTCGTGGCCGCCACCACCGAGGAGGCGGCGAGCTGATGGGCCGCAAGATCCTGTTCGTCACCACCGACCAGCAGCGCTACGACACCTTCGGCTGCAACGGCGCCGCCGTCGGCCGCACGCCGGTGGTCGATCGCCTCGCCGCCGAGGGCATCCGCTACGAGCGGGCCGTGCCCCAGACCGTGGTGTGCATGCCGTCGCGCTCCACGATGCTGACCGGCCAGTACCCCGCCACCCACGGCGTCTGGATGAACGGGGTGGCGCTCCCGCAGGACGCCCCCTCGGTGGCCGCCACCCTCCACCGGGCCGGCTACCGCACCGCGCTGGTGGGCAAGCCCCACTTCGAGCCGTTCCTCGACCCGTTCGGTCGGTTCCCCGAGAACGGCTTGGCCGACGCCGGCGTCCCCACGGTGGAGGGGCCGTGGGCCGACGGCACGATCGGCCCCCACCGCGGGTTCGACCACCTCGAGTTCGCCACCCACAGCCCGATGGGCGCGCTCCACTACGGCCGCTACATGCAGCGCGAGCACCCCGACACCCTCGGCGGGTTCTACGCCGTGCTCGACAAGGACCTCGAGGTCAACGGGGCCGGCGGCGGCGAGAGCGGGGCGCCCCAGGTGAAGGACAACCCGGTGCCCCGCGGCGTGTACCACACCGACTGGGTGGCCGATCGGACGATCGCCTGGCTCGACGGCCTCGACGCCGACGACGACTGGTTCGCCTGGGTCAGCTTCCCCGACCCCCACCACCCGTGGGACCCGCCCGCCTCCGAGCTGGGCCGGGTGCCGTGGCGGGAGGTGCCGCTGCCGGCCGGCTATCCGGAGACGGCGGCCGAGCGGGAGCGCCTGCTCGACGCCAAGCCCCGCCACTGGCGCCAGTGGTACGACGGCACGCTGGTGTCGAACTACGAGGCGCCCAGCTCGTGGGTGCCGGCCACCCTGACCGCCGACCAGGTGCGCGAGGTCAACGCCCGCAACGCGGTGGAGGTCGAGCTGATCGACGAGGCGATCGGCCGGGTGCTCGCCGCGGTGGCCGCCCGGGGCTGGGCCGACGATCTCGACGTGATCGTGACCACCGACCACGGCGAGCTCCAGGGCGACTTCGGCCTGCTGTTCAAGGGCCCGTACCACGTGGACGGGTTGATGCGGTTGCCGTTGATCTGGCGGCCGGCGCCGTCGGCCGGGGTGGCGCCGGCGGTGGTCACCCGCCCGGTCGGCCTGGTCGACCTCGCCCCCACCTTCACCACGATCGCCGTCCTGCCCGACGAGGCGTACTTCGAGGGCAAGGCCCTCCCGGTGGACGACGCCGACGCGGACGCCCGCGGCCACGAGCGGGCCCTCACCACCTGGGACAGCGAGCTGCTCGGCGTCGCGGTCCACCTTGCCACCATCACCCGCGACGGCCTCGTCTGCACCGCCTATGACCCCGGCACCGTCCACGACGGCACCGAGGGCGAGCTCTACGACCTGGCCGAGGACCCCCTCCAGCAGGTCAACCGCTGGGACGACCCCGCACGGCGATCCCAGCGCGACGACCTGATCGCCGACCTCCGGGCCAGCCTCCCGGCCCCCCGCACCCCCCGCCTTCCCCTCGACGCCCCGGTTTGAGTCGCCCTCACCCGGCGGCGAGCGCGGCCCGGATCTGGTCGGCCACCCACCGCGCCACCAGCGCGCCACCGGGCCCGTTGAAGTGGATCGAGTCGGGTCGGACGGGCTGGCCATCGAGCTCGTCGGTGCACGTGCCGGCCGGACACAGGTGGCCGGCGAGATCGATCAGGTCGGCCGGACCGGCATCGGCCACCTCCTGCACCACCGCGTTGGCGCACGCCTGGAGCGCATCGGTGTCCGCCGGGCGAAGCGGGTGGTCGTTGTGGGGGTTGGTCACCAGGATCACCCGGGCGCCCGTGCGGCCCAGCACCGCGACCTGGTCGGCCAGGCGGTCGCGGAACATCGCTCGGTACTCCGGCGAGCAGCTGTCGCGGAACGCGCCGTCGATCTGGACCAGCGTGAGCGGCGGCGCCCCGAAGTCGACGACCACCGCATCGGGGCGGTCCTCCGCCACCAGCGCCGGCCACCCCGTGGTGCAGGACGGAGGCCGGGTGACGTCGCCCGCCAGGCCCTTCGTCTCGTGGCCCTCGTAGACGATGCCGCAGCCGATGACCCCGCCGTCGACCGCGTCGATCCCGAAGCCGACCGGATCGGCGATCGGATGCTCGGCGAGCGACATCGCCACCGAGTCGCCGAGGTAGAGCACCCGGGGGCGGCGGTCGGTCCCCTGGGTCGGGGGTCGGGGCGAGGCCGCCACGGGGGCGCCGGGGTCGCGGCCGGCATCAGCGGTCACGAGGGTGGCCAGCAGTGCGATCACCCCGACCGACGCCACGATCGCCGCCGGGGCCGTGGTGGAGCGGACGGCTCCGGCCAGGATGCGCCGCTCGACCAGCAGGTACGACGCGGCGGCCAGCGCCACCGACGCGGCGATCCGTGCCGCGAGCAGTTCGGCGCCGTGGCGGCCGGTCCGGGCCTCGGTCAGGACGAGGAAGACCGGCCAGTGCCAGAGGTAGAGGCCGTAGGCGATGCGTCCCGCGCACCGCAGGGGCCTCGTGCGCAGCACCGGACCAACGAGCGGGAGGCCGCCGGGGAGCATCGAGCCGACGATCACGACGGCGGCCAGCACCGACGCGGCGTGGAGCGCGACGGAGGTGCGCAGGGGGGACGCGCCGTGGATGGCCAGCCCGATGCCGACCAGGGCCGCTGCGGCCGCCGGGCCGGCCACGGCGACCACCGCTCGCGCCGCGCGGTTCCCTGCTGAGGTCGACCCTCGGGCCTCGGCCCACCAGCACGCGGTGGCGGCCCCGACGAGGAGGCCGAACGCTCGGGTGTCGGTCCCCTCGACGAGCCGGATCGTCGGCGCCCCGCGGGCGACCAGCGCCGCGCCCACGGCCGCGGACCCCGCAGCGGCCGCCGTCGCCGTGGCGAGGAGGCGGCGGGCGGCCTGGGCCGGGGGCCGTCGCCGGGTCACGCCGATCGTGGCCAACGGCCAGACCAGGAGGAACTGGGCCATCACCGCCAGGCTCCACAGGTGCTCGAGCGGCGAGGCGGCCGGCGAGATCGTCCCGGGGCGGCCCGCGGCGATGGTCCGCCAGTTCGAGACGCCGGCGAGCGCGGCGAAGGCGTCGCCTCGGAGGTCGTGGCGCCCGATCGCCGATCCCCACACCGGTTCGGAGAGGACGGCCCCGACCAGGAGCAGGAAGAGGGCGGGCAGCAGGCGCCGAGCCCGGCGCCCGAACCAGCGCCCGATCGAGATCGAGCCGGTGGCCCGGTGTTCGGCGAGCAGGCGGGCGGTGACGAGGAAGCCCGAGAGCACGAAGCCGAGGTCGAGGGCGGGGGAGCTGGCGGTCAGGTGGTGGGCGTCGGCGAGGAGGATGGCGGCCACGGCGACGCCGCGCAGGCCGTCGAGCGCGGCGACGTGGTGGATCGGCCGGCCATCCTGCTGCTCCACGTCCGCCTCGATCCTCTTCAGCCCATGCCGAAGAGCGTGGAAGCCTACCAGGTCGCGATCCTCGGTCAAGGTGGGTTGGCTTCGTGCGTCCTCGTGTCAGGGCGGTCCCGGCGATCTCGGGTTGATCGAACACCTGTTCGAGCGCGAAGGTGCGGGGGTGGGGTTCAACAACCCGGCGATGCCGTGGTCGGAGCTGGAGCGGCGCCTCACCGGGCGCGGCCCCGGGTCGGGGAAGGATCGGGCCGAGCCGCCGGCCTGGGCCGACGGGGGCGACGGGCCGGCGTGGTCCCGCAAGCGGCCGGCCTACGAGGCGCCGGCCGACCTCGCCGGGGCGGGCTCGGGGTCGGGCGGTACCGGGGGTGGCGCCGGCGCCGGCGCGGTGCCGTACGCCGAGCTGCACTGCCACTCGAACTTCAGCTTCCTCGACGGCGCCTCCCACCCCGAGGAGCTGGCCGAGGAGGCGGCCCGGCTCGGGCTCGAGGCGCTCGCCCTCACCGACCACGACGGGTTCTACGGCGTCGTCCGCTTCGCCGAGGCGGCCCGGGCGGTCGGCCTGCCCACCGTGTTCGGCGCCGAGCTGACCCTCGACGGGCCGGCCGCTCCGCCGGTGGGCGTGCCCGACCCGCCGGGCCGGCACCTGATCGTCCTCGCCCGCGATCCCGCCGGCTACGCCGCGCTGGCCCGCACGATCAGCACCGCCCAGCTCGCCGGACAGAAGGGGGCGCCCGTGCTCGACCTCGCCGGGCTGGCCGCCCAGTTCGCCACGGCGAAGCAGGCCGGCGGCTCGGCGCCGTGGGCCGTGCTCACCGGGTGCCGCAAGGGGCCGCTGGCGGCGGCGCTGGAGCAGGAGGGCCCGGCGGCGGCCGAGCGGGAGCTCGATCGGTTGGTGGCGGCGTTCGGGGCCGAGGCGGTGCACGTCGAGCTGTGGCACCACGGCGACCCGCTCGACGACGCCCGCAACGACGCGCTGGCCGCCCTCGCCGTCCGCCGGGGCGTGGGCCTGGTGGCCACCAACAACGTGCACTACGCCACGCCGGGCCGCCGCCGGCTGGCCGCCGCCCTCGCCGCGGTGCGGTCCCGGCGCAGCCTGGCCGAGGCCGAGCCGTGGCTGCCGGCCCACGGCGGCGCCCACCTGCGCTCGGGGGCCGAGCAGGCCCGTCGCTTCGCCCGCTACCCCGGCGTGGTGGCCGCCGCCGCCGAGCTGGGCCGGGCCTGCGCGTTCGACCTGCGCCTCGTCGCCCCCGCCCTGCCCCCGTTCCCGTGCCCGGACGGGCTCGACGAGATGGGCTACCTGCGCCGCCTCGTCCACGCCGGCGCCGCCCGCCCCGACCGCTACGGCCCCCGCCCGGCCAGCGCGGACGACCCGGTCCCCAGCGGCACCTTCGCCGACCGGGCCTGGCGCCAGCTCGACCACGAGCTCGACGTGATCGAGGCCCTCGGCTTCCCCGGCTACTTCCTGATCGTGTGGGACCTCGTCCGCTTCTGCGAGGACCAGGACATCTTCTGCCAGGGGCGGGGCTCGGCCGCCAACAGCGCCGCCTGCTACGCCCTCGGGGTCACCAAGGCGGACGCGGTGGCCCTCGGCCTGCTCTTCGAGCGGTTCCTGTCGGCCGAACGGGACGGCCCGCCCGACATCGACCTCGACATCGAGAGCGGCCGGCGCGAGGAGGTCATCCAGTACGCCTACGACCGCTACGGCCGCCACGACGCCGCCCAGGTCGCCAACGTGATCACCTATCGCAGCCGCTCGGCCATCCGAGACATGGCCAAGGCCCTCGGCGCCGACCCCGGCCAGCAGGACGCCTGGTCCAAGCAGCTCGACCCGTGGAAGGGGGTCCGCGGCAACCTCGACGACGCCGGCACCGCCCACGAGATCCCCGTGGCGGTGCTCGAGCTGGCCGCCGAGGTCGAGCACTTCCCCCGCCACCTCGGCATCCACTCGGGCGGGATGGTCCTCTGCGACCGGCCGATCATCGAGGTCTGCCCGGTGGAGTGGGCCCGGATGGAGGGCCGCAGCGTCCTCCAGTGGGACAAGGACGACTGCGCCCGGGCCGGGTTGGTGAAGTTCGACCTGCTCGGCCTCGGGATGCTCACCGCCCTGCACCGCATGGTCGACCTCGTCGAGCTCCACACCGGCGAGCGGATCGACCTGGCCACCATCGCCCAGGAGGACGAGGTCTACGACATGTTGTGCCGGGCCGACTCGATCGGGGTCTTCCAGGTCGAGTCGCGGGCCCAGATGGCCACCCTGCCGCGGCTGCGACCCCGGCGGTTCTACGACCTCGTCGTCGAGGTGGCGCTGATCCGCCCGGGGCCGATCCAGGGCGGGTCGGTGCACCCCTACATCCGCCGCCGCAACGGCAAGGAGCCGGTCACCTACCTGCACCCGCTGCTCGAGCCGGCCCTGCGCAAGACCCTCGGCATCCCGCTGTTCCAGGAGCAGCTCATGCAGATGGCGATCGACGTGGCCGGCTTCACCCCCGGCGAGGCCGACCAGCTCCGCCAGGCGATGGGGTCCAAGCGGTCGATCGAGCGGATGGAGCGGCTCAAGGCCCGCCTCCACGCCGGCATGGCCGAGCGGGGCGTCTCGCCGCCGGTGGCCGAGGAGATCTACGAGAAGCTGGCCGCCTTCGCCAACTTCGGCTTCCCCGAGAGCCACTCGGTCAGCTTCGCCTACCTCGTCTACGCCTCGGCCTGGTTCAAGCTGCACCACCCCACGGCGTTCTGCGCCGGCCTGCTCGACGCCCAGCCGATGGGCTTCTACTCGCCGCACTCCCTCGTGCAGGACGCCCGCCGCCACGGCGTGGAGGTCCGCACCCCCTGCGTGGTGGCCTCGGGCGCCGGCGCCACCCTCGAACCGTGCGCCACCAGCGCCGGCGGCCTGGCCCTGCGCCTCGGGCTCTCCTCGGTGCGGGGCATCGGCGACGACCTGGCCGAGGCGATCGCCGCCGGTCGCCCCCACACCGACGTGGACCACCTGGCCCGCGCCCACGACCTCACCCTCCCGCAGCTCGAGGCGCTGGCCACCGCCGGGGCGTTGGGGGCCCTGCCCGGCGTCGGCCACCGCCGCCAGGCCCTGTGGAGCGCGGGGGCGGTGGCCCAGGCCGGCCGGGGGCGCCTGCCCGGCGTGGTCACCGGCCTGCGGGCGCCGACGTTGCCCGGGATGGACGAGCGCGAGGAGGCGGTGGCCGACCTGTGGTCCACCGGCGTCGCCCCGACCGGCCACCCCACCCGGTTCGTCCGCGACGAGCTGACCCGCCTCGGCGTGGTCCCCGCCGCCGAGCTGGCCGGCCGGCCCGACCGGAGCCGGGTGCTGGTGGGCGGCGTGGTCACCCACCGCCAGCGCCCGGCCACCGCCGCGGGGATCACGTTCCTCAACCTCGAGGACGAGACCGGCCTGGTCAACGTGGTGGTGTCGAAGGGCTGCTGGGCCCACCACCGCCGGGTGGTCCAGTCCGGCCCCGCCCTGCTGATCCGCGGCCGCCTCGAGACCGCCGAGGGCGTCGTCAACGTCGTCGCCGAGACGATCTCCCTCCTCCCCCTCGCCTCGTCCCTCCGCTCCCGAGACTTCCGCTGACCGCCGGTCGAGCCCGAACTTTGCGCGGAAACCCGACCTGGAGGTGTGATTGCGCGCAAAGTTCGCGGGCCGACTCGGGTGGGCGGGGTCGTTGTCAGACCCGGGTGGGACGATGACGGCCATGACCGCCGACCTCGCCGCCGCCGATGCCGTGCTCGCCCAGCTGGCGGGCGAGGGCGCCGTCCTGCGGGCGGACCAGCGGGCGGCGATCGAGGCGTTGGTGGGGGAGCGCCAGCGGGTGCTGCTGGTGCAGGCCACCGGCTGGGGCAAGTCGGCGGTGTACTGGATCGCCACCGTGCTGCGGCGGCGAGAGGGGGCCGGGCCCACGGTGGTGGTGTCGCCGCTGCTGGCGCTGATGCGCAACCAGGTGGCGGCGGCCCGCAAGGCCGGCATCCGGGCCGAGACGATCAACTCGGCCAACGTGGACGATTGGCGGGAGGTCGAGGCCCGCATCGCGGCGGACGAGGTGGACGTGCTGCTCGTCTCGCCCGAGCGGCTCAACAACCCCCGGTTCCGGCGGGACGTGTTGCCGGCCCTGGCCGCCTCCACCGGGCTGCTGGTGGTCGACGAGGCCCACTGCATCTCCGACTGGGGGCACGACTTCCGGCCCGACTACCGGCGCATCGCGGACCTGCTGGCCGGCCTGGCGCCCGACGTGCCGGTGCTGGCCGCCACCGCCACCGCCAACGCCCGGGTGGAGGCCGACGTCGCCGCCCAGCTCGGCTCGGCCACCCGCACCTTCCGCGGCTCGCTCGACCGGGCCTCGCTGCACCTGGCGGTGGCCCAGGTGCCCACCGCCGCCGAACAGCTCGCGTGGCTGGAGGGCTGGACCGCGGCCCGGCCCGGGCCGGGGCTCGTGTACTGCCTGACCGTGTCGGAGGCCGAGCGGGTCGCCGCCCACCTGGCGGGCACCGGCCAGTCGGTGGCCGCCTACACCGGCTCCACGCCAGCGCCCGAGCGGGAGCGCATCGAGGCGGCGCTCGACGCCGGCGAGCTGGCCTGCGTGGTGGCCACCTCGGCGCTGGGCATGGGCTACGACAACCCCGATCTCGCCTACGTCGTGCACCTCGGCGCGCCGCCCTCGCCGATCGCGTACTACCAGCAGGTGGGCCGGGCCGGACGCGGCAGCTCGGCGGCGGAGGTGGTGCTCGTGCCCACCCGCACCCAGGCCGACATCTGGGCGTGGATGGCCTCCACCGCCATGCCGGCCCGGGCGGTGGTGGAGGAGGTGCTGGCCGCGCTGGCCGCCCACGGGCCGTGCAGCCTCCCGGAGCTCGAGGCGTCGGTCAACGTGCGTCGGGGCCGGCTGGAGGCGCTGCTGAAGGTGCTCGACGTCGAGGGGGCGGTCGACCGCGAGGGCTCGTCCTGGTTCGCCACCGGCTCGGGCTGGACCTACGACGACGAGCGCTACGCCGCCCTCGCCGCGGCGCGGGCCGCCGAGCAGGAGGCGATGGTGGCCTACGAGCGCACCGACGGCTGCCGCCTGCGCTTCCTGCGCGAACAGCTCGACGACCCCGGGGCCGAGGACTGCGGCCGGTGCGATCGCTGCACCGGCTCGACGGTGGACGGCACCGCCGACCCCGAGGCGGTGGCCCGGGCCCGGCGCTCGCTGCGCGGTGCGGTCGTGGTCATCGAGCCCCGCAAGCAGTGGCCCCGGGGGCTGGACGATCGGCGGGGCAACGTCCGGCCCGAGCGGCGGGCCGAGGAAGGCCGGGCGCTCGCCTTCGGCACCGACCCCGGCTGGGCCGAGGAGCTCGCCCCCCGCTTCGCTGCTCCCGACGCCGAGCCCGACGACGAACTGCTGCGCGGCGTGGCCGCCGCCCTCAAGGCCTGGCCGTGGGGGCGCCGGCCCACCTGGGTCACCTGGGTGCCATCGCGCACGCGGCCCAGGTTGGTCGGTGGCCTGGCCGCCCAGATCGCCGAGATCGGGACGATGGAGCTGGTCGAGGCGGTCCACAGGATCCGGCCGGATGCGCCGCCCCAGGCTCGCATGGAGAACTCGGTCACCCAGGCCGCCAACGTGGCCGACGCCTTCCGCTTCGGCCGGGACGACGGTGAGCCGCTCCCGCTCGGCCCGGGCCTGGTGTTCGACGATCTCCTGCGCTCGGGTTGGACGATGACCGTCGTGGCCGACGGCCTGCGCGCCGCCGGCAGCGGCCTGATCCTCCCGTTCGTCCTCTGGCGCAAGCCGTGAGAGCCCGACGAGGCCGACGCCGTAGCGTGGCCGGTCGTGCCGGTGCGCTGCGTGGCCTTCGACGCCGACGACACCCTGTGGGACTTCACCGGGGCGATGCGGCGGGGCCTGGCGCTGGCCCTCGAGGTGCTGGCCGAGGTCCACCCGGCGGTGGCCGCCGCCCTCGACCTCCCCGCGCTGGAGGCGGCGTGGGACGACGCCTACGCCGCCTACGTGGCCGACCCCCGCCCGAACGATCGGGTCGACGACCTCCGGCCCCGCTCGTTCGCCACCGTGCTGGCCGCCCACGGCGTGGTCGACGCCGACCTGGTCGACCGCATGGCCACCCGGTACTACGCCCACCGCCGCAACGAGGTCGAGCTGTTCGACGAGGTGGCCGACGAGCTGGCCCGGCTGGGGGAGCGGTACGCGCTGGCGCTGGTGAGCAACGGCAACACCGACCCTCGCCGCCGCGGCCTGCCCGGTCGGTTCGACCTGTGGCTGGCCGCCGACCAGATCGGGGTCCGCAAGCCCGATCCCCGGATCTTCCGGATGGCGGCGCTCGGCGTGGGCTGCCACCCCTCGGAGCTGGTCTACGTGGGCGACCACCCGCACCATGATGTGGTCGCGGCCCAGGCCGCGGGGTGCCGAGGGGTCTGGATCGACCGTGCCGGCGCCGGCCCGCCCCCGCCCGGCGTCCACCCCGACGCCACCGTCGCCGACCTTCGCGAGCTGCCGTCGGTGCTCGATCGGTTCGACGACGAGGACGCCGCGGCCCTCGCGGCGGTGGGGGTCGGCCCCCACCCCGAGCCGTGGCCGAACGACGACCGGCTCGATCCGGCGCTCCTGGCCCGAGGCGACCGCCGCAACGTGGTCGACCGCTACCGGTACTGGCGGGAGGAGGCGATCGTGGCCGACCTCGCCACCCGCCGCCACCCGTTCCACGTCGCCGTGGAGAACTGGCGCCACGACCGCAACATCGGGGCGGTGGTGCGCAACGCCAACGCCTTCGGGGCCGCCGGGGTGCACATCGTCGGCCGCCGCCGGTGGAACCGCCGCGGCGCGATGGCCACCGACCGCTACCTCGACGTCCGCCACCACGACGACACCGCCGGGTTCCTGGCGTGGGCGGCGGCGGAGGGCCTCGCCGTCGTCGGCATCGACAACGTGGCCGGGGCGACCCCGCTCGAGACCGAGGACCTCCCCGAGCGCTGCGTGCTCGTCTTCGGCCAAGAGGGCCCGGGCCTGTCCGCCGAGGTCCTGGCCGCGGCCGCCCAGGTGCGGGCGATCGCCCAGTTCGGCTCGACCCGCTCGATCAATGCCGGCGTCGCCTCGGGCATCGCCATGCACGCCTGGGCCCGAGCCCACGTGTCCGCCTTGGCCGGCCCGCCGGCTCGTCCCTAGCGTTCACCCGTGGCCAACAAGCGAACGCCGAGCCAGCAGCAGCGAGCCCGGGAGAACCGGGCCAAGCGGGAGGCCCTCAAGGCCCGCACCGGCCAGGGCCCGGCCCGCCCGTCGCGCCTGGCGCCCTCCACCGCCGAGAAGCTGGCCAACCGCCCGGCCGCCGACGACGGGTCCGGCACCAAGGGGGCCAAGGGTGCCAAGGGGTCGACCAAGGCGGCGCCGGCCCGGGCTCGCCGCCCGAAGCCGGGCGACACCCCGGTCGACCTCGACACGCTCGAGGGCAGCTGGTTCTCCAAGGTCACCCGGGTGCCGGGCGGCGCCCAGGTCCTGATGGCCGCGGCGATGTCGGTCGTGGTCACCGGGATGATGAGCCTGATGCCGCTCTTCGTGGCCGAGGAGGACCAGGACGACAAGAAGGCGAAGGCCACCCAGACGATCTTCGAGCGCTACCCGACCGGGCGGGCGTTGCTGATCCTCGCCGTCCCGCTGGCCATCGTCGCCATCGCGCTGGCCCTGAGCCTCACCAAGCAGCGCCGCCGGGCCTGGATCGCCTGCGCCCTCGTCCTCGGCTTCTTCGTGGCGATGCAGGTGCCCTTCTACCTGTTCCCGGCCGGCTTCCTCGGCTACGCCTGGTTCCGGGCCAACAAGATCGAGGGTCCCGAGCCCTTCTTCGGCGGCCGCCGCCGCGGCGGCCGTGCCGCCGACGACGACGAGGCCGTCGCCGACGAGGACGATGCAGCGGCGTCGGAACCTGCCAAGGGATCTCAGCCAACGGGATCGGGTGGATCAACTCGACGGATCGCCAGGCGACGAATCACGGTGGACGAGGAGTACGTCGAGGAAATCGACGGCTAGATCCACCAGACCCTTGACGCATCCCGGTCGCGGGAGGAAGGTGTCAACCACCTTCGAGCGGTCAGCTCGAACAGCACGGAACGAAACGCCATCCCGAACAGGAGGTGCAGGACACACCGTGACCTACCCGATGCGCCTGGAGCGATCGCCTCCGGGCTCCTGACCCAGCCACCCCGGTCGATCGGTCGGCGTCGCCACCCGTTTCCATCACGGACCGCGGATGCGCTTCGGGAGTGGACGATTCGTCGCCCTCCCCGCTCGCCACCGGGCCCGTCCACACATGCGGCGGGAGCGATCCCGACCCGACCGACCGGTCCGACGTCCCGTCGGCCTGCCACCCTCCACCAGTGGCAGACCGGCGGGACGTCTCGCGTCCCGCCGGTGGTGGTCGGCGGCGGGCCGCCACCGCCGCCGGGGTCAGCTCAGAACGACGACGACGGCGGGGGCGGCAGCGGCGGGGCGGCGGGTGCCGACGGGTCGGCCGGCGGAGGAGGCGGCGGGGCGTGGGGGATGGCGACCGGAGGCGGCGGCACCGTGC
>WBZU01001595.1_pt1 | contig 15785 bp, 9 predicted proteins | sample 5204311 | NCBI WGS metagenome assembly WBZU01 (sample SAMN12344359, study PRJNA552823) | activated sludge metagenome | biome: Activated sludge suspended growth; feature: Nitrification reactor; material: Wastewater; isolation source: activated sludge from nitrification reactor of wastewater treatment...
CATCCTCGTATATGCCGCTTAGGTAGGGTCCGGCCTCCATTTCGATGTCGGTGTAGCCTTCCTCATAAAAGACGTGCATGAAGCTGCGGTTTTGCAGAATTGTCCCGCGCACGGTGACGGCCTTTTGATTGTCAAACACCGTGCCAAAGTTGAGAAGCTGACTGACATCGGTCGCCGTGAAACAGTTGCGGAAGAGAAAGGTATTCTGCGAGTGCTCGTCGTAGACGACGTTGGGAATCATCACGTCGCCGACGCGGCCGTTGAGGGTGGCCGCCTTGCCGAGCACGTAGACGCCGATGATGCGGCCGACGGCGGTGCTAATCTGACTGAAGATGTGATAGGCGGCCATGCCCAGCGGGTAGTCGATATTGAGCATGACGGCGTTGCTCTCGCGCAACAGATCCCACTCGTCGTCGGAAAGGACATGCAGGCGCGGGTCGAGCCGGTCTCGATCCAGGCAGCGCAACTCGACAATCTGTGCCTCGACATCCAGGCAGTGCGGATCGCTCACGCGCGTGACGCCGGCCTTGCGCTCGCGATCGAGCACGAGCGCGTTGGCATGTTCCTGGTTGCTGAGACTCGTCAAGTACGGTCGTGAGGCGTAGTAGAGGAAATTTTGCAGATGGCCGCCAGCGTCTTCGGGCAATGCTGCCAACTCTTCCAGCAGATCTTCCGGGTTCTCCCGGCGCACATAATCGAGGATGTCGTGTTGCAGCTCCCAGGAAAGCCCGGTAATGAGATTGATGATGCTGTGGGTGTTGCTGCTGACGAAGTAGATGGGCCGCTCCCACAGGTTGATGCCGTGTACAGCTTCCTCCAGTTTGCCCCACCAGTGCTGCACGCTGCGCCGATAGTCGCCGAGCCCGCTGCCGAGCACGATCATGCGCAGATCCGTGCGATGTTCCGCCGCCTTTTGCAGGTTGCGAATCAGGAGCGCGCCGGGCCAAAGCTGCCCAAGCTTGGCCAATTCGCCCGGCGTCAAATCGAGCGCTTCGCCGATCTCCGTGAGCAGCTCGATGTTGTGCGACGGCTCCGCATCCGTCTGCGCCAGCAGATGCTCGCGTATCTGGCCGTTGTTCAGCTTCTGGTGAATCTTGTTCCATTCAATCTGGAAGGTGACCATGCACGGCACCAGGTCGTCGATGTCGCTGACGCTGGCCACAAACGCGGCCATATTGCGATCCTTGGCATCGTAGTAGTACTTGCGCCGCCGGGCCCGTGCGCGGACCGGCATCCATGTCTCGATGTTGTACCCTTCACGGTCGAAGACATCTTCCATCTGCCCCATGACCATGAGATTGGTATCGACGATTTGTGCGGGCAGGCGCAACGCCGAATAGACGAGCGCCGAGATATCCAGGTCATCGGAGTCCGCCAGGTGATGCAGATTCGACCGCATGCCGGTGTGCGTCTCTTCCAGGCTGCGAATACGCACGGGACCGGTGCTGCGCAGCAGGGAGTAATAAGTGCGGATATAGAGTTCGATTTCGTCACTTTTTGCAGCCGGTGGCGTGCGATCCATGGCGTCTATTTGCCTTCTTCCGTGGCTGGCCTGACGGACAGGATTTGAGAGCAGATTCTTCGCTGTGCAGATTAGCACAAAGCGGGGAAGGGGGCAATCGGACAAAGGATCGTCAGAACAGGCTGAGTTGCCCTTCGTCGGCGGCGGGTGGCCAGTCAGGCAGTGGCGCCCGGCCCATGACCAGCTCACGCAGCCGGCGTACGCTGGCCGGCGAGTGACCTTCATAGGGGTTGTGCATGTAGCCAAAGACGGTCTTGCCGCGCTGTGAGAGTTCGACGATGTGCGCCGCCCACTGGGCAAGCTCGGCGTCGCGCAGAAGCTGTACCTCACGGTCACCTTGCGGGCCGTTGCGATCGTCCCCGATCCAGCGGATCAGCGCAAAATCCGGCCCGAGCCCGGCGTCGATGCACTCGACCCAGGTTTCGTACAGATCAGGGGTTGCAACGCGGTCGACAAGCACCAAGGCGAAGTTACGCTCGGCCAGAAAGCGGGCAAAGGGCGCAGTCATCAGATCGGCCGCACGGACTTCCACGGCCAAGCGCAGGTCAGGTGCTTCAGGCGCCAGCCAGTCTAGATAGGCGGCCAGGTCGCGGCCATTCACACGGCGCGTGAAATCGGGCGGGAACTGCAAGAATGCCGGGCCTGCTGCCGGGCCAAGCGCGCGCAGCGCGTCGAGAAAGGTGCGGGTGAGGTCGGCACAGTCGACGAGGCGCCGGTCATGCGTAATGGCACGCGGGAACTTCAGCACATAGGTGAAGCCGGCCGGCACGCTCTCCACCCAGTTGATCAATGTCGACGGTGATGGGATGGCATAGAAGCTCGTGTTGACCTCGACCGTGTCGAACTGGCTCGCATAGTAGGCCAGGTATTGATTCTTGGGCAGCTTGTCCGGATAGAAGACACCGCGCCAGCCATCGAAAAGCCAGGACGAAGTGCCGATATGAACAGCAGGCAGTGACAATTCGTGCATGAGTCGACCTTTGCACGCCATTCTACCACTGCCGGCGCACTGCCTCGAACCGCTCATCCCGCGTGCAAGCGTGGGGCGCCGGTCCGCCGTCGCCTTTCCCGTCAGGCCTACGTACCAGAGCCTGTCAACCTGCACGACGATAGCCGGCGCAGCGCTCGGTTCTTGCCGGGCTTTTCAGGTCTGACGCAGCGTAATGGAGATTCCGCACAAAAATAACCGTGCACCCTGCACATTTCGCCCGCGGGACAGCAGTCAAACCGTAGATATTCGACAACCCTTACCCGACAAGTATTGTGCACTCTGCACATTGTAGAATGACGGTCGACCGACTATTCTAAGCGCAGGACTTGTGAAGGAATGCACAGGGTCCCACACAGCGCTGTTCCATTATCCATCCACGTTTAGGAGGACTTCAACCCAATGGTCAATCGTCTCATTCGTGCCGTACCGATTGCGCTTTTGCTGAGCCTGGTGGCCACCAGTGCCTTTGCCCAGGACGGCGAATTCTCGGGCGCCGAGATTACCTATGCGATCAACAACTTTGCACTGATGATCTGTGCAGTGCTGGTGCTCTTTATGCAGGCCGGTTTCGCGATGGTCGAGCTTGGCTTCAACTCGTCGAAGAATGTCGTCAATATCATGTTCAAGAACTTCCTGGACATGGCATTGGGCGTCATCATCTACTGGCTGGTCGGCTTCGGCATCATGTACGGTGCCTCGCAAATCATCCCCGGCTTTCTCGTGTGGGGCGGCTTTGGCGTCCCCGAAGTCGCGACTGGGCCTGTCGGGCTGAACCCGCAGGTCAACTTCCTCTTCCAGGTTGCCTTTGCAGCGACTGCCGCAACCATCGTCTCCGGTGCCGTGGCCGGCCGCATCAAGGTCAGCGCCTATCTTATCTACACCGTCTTCATCACGGCGCTCGTCTACCCGATCAGCGGCTACTGGCAGTGGGGCGGCGGCTGGCTCTATCAGATGGGTTTCCATGACTTTGCCGGTTCGCTGGTCGTGCATGCCGTCGGCGGATTCGCCGGTCTGGCGGGCGCACTTGTGCTGGGGCCGCGCATCGGTCGCTTCGCCAAGGATGCGCCGAAACACGTCTTTGCACCGCACAACTATGCCTTTGCCGGGCTCGGCGTATTCATCCTCTGGATCGGCTGGTACGGCTTCAACCCGGGCAGCCAGCTTGCCTTCGTCGGCCAGGCCAACACCGATGCCGTCATGTTGATCGCCGTCAACACGACGTTGGCCGCCGGTGCCGGCGCCGTTGCCGCGCTCTTCCTCTCGTGGTTCCTGCTCAAGCGCCCCGACCTCGGCTCCGCCCTGAATGGCGCGCTGGCCGGCCTGGTTTCCATCACCGCCAACTGCGACGCCGTGACCAACACCGAATCGCTCATCATCGGCGCCGTTGGTGGCCTTCTGGTCGTGCTCGCCACGATCATGCTCGAGCGTCTGAAAATCGACGACCCGGTCGGTGCCTTCCCGGTGCACGGTGTCGGCGGACTGTGGGCCGGCATTGCCACGGCCATCTTCGGCGGCTACGCGCTGACGACGCAGATCATCGGCTCGGTCGCGATTGCGGCCTGGGCCTTCGTCACCTGTTTTGTCCTCTTTGCAATCCTCAAGGCAATGGGCCAGTTGCGTGTCTCGCCGGAAGAGGAAGAAGTCGGCCTCGACCTGACCGAGCATGGCACCGAAGCCTACTCGTTGACCGGCCTGGGCGTGTTGAGCAGCGACTGATCGCTCGACACTCACTACCTCGACTTACAGTTCCGCACCCGCCGTCCCTGTTGAATGCAGGGACGGCGGGTCTTTTTTGTATGCACATCAGGAAACCTCGGGGGCAGTTGTTTACAAAGCCCGCCACTTCCGGTACTATTGCGGCACGGATTGGCGAACACAACATGAGCAACAGCCCGCTTACCACGCTTCCCCAAGGATACCGGGGGCAGCCGCCCGAACAGCCGCTGCAGCGGCTCGGACCCTACCAGATCGAGAGCGTTCTCGGTCAGGGGGCGGCCGCCATGGTTTATCGCGCCCGCCGGCCGGATGGATCCATCGTCGCGCTCAAGGTGCTGCATCGCGCGGCCGGCGCCGACGCCAAGATCCGCGATGCCTTCCAGCACGAAGCCAAGATCCTGCTCAAACTGAACCACCCGGGCATCGTGCGCGCCATGGACGCTGGCCAGATGGACGGCCACTACTACATGACGCTGGCCCTGATCGGGGGGCAGACCGTCGACGCCTTGCTCACGCGCCAAAAGAAGCTCGGCGAGGTGCCGACAATCGATATCGGCATGCAGGTTGCCAATACGCTGGATTATCTGCATGGCCAGCGCATCGTGCACCGCGACATCAAGCCGGGCAATATCCTGCTGAACGAGCGCAGTCGCGCCCTCCTCTTTGATTTCGGCGCCGCGATCGATCTGAACAACGAGGAGCCAGTTGCCGGGCAAGTCTATGGCACGCCCGCCTTCCTGGCGCCCGAACAGGCACGCGGCGATGCGACCATCGACGGGCGCGCCGACATCTACGCGCTGGGCGGCACGCTCTATCGCATGGTTGCCGGGCGCAAGCCCTTCTACGGAACGCGCGGCGAATTGCTGGAAGCTCATCTGGCCGCAGCCCCACCCCGCCCATCTCAGTTCGCCTACGTGTCGCCCGCCCTGGAGTCTGTCATCCTGAAGGCCCTGGCCAAAGCGCCGGCGGATCGCTTTCAGACGGGCGCCGAGTTTGCCGCGGCCCTGGACGCCACCCGCAACGCAACCGAGCCCGACCCACCGCCCAGCCAGGAACTCCCGCAGCGTCTGCTGCACTGGCTGCGCAGCGCCATTACCTCTGGCGAATAACGCCGCTTTTCTCCACCACCAACAACACATTCACCGCCACGATCCGCGCGCGACGTTCGAACTTGCTGCTGTTTGTACGACCTGCACGAGGGACTTGTGCACTTTTTTCAGATTGGACGAGCTGCACAGAATTTGGGCATCCCGCACAATAAGTTGCACGATTTGGGCAACACCCACAGATTTCGGCAACCTCGCACAGGAGTTTGCGGCAATTTATCGTGCAAACAAGCCGTAGCGACCGGCGCACATATTCGCTATCCTCTGATGGACACCGCCGCAGGTTCAGTGCCGTGCCCGGCGGTGTTTGCGTGTGAAACTGTCGTCTCAATCAAGAGGAGCAATTTTCCGTATGAATGGTCGTCGGATACTCGTGATCTTTCTGCTCGTTGGACTGTTGGCACTTGCGCTGCCCGGTCTGGCCCTGGCCCAGGACGGCACAAGCCTGGACTCCGTAGCCGCAACCACCCAAGACACCACAACGAGCCTGAACGTGCTGTGGGTCATGCTGGCCGGCTTTCTCGTCTTCTTCATGCAGGCGGGGTTTGCACTGGTGGAGACAGGCTTCACCCGCGCCAAGAATGTCGCCCACACCATGATGATGAACATGATGGTCTTCTGCATCGGCGCGATGGGGTATTGGCTGGTCGGCTTTGCCCTGCAGTTTGGCGCAGTCAACCACACCTATCCCGACATCAACAACATGGGGGCATGGGCCTTTTCGCCGGTGACGCTGGGGGATTGGAGCGGGGTGCTCGACAGCGGCATCATCCTCAACGGCCAGTGGGGCGTGATGGGGCTGAGCGGCTTCATGCTGGCGGGCGTGAGCGCCAACATCGGCGTGCTTGCCTTCTTCCTCTTCCAGATGGTCTTCATGGACACCGCGGCCACGATTCCCACGGGATCCATGGCCGAACGGCTCAATTTCAAAGGGTTTGTCGCCATGGGTCTGTGGGTGAGTATGTTCATCTACCCGCTGGTCGGCATGTGGGTGTGGGGTGGCGGCTGGCTCGCCAACCTGGGTCGCACCATGGGCTGGGGTAACGGCGCGGTCGACTTTGCCGGGTCGGGCGTGGTGCACATGATCGGCGGTGTGACAGCCCTGGCCGGCGCCATCGTCATCGGCCCGCGCATCGGCCGCTTCAATAAGAACGGCACGGCCAATGCCATCCCCGGCCACAATATCCCCATGGGCATCCTTGGCACTATCGTTCTCTTCTTTGGCTGGTTTGGATTCAACCCCGGCTCAGCACTGGGCTTTACGGGCGGTTTCCGCGACCTGGCCGTCATCGCAGCAGTGAACACTCTGCTGGCCGGCGCGGCAGGCGGCATGTCGGCCATGTTCTACATGTGGTGGTTTGGCCCGTCCAAGAAACCAGATCCCGGCATGTCCGTCAACGGCGTGCTGGCCGGGCTTGTCGCCATCACGGCGCCTTGTGCCTTTGTCGATAGCTGGGCGGCCGTCGTCATCGGCCTGATTGCGGGCGTCCTGGTCGTCCTGGCCACCTTTGCCCTCGAGAAGATGCGCATCGACGATCCCGTCGGCGCGGCGCCGGTGCACATGGTCAACGGGGCATGGGGCGTGCTGGCAGTCGGCATCTTTGCCAACGGCAACCCCTTGACGGCAGCCTGGAACGGCGTGGCAACACCGGTCACCGGCCTGCTCTACGGCGGCTCCAGCCAGATCATCGCGCAAGGAGCGGAAGTCGTTGCCATCTTTGTTACCGTCTTTGTGCTTGGCTTTGCATTCTTCAAAATTCTCAACGCCATCGGCATCCTGCGTTCCAAGCCCGAAGACGAACTGGCCGGCCTGGACCTGCCCGAGATGGGCGCCCCCGGCTATACGAACGACGATGTCGTCATGCATGGCGGCCTGCCCGGCGCCCGCTTCAAGGGATCGACCAGCGCGCTGCGTTCGGCGGCTACCACCGTTCTGCCCCATTGACCATTAACCGACCTGTGCCGCGACGGTCAGCCGATCGTCGGCGGCGCAGGCTGGCGACAACTCTGGAGAGAGTTCACTTATGACGAAGAAGATTGAAGCAATCATTCGTGAGGAAGCGCTGCAGGATGTCAAAGACGCCCTGCGCGAGATCGGTATCGTCGGGCTCAATGTTCACGAGGTGCACGGCCATGGTCGCCAGGGCGGCATCGAGCTTTCGTGGCGCGGCACCTCCTACCAGATGGATCTATTGCCCAAAATCCAGGTGAATGTTGTGCTGAGCGATCACAACCTCGAACGCACCATCGACACCATCATTGCCGCTGCGCGCACGGGCAAGGAAGGCGACGGCATTATCTTTGTCTACCCGGTGGATGATGTGATTCGGATTCGCACCGGCGAGCGCGGGGTCGACGCCTTACAGTACAAGGGCGACATCGATGATCGTCCTGTGGCTACAGCGCCGGCCAAACGGTAGCGGGTATCGCCAACGCCTCCATGCTCCAAGACGCGCTGTGAGTCGAGCATGCATTCCTTCACAAAGACGGCCCAGCCAGGAATCCTGGCTGGGCCGTCGTGTGCTTGAAACCGCTTGTCGTTTGGTTCGAGTTAGCGCTTGCCCTTACCCATCATGTTGCCGCGCAGCAGATCGCGGTTCATGCTGGCGATGAAGTCCAGGCTGATCTCCTTGGGGCAGACCGCCTCGCACTCGCCGATATTCGTGCAGCCGCCAAAGCCCTCGGCGTCCATCTGGTTGACCATGAGCACGGCGCGGTCGAAGCGCTCGGCCTGGCCCTGCGGCAGCGCGTTGAGGTGCGCCAGCTTGGCAGACGTGAAGAGCATGGCCGAGCCATTCGGGCAGGCGGCAACGCACGCGCCGCAGCCGATACAGGCGGCCGCATCCATGGAGCGATCGGCCTGCGTCTTGGGCACGGGCGTGACGTTGGCGTCCGGCGCCTGGCCCGTGTTGACGGAAATGTAGCCGCCCGCCTGGATGATGCGGTCAAAGGCCGTGCGGTCGACGATCAGATCCTTGAGGATCGGGAATGCCTTGGCACGCCACGGCTCGACCGTGATCGTGTCGCCATCCTTGAACTCGCGCATGTGGAGCTGGCAGGTGGTGATGGCCGCCTTCGGCCCGTGCGCGATGCCGTTGATGACCAGGCCGCACATGCCGCAAATCCCTTCGCGACAGTCGTGGTCGAAGTGCACCGGCTCCTCGTTGCGGTCGATCAACTGCTCGTTGAGCAGGTCGAGCATCTCCAGGAACGAACTATCTTCGCTGACGCCATCGAGGTTGTAGTCAACCAGTTTGCCATCAGGTGCACCGCTCGGCTGGCGCCAGATTCGTAGTTTCAGTCGCATGATTGAATCCTTCTCTTACTTGTAGCTGCGCGTCGCCAGCTTGACGGTCTCGAACGTGAGCTGTTCTTTGTGCAAGAGCGGCGTCTGGTCGTCGCCGGCGTACTGCCACGCAGCGACATAGGAGTAATCCTCGTCGTTGCGCAGCGCCTCACCCTCCGGCGTCTGGTATTCCTCGCGGAAATGGCCGCCGCACGACTCGTTGCGATCGAGCGCATCCAGACACATCAGCTTGCCTATCCCGAAGTAGTCGACCAGGCGGCCAGCCTTTTCGAGTTCCTGGTTGATCTCGCCCTCGGTGCCGGTCACGCGCACGTTCTCCCAGAAATCGGCCTCCAGTTCCGGGATGAGGGTGAGCGCCTTTTCCAGCCCTTCGGCCGTGCGGGCCATACCGCAGTAGTCCCACACGATCTTGCCCAGTTCGCGATGGTAGTGGTCGACGCTCTTGCTCCCCTTGACGGCCATCAACCGCTTGGTGATGCCCTGTACGTTGGCGACCGCTTCCTTGACCGCATCGGCATTCTCGTCGACCTTCTCCAGCTTGGTGGAGGCGATGTAGTTGGGCAGCGTCGACGGCAGCACGAAGTAACCGTCGGCCAGCCCCTGCATCAGCGCACTGGCGCCGAGACGATTGGCGCCGTGGTCGGAGAAGTTCGCCTCGCCGATGACAAAGAGGCCGGGAATGTTGCTCATCAGGTAGTAGTCCACCCACAGACCGCCCATGGTGTAGTGCGGCGCCGGGTAGATGCGCATGGGCACCTGGTAGGCATTCTCGCCGGTGATGTTCTCGTACATGTCGAAGAGATTGCCGTAGCGGTCGGCGATCACCTTCTGGCCGAGCCGGTTGATGGAGTCGGCAAAGTCCAGGTAGACGCCGTTGTTCAGCGGGCCGACGCCGCGGCCGCTGTCGACCATGCGCTTGGCCGCACGCGACGAAATATCGCGCGGGGAGAGGTTACCGAAACTCGGGTAGAGTTCTTCGAGATAGTAGTAGCGCTCGTTCTCCGGAATCTGGGCGGCGGGACGATGGTCGCCCGGCTCGCGCGGCACCCAGATGCGGCCGTCGTTGCGCAACGACTCGCTCATGAGCGTCAGCTTGGATTGATGCTCGCCCACGGGCGGGATGCAGGTCGGGTGAATCTGCGTGTAGCATGCGTTGGCAAAGTAGGCGCCGCGCTTGTAAGCGCGCCAGATGGCCGTGCCGTTGCAGCCCTTGGCGTTGGTCGACAGATAGAAGGCGTTGCTGTAGCCACCCGTGCCCAGCACCACGACGTCGGCCAGCCGTGGGGTGATCTCGCCGGTCAGCATGTCGCGCACGACGATGCCGCGCGCCCGCCCATTGATGACGATCAGGTCCACCATTTCGGTGCGGTTGAACATCTTGACGGTGCCGGCCGCAATCTGGCGCGCCAGCGCCTGGTACGCGCCGAGCAGCAACTGCTGGCCGGTCTGGCCGCGGGCGTAGAAGGTGCGCGCCACCTGGGCGCCGCCAAAGGAACGGTTGTCGAGCATCCCGCCATATTCGCGCGCAAAGGGCACGCCCTGCGCCACGCACTGGTCGATGATGGCGTTACTGACTTCGGCCAGGCGATAGACGTTGGCCTCGCGCGAGCGGAAGTCGCCGCCTTTGACCGTGTCGTAGAAGAGGCGATAGACGCTGTCCCCGTCGTTGCGATAATTCTTGGCGGCGTTGATGCCGCCCTGCGCGGCCACGCTATGGGCGCGGCGCGGGCTGTCCTGGTAGGCATAGCACTCGACGTTATAGCCCTGCTCGCCCAGCGTCGCCGCGGCGGCGCCGCCGGCCAGCCCGGAACCCACGATGATGACCTTGAAGCGGCGGCGATTGGTCGGGTTGACCAGTTTCATGTCGAACTTCGTGCGTTCCCACAACGTCTGGACAGGGCCGGAGGGGACGCGCCCATCCAGCGGTGCCTCGACGAAGGTCGGCACTTCGGTAATGGTCGGTGTTGTCGTCACACTCATGAGTTGCGCGCTCCTAACTCAGAAAACCAAACATGATGGCCAGCGGAACCGTGGCAAAGCCGAGGGGGATGACAAGCGCCACAAAGACCGCCAGGCCACGGAAAAAGCCGTCGAAGCGCCGGCTATTGAAGCCCAGGGTCTGGAACATGCTCCACACGCCATGGAAAAGATGCAGGCCCAACGAAGCCAGCGCCAGCAGATAGAAGAGAACGATAATGGGATTGGAGAAGCCAATCACCACATTGCGATAGGGATCGGCCCGGTCGAACTGCGTGACCCACCCCCACGTGTATTGCGCCAGGTGGAAGAGCACGAAGAGGATGATCACCACGCCGCCGATGCGCATAAATCGTGAGGCGTAATTCGCCTGCACGACGCGCTTGACCGCGTAATTACTGGAGCGGGCGTGCCGGGCCTGCTGGTAGAGATCCCACGCCGACCACATATGCGCCACCAGAGAAAAGACGATCACGATACGGATGACCCAAAGCACCTGGGCGTAGGAAAAGACGGGTTCGCCCACCTCACGCAAAAATTCGGCGTAGTGGTTGAACGCAGCCTGTCCCTGGAAGATGTGGAGATTCCCCCACATGTGCAACGCAAGGTAGCCAATCCAGACCGCCCCGGTGACGGCCATCAACGCTTTTTTTGCGATCGACGAGCGTGGAAGCAAAGCAACTTGCATCGAAGACTCCTATTCTGTTTTTACTGTACGTGTTTCGTGGTTCACGTTGAAGATGCAGTTGTGCGCACTGGCACGGATGATGGGTCACATCATACCATACGCAATTCGAACTCTGGAATGTCGCCTACGCTTTGCAACGCATTTTCACGGTCCAAAAACAGGCAAGTTACAACCTTCCAAAGGAAGGATACCACAAACCATGCACGATGTTTGTGCATTTCTACACAATCCCAGCCATGTTGGTGCAGGTACAACGAACGGGAGGTATTGGCGGCGTGGGTGAGGAGCAAACTGTCGACTTGGGAGAGCTGTGTATCCAGATGTTTATGTGGCGACCAGCGTTGCGACCAGGAGAGCGCGTCCTTGTTCCGCCGCTTCATGGTCAACGGCGATCGAAACGAATGAGTCCTGGACGAAAAGCGCAGGATACCAGCGACCAATGGCCGCCCGCGTTGAGGCGGCTGTCGCCGGATCCTGTGCCACCTGCCGTGCAATGTGGGCAGCGGTCGCCACGTCGCCGTCGGCGGCAATGACCTGTGCCATGCCCCAGAGCGCATCGAGCATATACCAGGCCGCGCTGTTGGGCGCCTGGCCCAACGCTTGGACGTAGTAACGGCGCGCCGCAGGGAAATCACCGGCGGCGAACGAGCACTGACCGAGGCGGACCAGCACCGCGGCAAGGCGCACGTAGGGCAGACTCACCGACGCAGCAGCCATCGCTTCGTTGCAGTGCGCCATCGCGGCCGCAATGTCGCCCTCGCTCAACGCAACTTGGGCCAGCGTCACCAGCGCCCCCACCTGCAAGCCCCGGTTGCCACTCTGGCGGCCAAAGGCCAGGCACTGCTGCAAATAGCCGACAGCGACCGCCCATTGTCCTTGTTCGGCGCTGATCGTGCCGAGACGGAGCCTTGCTTCGGCAACGCCCACCTGATCGCCGCAGGCCTCGCTAAACGCCAGGCCGCGCTGTGCCAGGCCGAGCGCGAGATCCAGGTCGCCCACGAACGTGACCGTTTCCGCATAGCCGCAGAGATTGAACCCCATGAAGCGCTGTTCACCCATGGCTTCCCGCAATGCCAGCACTTCATCCCAGCGCTTCACGGCCGCCTGATAGTGCCCGAAGATGGTCTCACATGCAGCAATGCCGACCAACGCATGGGCGCTCCAGAACTTGGCGCCAATGTCGCTCCCGTACAGAGTGAAATCGTTGGCAGCAGCCTGGAATATCTCCAGGTTGTGCGAAAACAAGGCATACGCTATTCGGACATCGCCGGACGTAAAGCTGATCCAGGCCATGAGATGAGGATTAAGCAAAAGCATTTCATCGCGACTTACGCTTGCCTCCATCGACTCGGCCAGGCGCTGAAGATGCTCGACCGACCGTCGCGCCCGTACGGTTTGTCCTAGGTGGTTGTAAATGAAGGCATGTGCATGCTCCATCCATGCCAGGACGACACGCGCTCTGTGGCGCAGGTCGAGATCGGTGGTTGGCGCAGCAATAATTTGCTCCAGTGTGGCTGCAATCGGGGCAAAACTCTGGATTACGAAGTGATACCAGCCCAGCATCTCGGCAATGAAATAGAGGCTGATTGTCATGTCCCGCGCCATGTCCATCTGGCCGTGCTCGACACCCCACTGCCAGGCTACCTGCAGATTACCAAAATCAGCCATGAGTTCCGTCATGACGGACTGCTGATAGTTCATGCGTTTCGTCAGCTTGCCAAGGAGGTCACCGAAGAACGCGCAGTGCCGGCTGCGCGCCTGATCTGCTGCGGCGGGATCATCGGCCAGGTGTGCCTCGCAATACTGGCGCACCAGTTCGTGCATGTCGTAGCGGCCAGAGGGACGCAGGCGGATCCACGAGGCATCGAGCAACCCGGCGAGGTCGGACAGGTCGGCATTCGCCACCACTTCGGCGGCTTCCCGCGTAAAACCGCCGCGGAAGAGTGACAGCGTGCGCAGAATCGTCTGTTCGCGCGCATCGAGCAGTTGCCAGGAATGGTCGAACACGGCCACCATGCTGCGATGGCGCGGCAGCACATCACGCGCCGTGGACGCCAGCCGGCGCAGGCCATCCTCGACCTCGTGCGCCAGCAGTTCCAGCGACAGCCGCCGCGCCCACGAGGCCGTCAACTCGATGGCAAGCGGCATCCCTTCCAGCAGGCGGCAGATGTGGCCAATGCGCTCGCTGCCGGCCGCATCGGGCTGGAAATTGGGGCGCTGCCGCCGGACAGACTGAAGAAAGAGGCGCGTGGCATCGTAGGCGTCCAGATCCACCGGCAGGTCTGCGCTTGCACTCTCGTGGTGTAGGCCATCGGCGCCGGAGCCCTGGTTGCCCACTGCAGGCGGTGCGGCCAGACCTTCGAGCGGTAGGAGCCACTCCTGTTGCAGTTGTAACTGCGCGCGCGTCGTCACCAGGATGCAGACACCGGGTGCGGCGGAAAGGGTCTGTGTCACAAAATCGGCGGCGCCAAGCAGGTGCTCAAAGTTATCGAGGACAAGCAACATCTGCCGGTCGGCCAGGAAGTGCAGCAGTCGCTCCGCAGTGTCGGTGCTGCCGGTGCCGGGCACCTCGAGCGCACGCAGAATGGCCGCCGGCACCGCGGCAACCGCAGTCACCGGTGCCAGATCGACAAACCACGCCCCGTCGGCAAAACGCGGCGCCAGCCGACGTGCCACCTCGATGCCAAGGCGCGTCTTGCCCATGCCCCCTGGCCCGACGATGGTGAGCAGGCGACAGGCCGGATCGCTCAGCCGCGCCGCCGCATACTCGACCTCGTCGACGCGGCCGACAAAGCCGGTCGGCGCATCGGGGAAGCCATAAAAGCCGCCGGCCTCAGATCGCTGTGCGCCGTCACCGGCGGGCGTCGCCGGCCGCCCATCGGCCTGGGCAGGCGGATACAACGCCTCGACCGCCGAGCGCACATCGCCGGCCACGATCCGGTCACGCAATTCGATCGTTTCGGGCGAGGGTTCGGCGTCGAGTTCGGCGGCCAGCACGCGGCTGCATTCGTCGAATTGGCGGAAAGCGGCTGCGCGGTCGCCGGCCTCGGCAAAGAGCAGCATCAACAGGCGATGCGCCGGTTCGTGCAGCGGATCGAGCGTCAGCCAGCGGTGTGCGTAGTCGATGGCCGTACGCACCGCGTTGCGCCCGGCGCCGGCATGCACGACGGCCAGTTGCTCGAGCACTTCCGCCAGCTCGCGTTGCAGACTGTCGGCCTGCATGGACTGCCACAAGTCGAATTCCGGCGCATCAGGCAGGGCAAAACCGGCGAGGAACGGCGACGCGGCGATGTCGGCTGCATCGGCGAGGGCCAGCACGCAGGCATTGCACGCGGCAAGCGAGGTGTGCCGATGCGCTGCCACGCTCGCCAGCAGGCGGCGGAAGCGGGTGACGTCGACCAACAGGTCGGGTTGATCGTCCAAGGCGATCTGGTCATCGAAGACGCGCAGCCACTGCGGGCCGATCGCGTGATGGAGCATCACGAGCACGCTGCGCAACATCGAGCGCGCGCGGCGCTGGTTCATTTCGGGCCAAAGCAGCGCGGCAAGATGATCGCGGCTGTGCGAGCGCCGCGTGACGGCCAGGTACGCCAGCAAGGCAACCGCCTTGCGGCGACCGACGTGGACGAGGGCACCGTCACATTCGACTTGCGGCGGGCCAAAGAGGCGGAGGACCAGACCGGACATGCACGCAACCCCTTTCTACCAGTAATTATAGCGCGCTTTTTGTCCGGTGGAACGCGCATTTTTCGCCATCCTGCCCATTGCAACGCCGATCCGTCGTTTTGCCACGTTTTTGCAGCGCGGTCGCGCTACGATGGGAACGCGAGGTGTCGGCACGGCGCGGCGCCGCTCACGCCGCCAACAAACCGTGCAGCCATCGCGACCTCGGCTATGCTGACTATTTCCGACCTTGTGATCACCTGGGCTGGTTCGCTTTCCCCCGGCGTGCCAGCGCCGTCGCCCTGGCGCCATCGGCACGCACCTCCTTTCTGGATGGCGCCAGGGTGGCGAATTCGACCGCGTTTGTCTGGCGGATTGGGTCGTATCGACCGAAAGGAAACTGAACATGCGTTGCAGGACTCGATTGTTGAGTGTGCTGTTGATGGCCGCGCTTCTGCTCAGCATCGCACAGCCGGCAGTCGCGCAAGATGCGGGGGCGGAAGCACCGGCAGGGCACGGTATCCGCTTCGATGCGCCGCTATATGCAATCGACGGCCCCTATGCGGTGAGCGTTCAGTACTTCACCATTCCTGCCGAGAAAGAAACTGATCGCGACCTCACGGTGAGTGTCTGGTATCCGGCCCAGCAAGCCGACGGTGCAGCTACCGAGATGGTCTACGAGCAGCAGTTTGCGCCTGGCGAAATTCCGTCGTTCACGGTTCTTGGCCATGCCCAACTAGATGCACCTCCCGACCCGAGTGGCGCACCTTACCCACTGGTAGTCTACAGCCACGCTACCTGGACCTTCGGCCAGG
>WBZU01001766.1_pt1 | contig 15784 bp, 9 predicted proteins | sample 5204311 | NCBI WGS metagenome assembly WBZU01 (sample SAMN12344359, study PRJNA552823) | activated sludge metagenome | biome: Activated sludge suspended growth; feature: Nitrification reactor; material: Wastewater; isolation source: activated sludge from nitrification reactor of wastewater treatment...
GATAGCCGGTCGGCGCCTCCGGCCCCAGCGTTCGCAGCAGAAAGGCCGCCTCGACCGCGTCCGGCGGCGCGAAGCCGGCCGTCGGGTTGGCCGTGGCCGCCGCCAGCAGGGGCAGCAGGTCGCCCGCCAGCCGTCGCGGATCGAACGGCCGGATGGTCGCCGGGCCAACGACATTATCCGGTCTTACGGGTACGGCAACTCGATACAACCGGCCGGCCTGCAAGGGATTCAGTCGCGCTTCCACCAACTCGGGCACGTAGGGCGGATTCGTGGGCGTGTGCAGCGCGGGCCATTCGTCCCAGCCGTCGAGCTGCCAGCCGGAGCCGAGATGGGGCGAAAGGCCGACCGGGGCGATCAGCCGGTGATAGCCGCGGGCCGATAGGGTTTCGACGAGATGGTGATAGAGGTGGTCAAAAGCTTCCTTGTCGCGGCCGAGATGGGGCAGCGCCAGATAGGCCGTCTTGCCCTTGCGCCGGGGATCGATCATCGTCAGGGCCGCGGCCAGCGGCCGTTCGATGACGCTGACCAGCGGTATCTCCTGCTGGTCGGTGCGCGAGCGGCGAACGCCGGTGCGATGCAGCGCGTCGATGTGGATGAGCGTCGCCTCCAGCCGGGCCAGATGCTCGTCGCGACGTGGGTCGAGTTCGCGCCGCAGTCGGGCGAACTCAGGCGGCGTCCAGCGGCTGTCATCCCGGTAGAGGTTCCACCAGGCATTGAGAAACGCTCGCCGCTCCCAACGAGACGCCGCTCCGACCTCAGCCACGTGAATGCGATAATTGAAATAGGGCAAGACGAATGACGAATTACGAATTACGAATTACGAATTACGAATGAAAGAGAATCCCGCTGTCCACTGCCCACTGTTTACTGTCCTACTGTTTACTGTTTACTGTTTACTGTTTCACTGCCAACTTCCCACGCGGCCGACGGACAAATATCATTCAGCGAACAGGACGGACAAGCCGGCTTGCGGGCGGTGCAGACGCGGCGGCCGTGCCAGATCAACAGGTGGGCGATCTCGATCCAACTGTCGCGCGGGATGATCGCCATCAGGTCGCGCTCGACCTTCACCGGGTCGGTCTCGGCTGTCAGTCCCAACCGCGCCGCCAGGCGCTTCACGTGCGTGTCCACCGTGATGCCGTCGGCCAACCCGTATATCTCCCCGCGGACGACGTTGGCCGTCTTGCGGGCCACGCCGGGCAGCGTCAATAGCTCCTCCATCGCCGCCGGCACTTCGCCGCCATACGCCGTCAGCAAGCGCGCCGCCGACTCCCGAATGTAGCGCGCCTTCTGGCGATAGAATCCCGTCGGCCGCACCAGTTCTTCCATCTCCTGGGGATCGGCCGCGGCCAGCGCCGCCACCGTCGGATAACGGGCAAAGAGCGCCGGCGTGGTCAGGTTCACCCGCTCGTCGGTGCACTGCGCCGACAGGATCGTAGCGACGAGCAATTGTACCGGCGTCTGGTAATCTAGCGCGCAGTAGGCGTCGGGATGGGCGGCGCGGAGTCGGTCGATAAGTTCAGCCACGTGGGCGGCCGAACCGGCGGTCAATTCTTCGTTCAATCACGTCTCCTCATCGGCTTTCCCTCCATACTACACAGGAAAGGCTCGTTCACCAAGCGGGGCGCGTTGCGCCGCTTTTCTGAGACATCCACGCGCCGGTTGTGCGCCCGGCTCATTTCTGGCTATAGTTGGTATTCTGGCGGCGACGAGCATCGACGAAAATGCGAGCCGGTGCATCGCCGCATCATACAGGGAGTAACACGTATGAGATTTGATTTCGGCCGCGAGGTGTGCGGCGACCTCGCCGTGGCGACGCAACGGGAATGGTTAGTCACCAACGGCATCGGCGGTTACGCTTCCGGCACCGTCGCCACGATGCTCACCCGACGCTACCACGGCTTGCTGATGGCCGCGCTCCAGCCGCCGCTCGGCCGCACCCTGTTGCTGGCTAAGCTCGACGAAACGGCCGAATACGACGGCGTCTACCCCGACAGCGGGCGCTTCTATCCCCTGTTCACCAACCGCTGGGAAGACGGCAACGTCGAGGGCCAGGGCCACCGCTACATCGACTGCTTTCACCTGGAGGGCACGACGCCCGTCTGGAGCTACGCCCTCGCCAATGCCTTGCTGGAAAAGCGCATCTGGATGCAACCGGGGGCCAACACCACCTACGTGCAGTACCGGTTGACGCGGGCCACCGGCCCCCTCTCCCTGTCGATCAAGGCGCTGGTCAACTATCGTGACTACCACGCCACGACGATCATGAATGACTGGAATCCGGCTATCGACGACGCAGCCGTCGCCGGCGGCCGCGGCCTGCGTATTCGCATGTTTGACGAGGCGACGCCTTTCTACCTGTTCAGCGACCCGGCCGCGATCACCCCCCAGTTCGACTGGTATGAGGACCTCTACCTGCCCGTCGAGGAGCAGCGCGGCCAGCGCGACGTGAGCGAGGATCACCTCTATGCCGCCCAGTTGCAGATTTTGCTGCGGCCCGGCGAATCGTTCGCCGTCGTGGCCGGCACGGAACCGGCGCCCGCTCTCGACCACGCCGCCGCCTACGCCGACCGGCGCGCCCATGAGCAGGCCCTGCTGGAACGCGCCGGCCATCTGCGCCCGCCGGTCGCCCCCGACGGCCGGGCTGCGACCGAACTGCTCCAGCCGCTCAAACAACTCGTCCTGGCCGCCGACCAGTTCATCGTCGCCCGGCCGACGGCCGCCGACCCCCACGGCCAATCGATCATCGCCGGCTACCACTGGTTCGGCGACTGGGGCCGCGATACGATGATCGCCCTGCCCGGCCTGACGTTGGCGACCGGCCGGCCGGAGGTGGCCGCCGGCGTGCTGCGCACCTACGCGCAATTCGTCAGTCAGGGCATGTTGCCCAACCGCTTTCCCGACGCCGGAGAAACGCCGGAATACAACACGGTCGACGCCACGCTGTGGTACTTCGTCGCCCTGCGCGAATACGTGGCGGCCACCGGCGACACGGCGCTGCTGCGCGAGCTATACCCCACCCTGGCCGACATCATCGACTGGCATAAGCGGGGCACGCGCTACCACATCCACATGGCCCCCGACGATGCGCTGCTATACGCGGGCGAGCCGGGCGTGCAACTGACGTGGATGGACGCCAAGGTCGATGAGTGGGTCGTGACGCCGCGCATCGGCAAGCCGGTGGAGGTCAATGCCCTGTGGTTCAACGCGCTGCGCATCATGGAAGATTTCGCCGCGCACCTGGGCCACGATCCGGCCGTCTACAGCGAACTGGCCGGGCGCGTTCGCGCGGGGTTCGCCCGCTTTTGGGATGAGCCGATGGGCTACTGCTTCGACGTGATCGACGGGCCGGACGGCCACGATCTCAGCCTGCGGCCGAATCAACTGCTGGCCGTGTCGTTGCCCCACTGCCCGCTGACGGCCGCGCAGCAGCGCTCGGTCGTCGATACCTGCGCCCGCCACCTGCTGACCGCGCACGGGCTGCGCTCCCTGTCGCCCGACGACCAGGCGTTCATCGGCCACTACGCCGGCGACCGGCGCAAGCGGGACGGCGCTTACCATCAGGGCACGGTCTGGGCCTGGCTCATCGGCCCGTTCATCAGCGCCCATCTGCGCGTCTACGGGGACGTGGCCGGGGCGCGCGCCTACCTGGAACCGTTGTTACGCCATCTGGTCGACCACGGCGTGGGCAGCATCAGCGAAATATTCGAGGGCGACGCGCCATTCGCGCCGCGCGGCTGCATCGCCCAGGCCTGGAGCGTGGCCGAGGTCTTGCGGGCCTATCAGATGACGGAGACACGGGAATAATGGCGACGGTTATCGAACAACTCAAACAACAGGCGGCCGAACGGGCCGTCGACTTCGTTCAGTCGGGCATGGTGGTCGGCCTGGGCACGGGCAGCACGGCCGTCTTCGCCGTGCGACGCATCGGCGCGCTGCTGGCCGAGGGGCGTTTGCAGCGCATCGTCGGCATCCCCACGTCCGAGGCCACCGCCCGCGAAGCGCAACGCGCCGGCATCCCTCTGGGCACGCTGGACGACCATCCGACGGTCGACGTCACCATCGACGGCGCGGACGAGATCGACCCCCAGCTCAATCTCATCAAGGGGCTGGGCGGGGCGCTGCTGCGCGAGAAGATCGTGGCCGTCGCCTCGCGCCGCCTGATCATCGTCGCCGACGCCGGCAAGCGGGTCGAACAACTGGGGGCGCGCGGGCCGGTGCCGGTGGAGGTCGTCCCCTTTGCCGTGCGCCCGGCGGCCATCTATCTGGCCTCGCTGGGGGCGCGCGTCGTGGAGAGGCAACAAGACGGCCGGCCGTTCGTCACCGACGAGGGCAACCGCATCCTCGACTGCCACTTCGCCGGGCTGTCCCATCCGCAGGAGATGGCCCAACTGATTCGCGCCCAGCCGGGCATCGTCGAACACGGCCTGTTTCTGGGGATGGCGACGGAAGCCATCGTCGCCGGAGAGCGCGGCGTGGTCGTGCTGGAACGGTAGGGCGATTCTCCGAATGGCCGCGATTCGGAGAATCGCCCTACGGCATTACGGCGCGCAATAGATCGCCGTCTGGTTGTCGAAGTAGTTGTAGCTGTAGAACGGCCCGCCCACTTCCTCGGCGCGAATCTGAATCTGATCCAGCCCCCGCAGCCCGTCCGGGTTGGCATACGTTGCCGTCGTCACCCCCGTCGGGCCGGTGTTGAAGCCGCCGACGACGTAGCCGTCGGTGCCCAGCGTGCCCATGTAGTTCATCATCACCGTGAAGTTGCGGTTGGGCAGGAAAGTCGGATCGGTGCGAATGACCACGATGTCGTCGCGAATCACGCCGCAGACTACAAACGTCGGCGTCGGCAGCGGTTCCGTCTGGTTGTCGAACCAATTGTAGGAAAAGAAGGGATTGCCCTGCGTGCGGATAGCGATCCGCTCCAGCCCCTTCAGCAGCACCGGGATGGGGAAGGTGGCCGTCATCTCGCCGCCCGGCCCGGAGTAGAGCGTGCCCACCGGCATGCCGTCGATGCCCAGCGTGCCCATGTGGCCCATCGTCACCAGGAAAGTCATGTCCGGCGGGAAGTTGTGGGTGCGAATCGTGACCATCTCGTTGACGACGACCGAATCGATGGAGATCGTCGGGGTGGGCGGCGGCGCGGGCACGGTCAGGTTGTTCCAGAACCAGTTGTAGCTGTAATAACCCTGTGGGCTTTGCAGCCGGATGGCGATCTGGCGTTCGCCGACCAGATTGGGCGGGATGGGGTAGGTCGCCGAAAACGCCCCGAACAAGCCCGAATTGGTGATGGCGACCGGCGTGCCGTTGATGCCCAGCGTGCCGATCGGCCCCATCGTGACGACAAAATCCTGATGAGGCGGGAAGTTCTGGCCCAGGATGGACACGCTGCCGTCAACGACGACGTTCTCAATGGTGAAGGTCGGCACGATGTCGTCGCCCTGGGCGGCCACGCTGCCCAGAGCGATCAGGAATAGGGTCAATAAGGCCAGCAAGACGATGACCTTCGGCCGCGCCCGGCGGCTCTCGATGCGTTCGACAATGGTTCTCATGATGTAATAACCCCTCCGCTATTTTGTATCCCGACCCACGCCGGATTTTGTATTCCGGCCCACGCCGGGAAAGGTGACAGGTTCAGGAGCGTGGCCGCCGCCAATGGCCGCCTGGCCCAAGCGTCGCCGCGCCGCCGGCAAACAAGCAAGGGTCGCCGGCAAATGCGCGGACGACCCTCACCGGCAATCATGCCACAGGGATAGGGTAGTTCACATAAACCGCCCGTGAAAAACAAGCGGATTGGGCACAAAATGGAGAGGATCAGAGGTACGAAAGTACTAGGGCAGGATCCAACGGATGTCCTCGGCCGGCGGCGGCGGGCCAAGGTAGTAGGCGTCGACCGTGCCGCGCCACGACTGGAACGCCCCTTCGTCGTAGCCGAGGTCGATGAAGCGCCCCTTGATGCCACCGCCCGTGTCCCCGGCGAAGGCCACGCCATAGCCCGGCACGTAGACGTAGCTGCGAAACGGGATGACCGTCGGATCGACGGCAATGACGCCCGTGCCGGCCTGCACGCCGCTGGCGGTGATGCCGTAGCCCGGCTCGCCCGGCTTTTTGCCGGCGCTGGTGGCCGTGTAGGACGTGACGCGCATGTTGACCACGCGCCAGTATTCGACCGGGCCGCTCGGCGTGTCGATGGTGCGCACGGTGATCTGCGTGCCGTAGCGCAACACGCGGTTGACCGGCGCGACGATCAAGCTTTCGCCATCCGGCTCGCGCGAGACCTCGATGCCGTTCTCCAGCCGGACGCTCGAGCGGCGCTGGAGCGTCCCGTTGCTGCCGGGCGAGGCCTCGACCAACGTATCGATTGGCATATCGGCCGCCGCCTCATAGACCGTCTCGAACGGCACGGCCACGTCCTCGGTGTCGATGCGCTCCGTGACGCGCACGACCTCGATGGCGTCGCCGGGGGCCACGATGGCGTCAACCGCCGGTCGCGTGTAGTCCAGCGGCCCCAGGGCGATGCCGTTGTCGGCCAGGATGTCGAACACGGTCGTCGAATCGCTGAACACGTCCACCGTTTGGCCGTCGGCGACGACCACATAGGGCGCGGCCCGCTCAATGGTGATGCCCATGTCGGGGGTTAGAGCGGTTTCGCGGGGCGGCTCCACACGATCCAGCGCGCCCAGGACGACGCCCGATTCGACCAGCGCCTCGCCGACCGTCCGGGCCGTCGTGCGCAGCGCCCACCGCTCGTCGCCGTCGCGGATGATCACGCGCTTGTACGGGTCAAAGATAATCTGAGCGGGTAAGGGTGCGCGGTCAATGGCGTCGGAGTCTAATGACTCGCCGTCGGCCAGCAGACGTGCACCCGGTGGCACGGCCAGCCCCGCCTCGGCCAGGAAGCCGCCCAGCGTCGCCTGCTGCGTGCGGTAGGTCGTCACGCTGTCCTGATCGATCACCGTCACCTCGGCCGCGCGGTCGATGACGATGGGCGTGGCCGGGTCGGCCGGGGCGTCGCGGCCGGGGGTGATGGCGTCATCGGGGGCCACCGTTCGTTCGGCCGCCGCCAACACCTCCATCACTGTCCGGTAACGGCCCGTCACAGAAGTACTCGCGCCGTCGTCGATAAGGGTGTAAGTCACCTCGGCCGGACGGCAGGCGACCACCGCGATGAATATTCCCAAAAGCAGGACGTGGCTGAGCGATTTATGATGCGAAGGCAAGGAGTGAATACCAATCACGAGGGGAATAAACGGAATGCGCCCATGAACCCGGTGACCGACCAGGTGATCCTGGGCACCCGGAAGAGACATCTTAGTGCTGCTTCCTTCCGGACCTGACACGATTCGACGGCTTCCGCCGCCAGGGACCCAGTGGTCACCGGGTTCATGGGCGCATTCATGTTAATCGGGCAATCATAGCCGATCGCCCCCCCGTGGTCAACGCCGGGCCGTTCCGCCGGTGGCTCGCTTTACGGTTTACTCATCCATTCACGCCGTTCGTGGTGAACAGTTCCAGTTGTTCTTTCCCCGTAGAACGCCGCTAAAGCGGCCTACCCCAAACGGGGACTAATTCCACACGCCCAGCACTTCCGGCCCGCGATCCAGTTCCCAGGGATAGATGATGTAGGCATCGCTGACGGCGGCGTAGTAGGTCGGCGCATAGCCCGGATAGAGCGAATATGACGGCTTGTAGTGCAGCACGCACATCTCCGGGATGCCGCCGGCGGCGTCAATGCGATTGGCGACGGTGACGCTGTTGCGCCCCTTCGTCCATACGTCGTCGACGACCAGCACGCGGCGGCCGCGCAACACATCTTCATCGGGAAACTGAATGAACTCCGGGATGGCATACTTGACCATTTCCGGCTGCATCCCCGGAAAGTCGGACGGGAACCGCACCGAGGCCGTCAGGATGTAGGTGATGTCCAGCGCTTCGGCCAGCATCCCGCCGGGCACGATGCCGCCGCGGGTGATGATCACCATGGAATCGAACCGCCCCCGAATCTGCGGCACGAGATAATCGATAAGTTTATCGACGTCAGACCACGTTAAGACTTCGCGTCGCATAGTCCACTCCTCATCGTGACCGGCTATCGTATCTTCTTGCCGGGATCGTGTCAATCTCAGGAGAGAATCCACAGATTACACAGATTATTAAGAGCGTCCCTGTTAACGCATGGGAGAATCGTGCCCCGTATGGCAATGGGAATCCATAGGTTTGACAGGTGACAAAACTTCGTTTGCGTCAGTTGCGTAGATCATGGGTCGCCAGGTCACGCGCAGCCTTTACGTCTCTTTCCAATCTGTGTAATCTGTGCAATCTGTGGATTCCTCATTTCTTCCGCTCCGGGAAGCGCGTCAGCACCACCGCCGCATCGGGCATGGGCAGACGGCTGCCCACGTCGGTGCGGTCAACGGCCTTGATCGGCCGCGTGCCGCCGCCCAGTTGGTAGACGCCCAGCGGCGTGCCCGGTTCGCTCATACTCAGCGGCAGGATGGCCTGCCCTAGCAGGTAGCCCTCGGCGTCGATGGCGCAACTGGTGACGTGGCCGACAACCTTGCCGCGCCGGTCGAGCACCGGGTCGCCCGTCTCCGGTCGGCGCACGCCCTTCTCGTTCATGCGGAAGCGCACGACCACCCGGTCGCGCTGCTCCTCATGTTCGATAAAAGCGCGCCGGCCGACAAAAAACGGCTTCCACAGTTTGACGAAGCTGCCGAAGCCCGCGTCGGCCGGGTTCAGGTCGTGCGCCCCGGCCATCTCGTGACCGTAGAGCGGCAGACCCGCCTCCGTGCGCGTGCTGTCCCGCGCCGCCAGCCCACAGGGCTTCATGCCCAACGGTTCGCCCGCGGCCAGCAGCGCGTTCCACAGATCAACGGCGCGGTCGGGATGGACGAACAACTCATAGGCCACGCGCTCGCCGGTGTAGCCGGTGCGCGAGATGATCAGGTCGAAGCCGCCGGGGTTGCCGCGCATGACGCCCGCCCAGCGCAGGGCCTTCAGGCGTTTGGCAAAAACGGGGTCGTCGCCGGAGAGCGCGATCAGGATGTCGGCCGCGCGTGGGCCTTGCAGGGCAATGTCCACCCGTCCGTCAGCCCCGTGCTGCGGATCGCGCAAGTCGCGCAAGTCGGCCGGGTGCTGGATGCGCGCCCACGGCCGGTCGGCGTCGATCAGCACGCGGCCCTCGTTGACGGCGTTGAGCCAGGCCCAATCCTTGTCATTGTTGGAAGCATTGACGACCACCAGATACGTCTCGTCTGCCACGCGATAGACCATCAGGTCATCGACGACAGAGCCGTCGGGCAGCAAAAACTGGCTATACTGCGACTCGCCGACGGCCAGCGCGGCCACGTCGTTGGTGGTGACCGTGTTCAGGAATTCCAGCGCGTGCGGCCCGCGCGCGTCCAGGACGCCCATGTGCGTCACGTCGAACAAACCGGCCGTCTCCCGGACGGCGGCGTGTTCCTCGCCGACGCTGGTATACCAGACCGGCATATCGTAGCCGGCGAAGGGCACCATGCGCGCCCCCAGCGCCTTATGGGTCTCGTGCAGGCGGGTGGTCAGCAGCGGCGGGTCGGCCGGCTCCTCCCAAGTGAAGGGTGGCAGCGGATCGCCCGCCGCCGGACGGCGCTCGTGGCCGATAAAATACGGCTTACTGTCGGCAAAGGCGGCGTCCGGCGCGGCGTCGTCGTCCCGGCGCAGCGCTGTCACGGCCCCGGCCATGCGCGACAGCGCCGACCCGACGACGTCGCCCAAATCGGCCGGGATCACCTGCGCCACGATGGGGCCGGGCAGCCGGGCGTAGACGTCATCGAACTGAGCGTAGCCGTCGGATAGCGCTTGCAGCCACTCGGCCGCTGCGGCGGCATCGGCATTGTTGTCGAAGTGGAGCGCGAAATGCCCGGCGTCGATGCGTTGCAGTGTGGCGGCGAGGTCGATGTCGGGGCCGAAGAGGTGCGTCGGCTGCGAATCGCCGTCGCCCAAGGCGGCCACATCGCTGGTCAGGGCCTCGTTGAGGAAGATCGGCGCGTCGTCGCCGCGCACGGCGACGACCATGCCCGCCGGCGGCTCCGGCGCGTTGCGCAAACGCCGCACGATCTCCCGGCCGCGCTTTAATGCCCGGTAATCGACCCGCGCCCGCAATTCGCGCTTGCCGCCGGTGCCGGTGTGGACGTACGGTCGCGAACCCTTGAGGACGCCGGCGATGGCTTCAGCCAGCAAGTCGATCTCGTCCGGCCCAAAGCCCAACTGGCTGACCCAGACGGTGCCGATGCGAATGCCCGTGGGCGAGAGCGCGCCCTTGTCGCCGGGGATCGTATTGCGGTTGACGACGATGCCGGCCACGTCGAGGATGCGCGACCCCATGTCGCCGGTCAGGTGCACGCCGTCGTGGGTGACCGATTTCGTGTCGATGAGCAGCAGGTGGTTCTCGCAGCCGCCGCCGACGACGCGGATGCCGTGCTGTTGCAACTGCTGCGCCAGCCGGTCGGCGTTGTCGACGATGCGCTGTTGCAAGGCGCGGAACTGCTCGGTCTGGGCCAGCTTCAGGGCCACGGCCAGCGCCGCGATGGTGTTGACGTGCGGCCCACCCTGCTCGCCGGGAAAAACGGCGCGGTCGAGCTTGCGGGCCAGGTCACGCCGGTGGGTCATCAGCATGGCCCCACGCGGCCCGCACAGGCTCTTGTGCGTGGTGGTCGAGACGACGTCGGCGATGCCGATAGGACTGGGGTGCACGCCCGCGGCCACCAGGCCGGAGATGTGGGCGATGTCGGCCAGCAGATAAGCTCCTACCTTGTCGGCGATCTCGCGGAAGCGCTTCCAGTCGATGATCTTGGGGTAGGCCGAATAGCCGGCGACGATGATCTGCGGCTTGGCCTCCAGCGCCATCCGCTCGATGGCGTCATAATCCAGTTCTTCAGTCTCCGCATCGACGAAGTAGGGCACACCCTTGTAGACCTTGCCGGAGCGGTTGACCGGCGACCCGTGCGTCAGATGGCCGCCGTCGTTGAGGTTGAGGCCCAGGATCGTGTCGCCGGGCTGCAACAGCGCGGTATAGACGGCGCTATTGGCCGGCGCGCCGCTCAGGGGCTGCACGTTGACGTAGAGGTTGTCGGCGCTGATGCCGTTGGCGGCGAAAAGCTCGGCCGCGCGCCGCCGGGCCAACGCCTCGATGATGTCGGCGTTTTCCACGCCCTTGTAGTAGCGCGGGTCGCTGTAGCGCCGGTAGTGGGCCAGCTCCATGTCGATGTCGGTGATCTCGGCCTCGGTCTGCCGGCGGCTCTCCTCGCGCGGGTAGCCTTCGGCGTAGATGTTGCCGAAGGTGCTGCCCAGGGCCTCGGCGACGGCTTCCGGGGCCTCGCTCTCGCTGGCGATCAGGATGATCGTCCTCGCCTGGCGCGCATCTTCGCGGTCAATAATTTCCTTGACCGCCTCATCGACTTCGGCTATCGACCCGCGAAAAATAAAATCATCACTCATTATTGTACCTCCACTGGCCGCAGCATCGCGGGAGGTTCGACCCGCTACGACCTGTCGTCCTTTGCATTTGGCGCAATTGCTGTTAAGGGGAAATGTTGGGTTTTATGGAAAACCGCCGGGATAGCGGATGAGCATCCCGGCGAGCAGTCGCCCATATGGCAATGAATTGTAACACATGGTTGTCCGGCGACAATTTGCGCGACCTTCGTTATAATGCCGGATAAATATGACGCCGCAAGAAGACCACACCACCGCAAATACCCTCGCTAACCTTCGTGTCGGCATCGTCGGCCTGGGGCTGATGGGCGGGTCGCTGGCGTTGGCCCTGCGCGGCCGCGTCGCCCGGCTCACGGCCATCGAGCAGCAGGCGGATACTCGCCAACTGGCGCTGCGCGAAGGCATCGTCACGGACGCCCTGGAATCATTGACGCCCGATCCGCCGCCGGTCGATCTGCTCGTCCTGGCAACGCCGGTGCGGGCTATTGTGGACACGTGCCGCAGCCTGCCCGCTCGTTACCCCAATGGTTGCGCCATCATGGATCTGGGCAGTACCAAACGCGAGGTGGTCGCCGCCATGGACGCGCTGCCACCCCGGTTCGCCGCCGTCGGTGGACATCCAATGTGCGGCAAGGAAACGGCCGGGCTGGCTTCGGCCACGGCCGGCCTCTATCGCGATCAAACCTTCCTCCTTTGCCCCTCGCAACGGACGACGCCCGCCATCGAAAGCCTGGCCCTGGCGCTCGTCGACGCGATCGGCGCGCGCCCGCTGTGGATCGCCGCCGCCGACCACGACGAGGCCGTCGCCGCCGTCAGTCATTTGCCGGCCCTGCTGTCGGCAGCGCTGATGCGCGTGGCCGCCGATGAACGGCTGTGGCCGGCCGGCGCCTCCGGCTTCCGCGACACCTCCCGGCTAGCCGGGTCTGACCCGCGCATGATGCTCGACATCCTGCTGACGAACCGGGCGGCCGTTCTCGAAATGTTGCGCGATTACGAAACCGAATTGGCGGCCGTCCGCCTGGCGCTGGAGGCCGGTGATGAAGCGGCCCTGGCCGAGTGGCTGGCGGCGGCCCAGATCAACTACGCCGCCTATCGCCGCTTCAAATCGGCCGAACACCTGGCGACCGCGCCGCCCCCCTTCGCTGAGAATCGACTGGGTAAAATTGCCTGATTGGCGGCCCATCGCTATAATGCCGCCGGCACGAACCGTTGGGGTGGTGTTTTATGTCTAGTGATTCGCGTGGACCTCGTCGCAATTCCGGCCTGCGGCTGCCGGGGTGGGCCTTAGTACTGTTGTTGGTACTGGGCCTTCTGTTGTTGTCCCTCAGCTCCGTCTGGCTTTTCCGCACGGTTCGCGGGCTGGCGGCCGTGTCCAATGGCCCCGGCCCCGATTTCAACCCCGTCCTCGGCCAGCCGGCCCCCGGCCAAACTGCGCCGGAAGTCTCAGCCGGAACGATTACCGCTCCCGGCGGTCAGGTCTCGCCCGACACCATTCCTGAATGGTCGGGGACAGAGCGCGTGAATATCCTGCTGCTCGGCGTCGATCTGCGCTGCGATGAGGAAGGCCCCACCCACAGCGACACGATCATCGTCGCCACCATCGATCCCGTCAGTCAGTCGGCGGCCCTCTTGTCGCTGCCGCGCGACTTGTGGGTGGAAATCCCCGATTTCGGCGCCAACCGCATCAACCAGGCCTACTTTCTAGGTCAGGCCTATGAGCTGCCGGGCGGCGGCGCGGGGCTGGCCGTGGAGACGGTCGAAGCCTTTCTGGGCGTCCCCATCGACTACTATCTCGCCGTCGACTTCAAGGCGTTCGTCGATTTCGTCGACATGATGGACGGCGTCGTAATCGACGTGCCGGAGCGCATCGAGGATCCGAATTACCCCGACAACTGCTACGGCTACGATCCATTCGCCATTGACGCCGGTCAACAACGGCTGGACGGGGCAACGGCGCTCAAGTACGCGCGCACGCGCGTCACTTTCGGCGGCGACGTCGATCGCGCCGGCCGCCAGCAGCAGGTCATCCTGGCCGTTCGCGACCAGGCCACCCAATTGAACACGCTACCGCAATTGCTCTTTAACGCGCCGCAACTGTGGCGGTCGTTTCAGGACAACGTCGATACCGATTTGACTTTAGATGAGGCGCTGCAGCTAGCCAATCTGGTGCGCAACATCCCCCGCGACAACATCCACAACCGGGTGCTCGATTATAATTACGTCTACAACGACACGACGTTTGACGGCCAGCAGGTGTTGGTGCCCTTGCGCGACGAGGTACGGCTTCTGCGCGATGAACTGTTCGCACCGCCGGCCGTGCCCACGCCGGTCATCGAGGCGCTGCCGACCGTCATCACCGTCGAGGACGCGCGCGTGGCCGTCTTCAACGGCACGTCAACTTTTGGCCTGGCGGCCGACACCCAACAGTATTTGCTGCGGCAAAACGTGACCGTCACCGAGGTCGGCAATGCCGACTCAGCCACCTATTCGACCACCCAAATCATCGACTATGGTTCCCACCCCGGCACGGTGCAATATCTGGTGCGGTTGATGAATATTCCTCCGCTCAACGTCAGCACCGGCACGAACCCGGCGGGCGACTTCGACGTTCTGGTGATACTGGGCGAAGATTGGAAGATCCCCTAGGCGGCCGGCCCGATGCAGAAGCGCGACGTGCCTTATCTGGTTCTGGGCTGCCTGATCACAGCCGTCGCCTGCCGTCCTTCGCCCCAAAGTGACCCGTCTACGCTCGAACCGGAATGGTCGGCGACGCGCAACCCCATCACCAACGCGACCGGCAGCCAGGCCGCGCCCACCGACGCGCCCCCGCCGGCCGACGAACCGCCCCTCCCGCCGGCCCCGCCGGCCGCCGATGAGTGGCCGACCCTGGGCAGCCCGCGCGCCGGGCTATCCCTCGCCATTCCCCCGGACTGGGTCGATCTGACCGACCGGAGCAGCGTGCCGGCGATGGGCAACCGCCTGGGCATCGACCTTATCCTGGCGGCGGATTCGGAGCGGACGGGCCGCAGCCTCCTGGCGGGCAAAGCGTTCACGGACGGGGCGTATGTGTCCGGCCTCATCGTCGCCGCGCCGGCCGCTGTATCCGACCCGGCGGCCGCGCTGGTCGAACTGCTGGCAATGGCCGCCCCCTCGGCTGTCCGCCTCACGGCCGTCGCCCCGCTCCAATCGGCCAACGGCATCAACGGCCTGATGGTTGACGTGGCCGATGGGCCGGTCGGCCTCAATATAGCCGCCAACGACCTGCGCACGCGCGTAGCGCTCTTCACGCCGCCGGCCGCGGACGAAGCGGCCGAGACCTGGATCATGCTGTTGCTCAGCGCCACGGCCGAGCATTGGAGCCGGTACGCCGCCATGTTTGACCGCGTACTCCAGTCGGTCGAGGTCTACAACCCCGCCTCCGGCGCGCCGACGCAAGCCGGCAACGTCGTCCGCGGCGAATTGCGCGGCGAACGGGATGAGGTCACGGCCCATCTGGCGAGCGGCGTCCGTGACGTGTGGACTTTCTCATCCGCGGGCAACCGCTATGCGTCCCTGCGTCTAAGTCCGACGGAACCGTACCTGGACCTGACGTTGACGCTGCTCGGCCCCGACCGGCAAACGGTGGCGCGGATCGAGAACGGCTACGAGGGCGTGACGGAATCGACGGCCGACCTGTGGCTGCCGCAGCCGGGCGTCTACGTCGTCGAGGTCAGTGAGTTTGCCCAGGCGACGGGCGGCTACACTCTTTCGCTCGATTTATCCGGCCACCCCACGCATAGCGAAGGTGGAACATTAGCCTTCGATCAGGCGTTGCAGACGCAACTGCCGGCCAATGGACAACAAACCTGGGCCTTTTTCGCCGCGGCCCACCAGCGTGTCAGCATCGTTGTCCAGCCCGGAGCGCAGACGTTTGACGCCATCCTGGAACTGTATGATGCCAACGGCTCGCAATTGATCGCTCTGGATGAAGGGTTTAGCGGCGACCCGGAGCTTATCTATGACCTGGAATTGCCCGCTGCCGGGGAATACGCCATCGTGGTGCGCAGCTTTTCGCCCCAGGGCGGGCCTTACACGATCTCGCTCGATGAGGGCGACCGGCCGATAGAAAGTCTCTATGACGCGGGCGATCTGGTCTACGGCAGCGTACACCAGGAGTCGCTGCAACGGCAGGAAGCCCAGGCCTGGTTCCTGCAGGGCAAAGCCGGGGACCATATCCTCATCCGCGTGACGCCGCTGGACGGCGAACTCGACCTTAACGTCTGGCTGCTCGATGATCACGTCGAGCGCATCGCCGCCGTCGATGAATTCACCGCGG
>WBZU01001771.1_pt1 | contig 15758 bp, 20 predicted proteins | sample 5204311 | NCBI WGS metagenome assembly WBZU01 (sample SAMN12344359, study PRJNA552823) | activated sludge metagenome | biome: Activated sludge suspended growth; feature: Nitrification reactor; material: Wastewater; isolation source: activated sludge from nitrification reactor of wastewater...
TCACCACTTCGGTAGCACGAGGAGTTGCTGCCGCAGCCTGAGCTGGTTCTTCAAGCTCCAGCACGTTCTTTTCAGCTAGGCGACGGGCCTTGGCTTTCTCCGCTAATTCCTTGGCAAGTTCGACGGCAGAACGCATAAGAACCTCTTAGGCATGTTGCTGACCAGCGGCTGACTTCATCCACAAGTCCAGCGCCTCGACAAAGATTTCCTGGCTCTTCTTGTCCAACTTCACGCCGATGCTTTTCAGACTCTCGTAGCGGTCACGATCCAGCTTGACGGTCAATGCCTTGTAGTAATCCCGGCTGCTGCCATTCGGCGAGGCCTTCACCTCGATGGCTTGAGCCTGGGGTGCCGCGACAACAGTAGCGGGAGACGCCTCCCCTTTCTTGGCCACCAGGCCGGCAGTCAACGATGCAGTTTTAGCCATTTACGCACCTCCATTAATACGTATATACGTATTATATCAAATTTTACGCAACTGTGTAGATACGTATTTCCACAATAGTCCAATTTCTTCGGCTGACCGTCCTTTGGGGTCAATCTCCTGGACGGTGCGGCCATCGATCATCGAGCTGGCAAAGTCAGTACGCTGGTACAGCGTCACAGGAGCCACCGTGCCATGCTGCGAAAGCGCCACAGCAGCTTCGCCCGCAATCCGCGCACGAGGCGCAGCCCCATTGATGACGAAGATCATTCGCTTGCCTGCGTTCTCCACCAGTTCGACGGTAGAGCCGACCGCCCGCAAGTCATGCGGACTCGGCCTGGTAGGGATCAGTACCAGGTCGGCGGTGCGGAGCACCTGCTGAATCATGTCCGTAACAGAGGGCGGGGTGTCGATGATGGCCAGTTTGATGCCACCCTTGGCTAAGGCCTGAAGGTGCTCAGGTAACTTGCTGATTTCCACTTGTGCAAACAGCGGTGCTTCATTGATTCGCTCATTCCACCAGGACGCGAGCGAGCCTTGTGGGTCTGTATCGATCAGCGCCACTGGCCCCTCCTTGCTCTGCTCGGCCATGACACCTAAGTGGCCTGCAATCGTTGTTTTGCCGACACCGCCCTTTTGACTCGCCACAACAATAGTCCGCATTTACGCACCTCCATCGATATAGATTTATTGTACAACGCAAATACGTATTTGCGTATAAATGGAATTTAAAGAAGCCCGGCATCGCCGGGTTTTGCTTAAGACCGGTGCAACCATCTCCTGAAAATGACAGTAGCAGACCGGCACCCATCCACATCGCACGCATCATGGATGGGTACGGAGCAACAGTGCGACGACTGGCAAAAGCTAGGCGGGCTCCGCCGGCACCGACATCGCCCAGGGCGTCAATAAGAGTCGACTCAGGGCCGGGGCATGGTTGAGCAGATCTGCGAGAGGCTGGCCCATCACTTCATCGGCCAACCATCCCCACAGCAGCCGGCCGGCCTCGTTACGGGCCGTCAGGTAGCCGCCTTCAAAGGTCCAAACTAGGGTCATGTCATTACCTCGAATCCGGGAACGTTCCCATAGCTCAAGGTAACGTCACGACACGTGCTAGGAGGCCCGGCATCATCATTTCTGACGAGCCTGCAGATCTCTATCGTCGGAACTGGCGCTGTTGGCCAGGGCCGCGTACTTGTAGAAGGTACTGCGGCTGATGCCGAGAGCCTTGCAAACCTCAGCCGGCAGGCGATTGGACATCGAGAGGATTGCGGCCTGCTTCTCGGCCGATAGCTCGCGCCGACCACCCTTCCGGCCACGTGAACGAGCTGCGGCCAGACCCGCATGTGTGCGCTCTCTGATCAAATTTCGCTCAAACTCAGCCAAGGCGGCAAAGACATGAAAGACCAGGCGGCCAGCTGCCGTGGTGGCATCGACTCTCTCGGTCAGGCTCTCAAAACCGATGCCCGTGGCGTCCAACTCCCCGACCAGGCGTACCAGCTCGGGGAGCGATCGGCCTAGGCGATCTAGTCGCCACACCACCAAGACATCACCCTTGCGTGCAAAGGTCAACACTTCGGCCAGACCAGGGCGGTCAGCTTTCGCACCGCTGGCCGTGTCCGTGAAAATGCGCTCGCAGCCGGCGGCCGTGAGCGCATCACGTTGTAGGTCTAGGTTTTGGTCGTCGGTCGAAACCCTCGCATAGCCGATCTTCATAGCGCTGTCCGCAATCCCGTTAAAAATCTAATTTTACGGACTTTGATAAACGGACGGAATAAAAGGCAGTTCCTACCCCTATTCAGCTACTTCCTCATGTCACTTTCAGAAGGCGACAGCACGAAATATCAAAAGTCGACCGCACGGTCTTTTCTGACGTTGGAGTCGCCTCAGAAAACGGAAAATAAAGCACGCTAAGGCGTAGTTCCCTCGGGCTACACCGCGTCCGCACTGCGCGGTTCTTTCTTCCCTTGCAGTGACGCAATCAGCGGGCAGGAAACGTTCCCCTTCCGCGCATGGCAGGCGCACACCAAATCAGACAGCACGGCCTCCATGCGCGCCAGGTCAGCCATCCTCTCGCGCACGTCCTTGAGCTTGTGCTCGGCCAGGCTGCTGGCTTCCTCGCAATGGGTGCCATCCTCCAGCCGCAGCAGCTCGGCGATCTCATCCAGGCTGAAGCCCAACCGCTGGGCTGATTTCACGAAGCGCACCCGCGTTACATCCGTCTCGCCATAGCGGCGAATGCTGCCGTAAGGCTTGTCCGGTTCCGGGAGCAAGCCCTTGCGCTGATAGAACCGGATGGTCTCCACATTGACCCCGGCCGTCCTGGCGAAAACGCCAATGGTCAGGTTCTCCAAATTGTTTTCCATATCGCTTGACTCCGTACATAACTACGGAAGTAAGCTTAAGCTATCCAATTCAGATTCGAAAGGACAAACGTATGTCTGAACCTCAAAACGGGCGCGGCGCGCTCTTCACTGGCGGGCTGGCCGCCATCCTCGCCTCGGCTTGCTGCCTCGGGCCGCTGGTTCTGATCGCCTTGGGGTTCAGCGGCGCTTGGATCGGCAACTTGACGGTGTTGGAACCCTATCGCCCCATCTTTATCGGCGTGGCGCTGGTGGCGTTGTTCTTCGCCTGGCGGCGCATCTACCGGCCGTCAGCCGCCTGCAAACCGGGTGAGGTTTGCGCGATTCCCCAAGTGCGAGCTACTTACAAGCTCATTTTCTGGGGCGTGGCCGTGCTGGTTTTGGTCGCGCTCGGATTTCCCTACGTCGTGCCATTTTTCTATTGATCACAGGAGTTCACCATGAAAAAGCTGCTTTCCGCCCTTGCCCTCGCTGCCGTTGTTGCCCCCGTGTGGGCCGCCACCCAGACCGTTACGCTGTCCGTACCGGGCATGACCTGCTCGGCCTGTCCGATCACTGTCAAGAAGGCGATTTCCAAGGTCGATGGCGTCAGTAAAGTTGACGTGACCTTCGAGACGCGCGAAGCGGTGGTCACCTTCGATGATGCCAAGACCAGCGTGCAGAAACTGACCAAGGCTACCGAGGATGCGGGCTACCCATCATCAGTCAAGAACTGATCATGAAAGACCCGAAGACACTGCTGCGGGTCAGCATCATTGGCACAACCCTCGTGGCGCTGTGTTGCTTCACCCCTGTTCTGGTCATTTTGCTCGGTGTGGTCGGCTTGTCCGCGCTGACCGGCTATCTGGACTATGTGCTGCTGCCTGCGCTGGCGATTTTCATCGGCTTGACCATCTACGCCATCCAACGAAAACGCCAAGCCGATGCCTGCTGCACCCCGAAATTCAATGGAGTAAAAAAATGACCGAAATCACCGTGAATGGCATGACCTGCACATCCTGCGCCACCCATGTCAAAGATGCTTTGGAAAAGATTCCCGGCGTGAATGCCGCTGTGGTGTCCTATCCAGAAAGCCGCGCGCAAGTCATGGCAGACACCGCCGTGAGCCACAACCAACTGCTGGCCGCCATCGCCGCATTGGGTTATCAAGGCTCGATCCGGGTTGGTGATTTCAAAGATGAACCAAAAATCCGTGATGCACTTGAGGGCGCCGGTTTGCATATCGCCATCATTGGCAGCGGCGGGGCCGCGATGGCGGCGGCGCTGAAGGCCGTCGAGCAAGGCGCGACGGTCACGCTGATCGAACGCGGCACCATCGGCGGCACCTGCGTCAATATCGGCTGTGTGCCGTCCAAGATCATGATCCGCGCTGCCCATATTGCCCATCTGCGCCGGGAAAGTCCGTTCGACGGCGGTATTGCGGCAACTGTGCCTGCGATTGACCGCAGCAAACTGCTGGCCCAGCAGCAGGCCCGTGTCGATGAACTGCGGCACGCCAAATACGAAGGCATCCTGGACGGCAATCCAGCCATCACCGTTTTGCACGGTGAAGCGCGTTTCAAGGACGACCAGAGCCTGGTCGTCCGTTTGAACGAGGGTGGCGAGCGCGAGGTAACGTTCGACCGCTGCCTGGTCGCCACCGGTGCCAGTCCGGCCGTGCCGCCGATTCCGGGCCTGAAAGAGTCACCCTACTGGACTTCCACCGAAGCGCTTGTCAGCGACACCATTCCCGCACGCCTGGCCGTGATCGGTTCGTCGGTGGTGGCGTTGGAACTGGCGCAAGCCTTTGCCCGGCTCGGCAGCCAGGTCACGATCCTGGCACGCAGCACCTTGTTCTTCCGGGAAGACCCGGCCATCGGCGAGGCCGTGACAGCCGCTTTCCGCGCCGAGGGCATCGAGGTGCTGGAGCACACGCAAGCCAGCCAGGTCGCCCATGTGAACGGCGAATTCGTGCTGACCACCGGACACGGTGAATTGCGCGCTGACAAGTTGCTGGTTGCCACCGGTCGGGCACCGAATACGCGCAGCCTCGCGCTGGACGCGGCGGGGGTCACTGTCAATGCGCAAGGGGCCATCGTTATCGACCAAGGCATGCGCACGAGCAACCCGAACATCTACGCGGCCGGCGACTGCACCGACCAGCCGCAGTTCGTCTACGTGGCAGCGGCCGCCGGCACCCGTGCCGCGATCAACATGACCGGCGGCGACGCAGCCCTCAATCTGACCGCGATGCCGGCAGTGGTGTTCACCGACCCGCAAGTCGCCACCGTGGGCTACAGCGAGGCGGAAGCGCACCACGATGGCATCGAGACCGACAGTCGCACGCTGACACTCGACAACGTTCCGCGAGCGCTTGCCAACTTCGACACACGCGGCTTCATCAAGCTGGTCATCGAGGAAGGTAGCGGACGGCTCATCGGCGTGCAGGCGGTGGCCCCGGAAGCGGGCGAACTGATCCAGACGGCGGTGCTCGCCATCCGCAACCGCATGACGGTGCAGGAACTGGCCGACCAGTTGTTCCCCTACCTGACAATGGTCGAGGGGTTGAAGCTTGCGGCGCAGACCTTCAACAAGGACGTGAAGCAGCTTTCCTGCTGCGCTGGATAAAAAAAGGAGGTTTTCAATGAGCGCCTACACCGTGTCCCGGCTGGCCCTTGATGCCGGGGTGAGCGTGCATATCGTGCGCGACTACCTGCTGCGCGGATTGCTGCGTCCGGTGGCGTGCACCCCGGGCGGCTATGGCCTGTTCGATGATGCCGCCTTGCAACGGCTGTGCTTCGTGCGGGCGGCCTTCGAGGCGGGCATCGGCCTGGACGCGCTGGCGCGGCTGTGCCGGGCGCTGGATGCTGCGGACGGCGATGAAGCGGCCGCGCAGCTTGCCGTTCTGCGCCAGTTCGTCGAGCGTCGGCGCGAAGCGTTGGCCGATCTGGAGGTGCAGTTGGCCACCATGCCGACCGAGCCGGCACAGCACGCGGAGAGTCTGCCATGAACAGCCCCGAGCGCTTGCCGTCCGAGACGCACAAACCGATCACCGGCTACCTGTGGGGCGCGCTGGCCGTGCTCACCTGTCCCTGCCATTTGCCGATTCTCGCCATTGTGCTGGCCGGCACGACGGCCGGCGCGTTCATCGGAGAGTACTGGGGTATCGCAGCCCTCACGCTGACCGGTTTGTTCGTCCTGTCTGTGACACGACTGCTGCGGGCCTTCAAAGATCGATCATGAGCGCTTCCCATTGAGACAAACCACGCTGTCGCTACGTTGCCTCATGCCGGCATCAAATTCGGCTGAGTAGCTTCTCGCCATCTGGACGTAGCTCACCCTTGGGTGAAACATGCCGATACAGGGTCTGCCGCGTGACGCCAAGTTCCTGGCACAGGTCGCCGACCTTGGTCTCTGGCTGACCCATTGCCGCCATCGCCAGCCGCAGCTTGGCGGCGGTCATCTTGAACGGCCGGCCGCCTTTCCGCCCGCGCGCGCGGGCCGAGGCTAGGCCGGCAATCGTGCGCTCCGCGATCAACTCGCGCTCGAACTCGGCCAGGGCGGCGAAGATGCCAAAGACCAGCTTGCCGGCGGCGGTCGTGGTGTCGATGGCCGCGCCGTGCCCGGTTAATACCTTCAAGCCGATGCCGCGCCCAGTCAGGTCGTGCACGGTGTTGATGAGATGTCGCAGGTCGCGTCCGAGCCGATCCAGTTTCCACACGACCAGTGTGTCGCCAGTTCGCAACGCCTTCAGGCAGCTCGTCAAGCCGGGCCGATCCTCGCGCATGCCGGATGCCTGGTCCTCGTAAAGATGTACTGGATCGACCCCGGCGGCAATCAGCGCGTCGCGCTGCAAATCGGTAGCCTGGGAGCCGTCCGCCTTCGATACCCGCATGTAGCCTATCAGCATGTCGTACCTGTCACATATACGTTCGATTATGTGACAGTGTGCACCGGAAAGTTCTGGTCGTCAAAATTTGTCACTTAACCCGTCATTCTGTCTAAGACATGCAAAGGGTCCATCAGGCACGTAATGTGACAGGAATTCCGGGGGGATGCCTTCCTTTGCGAAGGTGGCGCGCAACTGTTCCAGGGAAGCGGGGTCGCGCCGACCATAGGAAGCCAACGCGAACAGCGAGCGTGCCGTCTCGGGGTCGTGCCGCGCTTCAATGATGGCCTCATCGATGGCCTGGACTGCCCGTTGCCAGTGATCGACGGGTTCGGGCTTCGGCGTTTTCGCCGACAGGCCACTGGTGAAACCGGTTTGGGGTTCGGACCAGAACAGCTTTGCATGCTCGCCCGGCGGGCTTATATCCCTCATCTCAATCAAGCTGATTGCCGTTGCCGCCGCCTCCAGCATCTGCAACCGTACTGCCGGGTTCAGGGTTTCATACGGTCGCCACAGACTTTGCCCAGCACGCAGCGGATGCCCGCAGCCTTCCCAGACTTGGCGGAGATACCCCGCGCAGGTTCCGCACGTCGAAAGCGGGGTGTTCAGCTCATCGAGCAGCGTGCGTAGTAGCCGAAACCACAATCCAGCGTGGATGCGTCGGCGCGGCAGCTCCACATGGCCGGTCGTCAGTGCCTGCCAGGTGCGCCGGTCCATCACCGCAATCGCGTCGCTGGCGGTGCGCGGCGCAGTGTCGGCGTTCTCCCAGCCGAGAAACCGCCCAGGCACGCCCCAATAGGATTCCAGCCAGCAGCCATGCAGCGGGCAGCTCAGCATCAGGGGCAGCTTCCATGCAAGCAGTACGGCTTGGTTTGCCGGGTCGTTCAGACAGAGCGGGCAGGCGCGATGTATCGGCTGGCTGGGCAGCCAGGCACGCCAGCTCGTGATGGATCGCGTCCTACGGCGGAGTTTCGGCAGCAGCACCGAGAGCTGGAACGCATAGGTTTCCAATGCGTCTGGAATCTGATCATCAAGGCTGTCCAGTAGCCAAGGCACCCAGCCGGCGAAACTCATGCAACGCAGCCGGTCCGGCTCGATGCCGCTCCGCTGGGAGAGCATCGCCAGCAGCGCCAGTGGTGGCGCGGTGTCCAGGTCATCAACCTGGCCGTGACCAAGATCGTGCTCCAGCAGCTCGGACACCTCCATGTGATAGCAAAGGGCCACGCGGTTGAGCCACGAAGACAAGGCTTCGCCTTCCCTGGGAGCCGGATGCAGTGGCCAGTGTGGCGCTGGCTTCACATCAGTTCCCGCTCGAATTGCCGCCGCCGCTCGCTGGGACCGGTGTAATCGGCCATGCTGAGCGTGCGATGGTTGATCGCTTCCTCACCGCTCTCCACGGCAGCGACGGCCGCCGCCATCAACAGGTGCGCCAGCTCGCCGATGGTGCCCTCGCTGCGCGTGAGCAGGTAGCGGGCCATATCCAGCGTGGCAATCGACGAGGGTCGCCGCAGCGGGAGCGAAGCCGCGAAGCTGGCCAGCAGTGAGCAGCAATCGTCGTTGGCCTCCCACACCGGCAGCATCATCGGCTCGAAGCGGTTTTCCAACTGGTCGTCCGAGCGGATCGCCAAGTAGGCATCGCGTGTGCCGACCCCGACCAGCGGGATGCGCAGCTCGTTGCCGAGGAAACGCAGCAGGTTGAGGAATTCCCGGCGGTTGACGCTGTTGCCGGCCAGGACGTTGTGCAATTCGTCGATCACCAGCATGCGCACGCCGACCTTGCGTAGCAGTGCCAGCGCCAATTGCTCCATTTCCGGCAGCCGTGGGCGCGGGCGCAATGGCGCGCCCATCGCGGCAAGTAGCGCGACGTAGAAGCGGATTACCGACGGTTCGGATGGCATCTGCACGACCAGTACCGGAATGTGCTCCTGGTCGGCGTCGGAGCTGGCCGGGTGGGTGCGGCGGAATTTCTCGACGATCATCGACTTGCCGTTGTTGGTTGGACCGACCAACAGCAGGTTGGGCATGCGTTGTTTGTTCGGCCACGCATACAGGGCTTCCAGCCGATTCAGCGCCTCGACTGCTCGCGGATAGCCGATCCAGCGGTCAGCGCGAAGGCGATGGATGCGTTCGTCCGCCGGAAGACGGGCCAAGCCCTGGGCCACCGGCATCAGGTGGGACAAGTCGATGATGGGATATTCTTCCACGGCTACCACTCCTCAATCTGGTCGAACGGTTTGGCAGGTGGCTGGTTGTCTGCCTGCGGGTCAGCCATGTCCGCGTCCGGTGGTGGCGTGGTTTTGAAAAGAACTGCCGTTGCCTTGAGATGCTGGCGTCGATCCGCGTCGCGCCGCGCCTTGCGCGTAGCTTTCTGCGCGGTGGACACGATTTCGCGCATCTGGCCGATCATGCGAAACAGCGCCGACTCATCCACCTGTTCGCGCCCTTGCTGCCGCAATTTCGCCAGCGCCTGTCGTTGTTCCCAGAGGGTGACAGCCGGGTGCGACAAGGTGCGGTATGGAATTTCCAGATAGTGCTGCCCCTCCGGCTCCAGCACCCAAATGCGGCTGATGTCGCGCGGGTCGCGCCGGATCAGGAACGCAGGCAAGCGGTCGCGCCGAGCTATCCACGGCTTGAGCGCATCGGCGTAGTAATGGATGTGGTCGATGACGAAGCCGGTGCGGGTCAGCGTGCGGCGGATGATGGGCAGAAAATCGACCAGAAAAGCCGTGGTGCGAGTGATGACGGTTGGCACGCCGGTCCGCGCGATAGCTTCGGCCCAGCGCGCTGCCGGCGGCTGGAGCAGGCCGTTGTGCACGGAGCCGTGGTAGGTGCCGACCGCCAATGTGAGCCAGCGCTCCAGCTCACGCAGCGTCAGGGCGGCCTTGTTTTCGGAATCGTAGTCGCCGCGCTGGTCAGGGTTGGAGAAGGTCGTCCCTGGCAATTCGTCGTGGATCATCTGCATCGCCGTGCCGATGATCCGTTCCACGATGCCGCCGTAGTGCGGCTGCCCGAGCGGGCGATAGTCAAGCCGGATGCCATGCTGCTCGCAGCCTCGGCGTAGCGCTTCGCTCTTGAACTCGGCCGCGTTGTCCAGGTAGAGCAGCCTGGGCTTGCCGCTCATCGGCCACTCCATTTCTATGTTCAGACCCTCCAGCCAGGGACGCTTGTCGCAGGCGACATGCACAAGGCACAGGCCGACCGAAACAGATGACGGCGCTTCCAGCGTGACGACCATGCCGAGCACGCAGCGGGTAAACACGTCGATGGCGATGGTCAGATACGGACGGCCAATCGGTTGCCGGTCGCGCTCGTCCACCACGATCAGGTCGATGACCGTGTGATCAATCTGCACTTGTTCCAGTGGCGCGGTCACGGCGGGAGGCTCACCACCGACACCTTGCAGGCTGCGGGACGCATCCTGACCTTCCCGGCGGCGAGTGGCCTTGAGCGGATCGAGGCCGGCGATCCGCAGAGCCACGGTGTTGCGCGCCGGCGCCCGCAGCTTTTGCGCTTTGCAAGCCTGCGCGACCTCGCGGTGGAACGCTGCCAGGCTACGCTTCTGCTTGGTCAGGAAGCGCTTTTGCAGCAACTCGCGGATGATGCGCTCAACTGATTCCGGCAAGCGTCCCTTGCCTTTTCCGCCGCCGGATCGGCTGCGAGCCAGGTCCGTCACAAGCCCAGCACCTTGCCGGGCACGGCGGATTAGGACATACACCTGCCGCCTGGACAGGCCAAGCGCGTGAGCAGCGGCATCGGCGGCTTCATGCCCGACCACATCAAGCGCTGCCAGCGGCCCGATGATTTCCGCCCGTTGCCGGGCCTGCGCCCAAGCCGCATCGGGCAGGGTGGCCACGCCTTGCTCGGCAATCAATGATGTGTCTGACGCCATGCTCACACCTCGCTTTGGTGCACACGAGTATTGAGCATAGTCGAGATTGGTGCAGATGACTTCTGATATTGCGTTGTCAGGAGTCGCCTGCACATCTGGCGTTACGCCCCGTCAATTGGTGCAGTCGTCTTCTGAAAATGACACCTCAGCCGGTCGCTCCCACTGTCCGCCAAACCACCGTTTTCTGGACACTCTCCTGAGATCCAACCCCCTTGAACCAGAGCAGTCGTTGTCGGCTGAGTTCCCACAACACTGCGCATTTCCCCGCCCTTTTTTTGCGCCTCATACCTCCCCACACTGAAGAGGTGGAGGAAGTACTTCCGCCTTACGACCTATACGTCGTGATGTCACGATAAAAATCAGAAGGTGAATTCCTAAAACGTTTTAACTATCCGATAGCACCACTGGAGATGACGATGGCGCTCTGCCCAAAGACATTGAAAAGGTTCATTGCCCCCCTCTCTCATCAAAAATCATCGCATTGAGCCCCCGAATCACCACCTTCCCCCCTGTAGGGTTTTGACTATCGCTATCTGCCGATCACCATCTGGACATCCGTATCTCACCAACAACGGATCAAATTCACCGCGTTCAATTTTCAGGAAGATTGACATGAAGCTACAACTGGAAATCATCACCGAGAACAGCAACCTCACCCTCAAGGGAGCTGCAACCTTTCACTTTGATTGGGAGGCTCGAAAGCATCAAGTGACGATCTGGATGTACCGGACGGCTGTCGCCGCGCTCCTGCTCTGGCCGACATAGTGCAATCCACCCAAGTAAAGTCAGCCAAGTTTTTGGCATATAATGCCTACCGGCTAGATCGAAGCCCGCTGCCCGCCTCGGCAAACCTGGACAGGACGATCTTCACTTCACACAGAGATCCCATTCGCGGACTCGGATGCGGGCACCGTGTTTTCCGCGCAGGTGGAGATCTCCATGCGTTACATCCCCGTCACTGACGTTTTCATAGAAAAACTCAAGCAGCAGGCCAAGAAGCTCAAGCGTAGCAAGGCCATCAAGCAGACCGAGGCCCTGGATCGGGTTGCCAAAACCTATGGCTTCAACCACTGGGGGCATGTGACCTGGTGCCTGAAGGAAACCGCCTCCCGGCAGTCGCGGGGATGTTCCGCAAAGGCCGACTTCATCGACCCGGCCAAGCGGTCCTTCACGTCCGAAGTCGAGTACATCATCGGATGCGCGCTCAAAGGCTCCTGCAACCTAGTGCGCCTGCAGTCCTGTGTCCTTTTCTCCTCGAACGACGGAGATGCATGGCTTCTCGACGCGGATGACAATCGCGCCCTCTGCCTACTTTGGCACGGGGAGCAGCAGCCAGCCAAGATCATAGAGGACGAGAAGACCTTCTATGTCGAGTACGACGGCGTATTCGACATCAACAGCGGTAGCTTCCGGGTTTCCTCGGATAACCCGAAGATCGGTCAGCGCACAATCTTCGGGTATCCAGCAGATGACATTGCCGAGCTTGTCGAGTCCGTCCGACGAAGCTTCGTCCGCTGACCAAGACTCCCCTCTCACCAGGACAACCAGATGAAGAAAGATCGTGCGACGGCCGGCGTAGCAACTGCTAAAGACTTGGAAGTCATCAAGCGTGCAGCGATCGTTGCCATGTTCGCTGACGACGAGTTGATGGATCTACTCGTCCTCAAAGGCGGTAACGCCATGGACATTGTCCACCAAGCCAACTCCCGTGCATCAGTTGACTTGGATTTCTCGATGGACGCAGACCTCGACTATGAGGCTGTGCAACCCAAGATCGAGCGGACAATCCGGGCGACTTTCGAACAGCACAAGTACTACGCGTTCGACGTGAAAATGACCCAGAGGCCCGGCAAGATGCCAGAGGATCTAGCGTCTTTCTGGGGGGGATACCTGGTCGAGTTCAAGCTGATCTCCCAGCAGCGGGCGGACGAGGTCGAGCACGATCTGGCGACCATGCGGCGTGAAGCCATCCGGCTTGGCGAAGGCCCCAAGTTCACCATTGACATCAGCCGGCACGAATACACCGCCGGCAAGGAGGAATACGAGCTCGACGGCTATGTGATCTACGCATATCCACCGGAGATGATCGTGAGTGAGAAGCTTCGCGCGATCTGCCAGCAGATGCCCGAGTACGCTGAAATCATCCAGCGGAACGGGCTCGGCAACCAGCGCGCACGGGACTTTCTCGACATCGAGGTCCTTGTGCGGATGTTCGGCATTGATCTCACCACAGAAAGGGTGAAGTACATGGTCGAGCAGATGTTCGCCGCGAAGCGCGTGCCTCTGGCGCTACTGGGGAGGATTGGACAGACACGGGACTTCCATGCTCAGGGTTACGAAGCGGTCAGAGCAACCATGAAGCCCGGCGTGGAGGTCAAGCCGTTCGACGAGTACTTCGATTTCGTGGTCGAGGCCTGCCGGGGCCTAGAATCCCTCTGGAACATGTAAGCGCCAGCGGCTGTGATAGGTCGTCCTGCCCATGGCATGGGTCAGGTAAAAATCGCGTTCCATTGGCTCTCGCCTGAACAGTTCCACCTGGGAAGCCCGATAGCCTGCACGCTCCAGGTAGTAGCCGATAGCCTGATGGTACGGATAGCCGAGACGCAGTTGCTTGAGCATCGCCCTCATCGCATTGACGGATAGCTGCTCCTTGGCATTCTCAAAGGCCTTAGCCACTTCGAAAACACCGCCTGCGTAGAAGGGCCGGACGACAATATCAATCATCGTTCGCTCAAGACTGGTGTATCGGAGCCTGAGAGGGCGCTCGCCTCCAAAGTTCACCTCACCAGCAGAGATCCCGAGCCCTTCGTGATAGGCCGCCTCCAAGAGCATGACGCGAATACCTTCCTCCTCGAGCTCGACCTGGTTGCTAGACATACGTGGAAGCCTCTGAAAGGCTTCGTCGACCTTCTCCTGTGGGTAGAGCGGGGGGACTTCCCTTCGGGAAGACTCTCCACGGTGTTTTTCTCGGCTGAGATAGACGGTTTTCGGAATCTGCTCCGTCAAACCATGGATGCGGACAGCCGTGTAGTGGCTGTAGTAGCTATCCTTCACCAGCCCGAGCAATGTCTCCAGGAGAGGAACTTCACCCCAAGTGAAGCCAGAGACGACCTCCCGAGGAAAGGTGATGGCAACCTGCCTCAGTTCGCTCTTCTCCACCATGAAGTTCGAAAACTCACGCAGGGTGGTGTTCTGCGCAAGACGCCAAAATGAGCGGTTCTGGACAAAGACCTTCGTGAGATCGCTAGGTCGCAGGATTGCCGGGCCTTGCGATAAAGCCTTCACGATGTCGGGTTTAGCTATCTGAAGACGAGTTGCCATTTAATAATGTTATGCTGACGGGCATATATGCCCGTCAGCATTGCATGACTTTAATATCAAGTCAAGACATCACCCTATATAAATCAATGGTTTTTGCCTGTTAAGCATTGAAAAACGAAGATTTCCATGTTACTCTATACGGCATATATGCCGTATAGAGCAAAAAAATTTTATAATCCTGCGCTCGTGTGCCATCAATGCACCGTTTCAAGCATCGAGCTGTTGGACACGGCACGCTTCAGTGTAGCGATGGGGATAAGTATCAAATCTGGCCCGCTCGATGTAGGTCAGCCCCATGACGAAGGGCACGGGTGGAAAACCGTACGCCACCTTATCTAACAAAACACCGTTTTTTGAACACTGATTGATAGCTATATAGCTATCAAGTCGCCACCCATCCCGCCCATGTAGCGGGCAAGCGGTCATGATTGCCCAGCCATTGCCCGAGCTGAGGATCGACCCAGTTAATGACAGTCACGCCAAACGTGTGCTGATCGAGCAGCGTCGGTGTCAGCCACAAAAGTGGCTCATGATGAAAGACACGGTTACGCAGATCACGGATCTGGTTCAGTGCCGCAGAGATGTTGTGCCGCTGCCTTTGCGGCTTCGGACAACGCGCAAACACAAGGCGGAGGTCTTTCCAGAGGACTGTCTGGAATTGTGTGTTGAAGAGCGAACTCCAAAAGCCAAAGGTCAGCTCAGCCAGTACCTTGTCCGGCGTCTGCGGTTCATGTCTTCGGATCAGCTTTGCCTTCGCGCTGGCCACTTCCTTGTTCTGCCAACTGAAGGCGGGATCACCTACCCATGCTTCCCACCAATCAGCCCTGCCATAGAGCTTGCTCAGACGAGCATGGATGCCATTTCGCAAGGCGATCTCCAAGACGTTGAGCATCGGCACCATCGCTTCGGACAGCAAGACGTTGCTGGAGTAGTCCCCCGCTGCCTTCGTTGCATCCCCCCCCCGCGCTGCACGGTAACGGCCCAACCGGGCAGGCGAAAAGTGCTTCTCTAGGTCATTCCAGTTCATTCTTCGTCACTTTGAATCATCGGGCAGTGCTGCTATAATTGTTTCGCAGCCCTAGGCTCTGTCCTCTCCCAGCCACCATACTGGTGATGACACTAGGTTCGTTCTGGCCCTGTTATGCAGGGCCACCCCAATTCCTCGACAAACCCGCCTACTGGCGGGTTTGTCGTTTCTGGCCCATCCCCAGTAAAGCTAGCTATCACAGCAGCGCCGTCAGGTACGGCAGCGCCTGCGCCGCAAGTACGCCACCGACCGCGTTTTCCAACACGGCTTTGATGCTTCCTGCGGTCGCTTTGATGATGGCCCACTTGGGCTTCGGTGATGCAGCCTGAGCCTGCAATGTCGCCAGCTCTGCCTGCAATTCATCGCGCACCTCGGCTTCGATGCGTCCCTGCTGGATGGCATCGCGCAGCAGCTCAATCAAGGCTGACAGCGCAGCCATGTCACCGCCTGTTTGAGTCTGGGTCTGGTTAGAGCTATTCGATCCGATCTGGATTTGGGAGCCGCTTACGTCTCCGAAGTGGTAATGCTGCTGCACAGTCTGCTTCTCCTGCTGAGTGAACGTCATGCCTTCCCCGAGCACGCCTTTTGCCTCCAGATCAAGCGCCCATTCGAGCACCCGACTCCGCACCTTCTCGATGACACCTTGCACCTGTACGGTGGAAAACCTGAGCGCCGGGCGCATCGTCACACCGTTCGCCTCGCGCATCATTTGCATCAGCGTGTGCTCGATGTTGGCAGGAAAGTGGCTATAAATGCCGGTTGTGCTCTGAGCAAGCTGCATCAGCTCCGGCACCGACTGTCGCACCTCGAAGTCCGACAGCAGCTCGGCCATGTCTGGCGGCGCAAAAAACGGGATCGGGCCATTG
>WBZU01001772.1_pt1 | contig 15752 bp, 18 predicted proteins | sample 5204311 | NCBI WGS metagenome assembly WBZU01 (sample SAMN12344359, study PRJNA552823) | activated sludge metagenome | biome: Activated sludge suspended growth; feature: Nitrification reactor; material: Wastewater; isolation source: activated sludge from nitrification reactor of wastewater...
TTGTTTTGCATAAATGAACTAGCGTGGTTATTTTTACGCGCCACCCTCGAAAACGCGTACTGACTGCCGAATAGCTAACTTTGATTTTGTTTTTGATTTTTATTTTTGATTTTAACGTGCTTGTCTAAATGACCATCAACTAACTTCTACTTGGTCTTGGCAGAAATGCGCCAATACTTACCGGCCCTTACCGCCACAATCTCGCGTTTGCGACCAAATAAAGCTACTTGATGACCCTCTAGGGTTACTCTGCCCTGCTTGGAATCTAAATTGTGTACCGACTTACCCATTCTAAAGCGAACATTTAAATCAGCGATCTTCTCGTCTAAGATATCACCGCTTAGTGCGGACTCCATCTCGTTATTCCAAACTTGCAATGAGTACATATGAAGGTACTTGCCAAAACCTGGAGTAATTACTACTGTTGGTCCAAGTTCGTCTCTGAGGTCGGTGGGAATGGTCAGCCGGTTCTTGCTATCTAGTTTGCGTTCGAAGTAATCTGTTTGATTCATTGTTTTGATAGTTTTCCGTGTGTTTTTTCTTACCCACTCTTACCCACTAACACCATTATACTACCCACTCTTACCCACTTGCTAGTATTTTAATGAACTTTTTTTGCCATAAGCATAAGTTTTTTTGCCTTAATATAGGCAAAAACTACAATACCGAACAAATTACGAATAAATATTGTGTTCAATACTACTAATTCAGTTATACTTATATGTATGAGACACTTGCGTAAGATTTCGCCAGACTATCTACACAGCGGATTCTTTGGTGTAGAAGATAGCCTTGTTTCTACTACGGGCGCACTAGCCGGTATTGCTATTACCTCTACTTCTAAAGAAGCAATTTTAGCTACCGCCCTTGTAATAATTGCAGTAGAGTCTACCTCAATGGCGGCGAGTGAGTTTATATCTGAACAAACCGAAGAAGATGTAGAGAAAGAAAAAATGCCCGCTAGCCCGCTTATTAGTGGTCTAATAATATTTGTGGGTTATGTAATAGCCGGCATGATTCCTCTCCTCCCCTACCTGTTACTACCCCATATTCAAGCTATACCAGTCAGTATTGTAGCTGCGCTAATAGGCCTATTCTTCTTGGGGTTTTATAAGGGTAAGGTCAGCCACAAGAGCCCGGCTCGCTCTGCGCTAGAAGTACTTATTATTGGTGGTATTGCCGCCGCAATTGGTATAGTTGTTGGGCTAATTTTTAAAGTCTAGCAGTTGCTATTTAATCTAGTTTATCTTTAAGATAATCCTTTAGTTCAGCAATCTTTACTCGCTCTTGTTTCATCGTGTCTCTATCTCTTACCGTAACAGCCTTATCATCGAGGCTTTCAAAATCTACCGTTACACAATATGGCGTACCTATCTCATCCTGTCGGCGATAGCGCTTACCAATACTTTGGGTTTCATCGTACTCCACATTGTATTCACCTGCTACTGAGGCAAATACATCCTTGGCAACCTTGCTAAGCTCTGGCTTTTTACTTAGGGGTAAAATAGCTACTTTTACTGGAGCAAGCTCTGGTTTTAGCATTAATACTACCCTCGTTTCATCCCCAACCTTTTCTTCGTGGTAGGCGTCTAAGATGGTGGCCAAGAAAAGTCTATCCATACCAACCGACGTTTCTACCACCCATGGAATGTATTTTTTGCCTGTAGCATCATCAAAGTAGTCAAGCTCTTTACTGCTGTACTTGCTATGTCGGCTAAGATCCCAGTCGCCACGATTGTGGATACCTTCCATCTCTTTAAAGCCAAACGGAAACTGATATTCTATATCCCAAGCATCTTTGGCATAGTGAGCACGCTCGTTTTCGCCATGCTCACGAAAACGCAAATTGTCCTTGCTAAGGAAGCTTTGGTGCCACTCCATTCTTGCTTGTTTCCACTCGGCAAAGACTTTACTAGCTTCATCTGGATGTACAAACATCTGCATCTCGGCCTGCTCAAACTCACGTTGTCGAAACAGAAAGTCACCAGGGGTTATCTCGTTACGAAAAGCCTTACCAATTTGGGCTACACCAAAAGGCAGTTTTGCACGCGTAGTTTCGCGTACATTGTCGTAATTGGTATAAATACCTTGGCAAGTTTCACCGCGCAAATAGGCCACGGCGCTGTCATCTTCTACGGGACCCAAATAGGTCTTCATAAGTAAATTAAATTGTCGAATATCAGTCCAGTCGTGCTTACCACAATTAGGACAATCTAGCTTAGCAATATGATCGGTTAACTCAGCTACATCGGTACTATCTACATCCGCTAGCTTGTCAGCACGAAAACGCTTTTTACAGGCCTTGCAGTCTACCATTGGGTCGTTAAAACGCTCTACATGCCCACTGGCCTCCCATACCTTGGGGTTTTGAATAATTGCACTATCTAAGCCAACAACATTGGTGTTTTTGTACACCACTTCTTTCCACCATAGACGTTTGAGATTGTTTTTTAGTTCTACACCATATGGGCCAAAGTCGTACATACCGGCTACGCCACCATAAATTTCGCTGGCCTGAAACACAAAACCGCGTCTTTTACAGTAACTAACGAGTTCTTCCATAGATATTTTTGGTTTGTTCATGCTTACAATTATAGCTGTTTCTATCTGCAGAATCTAGGGTGTCACGCAGCATCTCAGATAGTAATGCTCGTGCTTGCTCTTGGCCACAGCTACACGGTAGGCTAGATATATGCATATGGAGGGTAACATAGGCAAAAAATCTGCCGCATTTTTTGAATCACCAGGGTTTAAGCCATTCAACTTTGCCTTACTCGAGCGGCTCAGTAGTATTCAGCACACCACACAGGGCTTTGCCGAGCTCGATCTAAGTAACTCAATCACTCAGAAGAAACTCAAGGCTAGCGTAAAAAAACTGGATAGTGTTGTAGCAGCACTACAAAGATTGCTTGAGATTTCATCTAGTTTTCAAACTTCTTCCACACAAACACTACATCCAGAAAAGTTGTTTGTCTTATTACACGAAAATTATGGTTGGCCAAAAGTACAACAGACTACCTATCAATCATTATTGGTTTCTATTCCTGATACTATGCTGGCTCCTTTATTACATGAGATATTTAGAATCGAGAAGGTTCCGGTAAGTAATCTCTCGGTAACTTTTCGGCGGCGCTTTAGCAATGTTGTGATACGTTTAGCTAACCCCAAAGCAGACTGGCTCAACACAAATATCTTTTCTATACTGCAGAAAGGTAACATATGTTTGCCATTACAGAGCGATTCTCTCGAGGTAATATTGCTTCGAGCAATACTCTGTGTGCTACAAGAATACGATATTAGATTATCTATTAATACCCGATTACCCAGCTGTTTATATCTTTACCTGCCTTCAGCTCGGCAGTTGCAGGTATTTGCTCAAGCAGAGCCAGAAGAGTAGCATACAAGTTATGAAATCTGCACAAATCCTACTTGTAGAAGACGACGAGCTATTATTAGAAATGTATTATCAAAAACTGACTCGCGAGGGATTAAACGTACACACTGAGACTAATGGTAAAGCAGCAGCAGAGTGGTTAAAGACCAATACTCCTCGTCTTGTGGTACTCGATATACTCTTACCCGGCATTAATGGTTTGCAACTGATTAAGATAATTCGAAGAACGGAACATTTGCAAAAAATAAAGGTAGTAGTACTTACTAACCTCAGTGAAGCCGATACACATCTTAGTGGTGAGCTACGCTCATCATTAAATATTGTGGCCTATTACGTTAAGGCGCAAATTAGCCCAAGCCAATTAGTTAACAATCTAAAAGCTCTTATACAATGAAACAATTTGAAGCCGAAGGCTACATTCTTTCTCGCTATCAGGTAAATGAAGCTGATAATATTTATACTTTCTTTAGCAAAGAGCATGGCAAAATGCGTTTTATTGCCAAAGGTATTCGCAAGGCCGAAGCCAGGCTGAGTGGACAAATGCAACCGTTTACTCAAATAAAGATCCGGTTGGTGTATGGAAGGAATTTAAACATTCTTATTGGTGCACAAATTCTAAAACACTTCGATCTCTTATCTTCCTCTCTCGAAGCCGTGGCCGTAGGTTATCGAATGTGCGAGATGCTGACCCGCTGCCTGGCAGAAGATCAGCCCAGCCAGTCTATCTATACTCTCTTAGAAGAGTCGTGTACTGCATTAGAGCAAGGACAAGAGCCCCAATTGGTAAATCTGTATTTTTCGGTACGCCTACTTCACTATATGGGGTCGCAACCAAACTTTGATGATGTTAAGCCTGCAGTACAGTATTATCTCGATTACGATACGGGCAATATTACCGGTACGCGCCCAAGTAGTCATTATGGCATTGTGCCAGAAAAAGTTATTAAACTTTGGCGTTTGGTAATAGTAAATAATATTACTAAGCTACAAAAAATTCATAATGTAGACGAAATACTTACTAAAGCTAACTTGCTTATTGAAAAACACTACGAGTATCACTACCACGTACAGTTTCGTAGTAAAGAAATTGTTTAGACTAAGGATTCAGCTTTACAGAGGTTAAAATAGAATTGAACACTTCTGAGTAGACCGCATTATCATCTGTTTCTATCGAGAAAGTTTTGTCGCGAATTGGAACAAGTATAACAGTTCCGTTAGGTATCTTGGTGGATATTTGCCCAACATACTTTGTGCCTTCTATACCAGAAAGCGTGGTTTTAGAAGCCGTTAGACCCTTAAAGCTTGGTGATACTTTTTGCTTGGTCTGTTGATCGAGCTTAGTTTTGTAACTATCATAAGGCTGGTTAATTAGGCTAAATCGCAGTGCATACCTCTCTACTTTAGTATCGATATACTCTGGGTTGGCAATAGCTGCGATAGTGTTAGTACCCTCATTTGGTGTAACCGATAAACTCCACAGTTTGGGTAATTTAATACTAAAACTACCCGCAAATTCTGGTGCAGTGTAAGTTCGAGTATCGCTGCTTTGGGCTTCCTGAAATTTCTTATCATCAGCCGCTTTTTGTGCCTCAGCACCAGCTTTAGCACCGTCTTGGGTAGCTGTTTTTAGTTGTGTACTCTTATTGCTCGACTGGAAACTGAAAACAATAGTGGTAATTAGTAAGATAAAGGTTAATACTCCTGTAACAACAAGACCAATAAGTAAAAGCTTATTCTTCTTAGCAGCTGACTTAGATGGAGATGGTGGAAGATTATGTTCTGGTATAGGGGTAAGTGGCGGTTCTAGGGGGGATGTCATATTAACCTTTCTTTAGGTTTGCCTGTCCAGGCTCCCAGTCCATCGGGCACAACCCGCCAGTTTGCAGAGCCTTAACAACACGCATAGTTTCTTCTACGCTTCGGCCAACATTACCATCAGAAATTACTACATAGCGTAAGTTACCTTCTGGATCAATAATAAACGTACCTCGCTCGGCCTCACCATTATCTTCGTTTAACACCTCATAAGCACGAGAAAGGGTGTGTGAGGTATCAGATAGTACTGGGAAAGTCACCATATCAAGATCACGCTCAAACCAAGCTTTGTGGCTGTATACGCTATCGGTACTGGCAGCCAAAACTTCGGTGTCGATATCTTGAAAATCTTTGTACATCTTGGCAAAACCTTTAATTTCGGTTGGACAAACAAAGGTAAAGTCACGTGGGTAAAAGAACAGAATTACCCATTTACCTTTATAGTCAGAAAGTGCAATTTCTTTATAGTCGTCTTTTAGTCCTTTTTTGTAGGCACTTACCTTAAATTCTGGTGCTGGTTGATTAAGCTTTAACATATCATCATCCTTTCGTTTAATTGTCTTGATGGGCAACACGCTTATTCACTACATCCCAGTCAATTACTTCCATAAACTTGGCGATATAGTCTTTGCGGGCTGTGGCGTAGTCGAGAAAATAGGCATGCTCGTAAACATCCATTACGAGTACAAGTTCCGTATCTGCTACTCCACCCTGATTGTGCATGTCGTAGATATAATTTTCTAAAGTACCCAGGTTATAATCAAAAGCCATTACTACCCACCCTCGGGCAGCAATACCCAGAGCCGTAAACTCTTCTTGCCACTTTTCTACACTTCCCCATCGTTTTTCAATCAATCTCTTGATTGTGCCGTCTAACTTGGCTGGTTTATCAGTCATATTATCAAAGTAACTCTCGTGCAACTTAATACCATTAAGTGCAAAATTTTTCTCCACAAACAGCTCACGCACATCAGAATATATTCCATTAGTAGCACTGAGATCTACGCTGTTAATCTTCTCAACAATTTCATTGTATTTTTTTACATAGCCAGCATAAAGCACGTCGTGGTGTTCTGAGAGCTGACGCTTACTAATGCCTGGTAATTCGCTGTACTTAAGTGGTTTAACTTCCATAAAGATTCCCTTCCCTTTTATTGTAGCGATTGATACGCCGAGCGTCAAAGTTTGTAGATATGATTAGCTCGATGTTTTTTTATTAACTCCAGATTACCATAGGCAAACCCAAAGCTCGAGAAATAGCTACCAGGCTTCATCTCGTCAAGCAACTTCTTCTCTAGCTTGCCAGCGTATATTTTATTGAGAAAGGTAAAGACCAGATCGGCATTACGTACATCGGCCTTCCACAAACTCTTTAGATAGGTATGCGCTCTTGGGTACTTACGCAGGCGCCATACCGATATTGCCCACAAAATAGGGTTTATTTCATAACCAATTGCTGTATAGCCTTTCTTGGCAGCAATAACCAGCAAGCGACCATCCCCGCTACCCAAATCTACCACCACGGCTTTTTGGGGCAAATGTATTTCTCTGAAGATATCATGCAGGTCTTGGGTAAATGTTGGCACATATGGTGCACCAAAAAAGATTACCAATAAAAATGGCAACAAAATTATTAGGACGATAATAACAATCCAGACCAAGGCTACTGGGGGTTAGTTTGTAGCCAATCTAACACTGTTGGTACTGTTTTAAGCGGCTGAATTTTAGGCCAATGCGCTAAGACAGTTAAGTCTGGGCCAATTAATACTGCCGAGCGAATAATACCCATAAATTTACGTCCATACATATTACGCTCACCCCAAGCATCATAAGCTTCAACCATTTTACCCTCTGGGTCGGCTAAAATATCAAACGGCAAATTGTGTTTGGCGACAAATTTGGCATGGCTAGCCACATCGTCTTTGCTTACGCCAATTACATCCACCCCTTTTGTCTGTAACTCTTCAAAATTGTCTCGCAGGGCGCAGGCTTGCTGGGTGCAGCCCGGTGTTTCGTCTTTAGGGTAAAAATAGATAAGGGCTAATCTACCTTTTAAATCACTCAGGCTATGAGTTTTTCCCAACTGATCTTGCAGGGTAAAATCTGGTGCTTGTTTACCAACTTCTATTGACATATTACCTCCTTATTTCTAAAATCGCTCGCGCAAGTACTGATCCCATTTATGAAACAGTGCAGCAGTAGCCTTAAGGTCGTCAACATTATATTTGGCAATCTCAAAGCCTTTACCAGCAGCAAAAGCCGGACCAACATCAGCTCCACTCATGGTGGTCTTTGGTGTTTCTATACCAAACGCCCGGCACCAACGATGCAAGCTACCTTTGTACATAGCACTACCATAAAACGTGAGAAGCTCGGCAAGATCCCAATGCAGTGCACCCGGAAACTTAGAAGAATTATACCTATTCGAAATTAAGTCTTTGGTAGGGCGTATGCCATGCACTGCCGAGCGGATATTTAGGTATGGTACATCGCTGCGACGCCCAAAGAAGCTAATAAATTCATCGGTAGTTTCGGCCAACGCCCAAAACTTTACCAACATCTCTGGCTCTGTCATAGGTACAAATTTAATGCCCTCTATCTCTTCGTCTTTACGCTTGCCGGTTGGGTCTTGATAATACACTGCGCCTTTTTCGGCATCAATGTCATACACACCAATGGCAATAATAAACCCAGTCAGGGGACTAAACACCAATTGCTCTTTAACAAATTCTAGCTCGCGCTCGTAACCTACAGGGTCAGTTTCTTTGTCTGGAGCACGCTTAAGCAAATCTTTTTGGGTTATCTCATCGAGTTCGTCCCAGTTTTCTGCGGCAAATTCTACATCAAATACTAATCGTTTCTTTTGCATCAGCTTATTTTACCACAAGTTGATAATTTGTTTTATTAAGAAGAGTCTGTGTTTTGAAAAGATTATCTTTACTATTTATTGTTTGTTTTTGCGAATAAATATGTAGAATGAATTTATGTATTATTATAGCAACGAAACTACTCGTAAGTTTCTCAAATCTTCTAAGCCAAGAGTTTATCTATATGGAAGTTGCACTGGATATAATAATTTCGGTGATATTATTCAATTAAAAAGCACAGTTTTGTTTCATAAGCGAAACACAGGTCTAGAGCCAGTAATAGTTATGGATCTAAATTCACTCACCTCTTCCGTGCATCCTCAATTACTTCAATCATGGTATAACACTGACTACTTTATATTTTTGTCTAGCAAAGCATATGACTGCAGCGAGGCTAAACTTGAATTAATAACTAAGGTCCAAAGTGGAGGTTTCTTACATGTATATGGTGGCGGATTTTTAAATCAATTGTGGGGCAAGGCATCGGTAGAAAGTATTAAATCTATAATAAAACAACTGCATGTAAATGATTATGTTTTCTCTGGTCAACAAATAGATAATACTGCCATCACTCATTTAGATAGTTTGTTTAAAATTAAATCACCAAAAGCTTTTGGACTGCGAGATAAGCAATCGCTAGCATTAATGAAAAAAGCTTTCCCTGGCATTGAACCAAAATTTTCTTTTGATGACGTTACAGAAATTTTTGCGGAGTGGATACATTACTCCCACCCCACTGCCAAAATCTGGTTGAAAAGTAAAATTCAGAAACCGGCAATTTTGTGGCATTTCAATTTTTCATATTACACAGTCAATGACATAACTGCGATGCTCGAGAAAATTAACCTTACTATACAAAAATATCCAAAATACAATACCATAATTGCTGTAGCCTACAATGACAAATCCTATGGATTAGTTGATAGCTTAAGATCGCTAATAGAATTTGATACTAGCTTTCCATTTGCAAGCTATCAAGTAGTAAATATTGCCCAATTGGCCCTGCAAATGAATCCAGTCGAAAACCAATATCCAAACATAATGCATTCTATTAATAATATTGCAATCGCTATTACTTCCTCATATCACACAGCAATGTTTGCAAACTTTTTAGGTATACCCGCGTATTTAATTTCCACAAATGATTATTATTCACAAAAACAGAATGGTTTAGGTTACAAACGTAGTTTCACTAAGTTTTTAAATACCCCAACAATTAACCTACCAACCTACCGAAAAGAAATGGCCTTAAGAAAAGAGTGGTTAGTTATGCTACAAGAAGTTTGTAATGAACATAGTACTCAGACAAATAAAACTAAACTTACAATTATCAAAAGTAAATCAAAAAATAAACCACAAAAGCTATCTTACCGTGGTTATATTTGAAGCGATGTAATAATTTCTATTATTAATTCACCCTAGTAATATGTAGTCTTGATTTTGTTATAAAATTAAAACTTGCTTTTTTATCAAGAAAATAATCGTCAATAGCCTTTTTGCAACCTGACCAGGTATAATAATCATCAATAACCAATACACCCCCCACTGATAATATGGGTGTAATTCTTTCTAAGCATGTCATTACTGAATCATACCAGTCACAATCTATGTGAGCAAAAGCAATACGATCTTCTTTTTTAAAATGTAAAGTATCCTCGTAGAGACCTTCTATTAATTTTACATTCGCGTTATTCGGGTTAATATGGAACTTCTTAAAATTATTAACTACAATTTTTTTTAAATTTTTCTGGTAACCATAATAAATATCTCCACTTATCCCCGTAGACATACCCGAAGTTATCTCTTTATATCGTTCTTGTATATCTTTATCATCTTTCGTTGATGGTGGTGGAATCATACCAAAAACATCATATATGGCAAATTGTCGATCCCTGTCTTTAGTTGAAGCAATAATAATTGCTGAGCCGCCAAGAGCACACCCTAACTCTAAAAAACTACCTACAATTTTTTTTGATCCTACCGACTTAACAACAGTCATTATATCCATCAATGCCTGTTCGTCTAGATAGGTTAAGTTTGCGTTTATGACACTTTTGCAAAGTTTATCATTTTTCATTCTATCATCTCCAAAGTTCTAAGTAAGCATTTTGTACAGTAAATTTATAAACGGCGATTTGATTATCTTTACATAATACTACACCATTTGTTACTCTTAAAAGAAGATCGCAAACGAGGGGGTTAAATAAATACACGATATGACATTAGTGTAGCAATAACACTACATAAAGAAAATAAACTTGCCTATAGGACACTAATTAATGTTGCCGAACAAATATCCTATGCTCAGTCTCGTGGATTAGTGATTGAAATTTTACTCCATTTAGACAGGTCTAATCGAGCGACTACAAAAATAACTAAAGAGTTCAACAGATTCACTTGCAAAAAAAAGATTTACCAGAATAATTTTGGCGATCCAGGTGTTAGTCGTAACTTTTTAGTCAAGAAGTCGAACGGCAAATATATTGCTTTCATTGATGCAGATGATTATTTTTCAACTAACTGGCTTTGGGAAGCATGGAAAAGGGCGAAGAATTATAAACGTCCCTGTATTTTCTCACCGAAAACATGTATCTGCTTTGACGATGATGGGATCAAACTAATTACACAGATATGGAGTAGTAACGACAAAAGATTTTGCGAAACTAATACACTAATACGGAATCCTATATTTTCATCTAATTTTGTTTCTAAAGAAATTTATAAAAAAGTACCCTACACACCAAACAACAAATATATTGGCTATGAAGATTGGCGATGGAATTTAGATGCCATAGCAGCAGGTTACAAAATAGTTGCTGTCGACGAAACTATTTTTTTCTATCGTCAAAAACGGGTTGGCTCACTCAATATTGCAAATCTATCTGCTACAAAGACAATTGGTACATCAAAATTCTTCAATCCCAAAATATTTCTACAACTTAGCCATATACCATTATTAGATCAATCTACCTCAAAAGTAGCCCAGTTAGAAAACCGAGCTCAATCAATTAGGGTTACTAATAAGCATCGTGGTAAGATAAAAAAAATCCATTTTTTTAGTTCGCCCAAAATAATTACAAAAAGATATATTATAAAAAGATTTGGTCTAAATTCATATTTATACCGCATATGCAGAGATACATATTATTTTACTCGAACAACTATTTCAGTACCTGTCTTTGCTTTATTAGAAAAAATGGGGTTTCGGGATGTAGAGATAAGTTATGGCTATACTATTGATCCTTATAGGCGTATAAGTGGACAGCTACAAGATATTTTGACAGAAAAAGAAAATATATACTTTAACCAAATTACCCAAACCGAACCACAACTTAAACCGGCTTTATTTGATTATCATTCTATTGACTACATGTCTTATCCTTCTTTATTAAGGAATATATATCGCGATATTTGTTTAAAAGTATCGGTTGATATTGAGCAAATTGTTGTGGTTGATAATTTAGAAATTGGTAGTGAAGACTATCAAATGTTAAAAGAGCTGATTGGCAAACAAAATAATCCTGTACTTATACTTGCGCTCAATAGTGTAAGTGCTAACACTATTAGCAACATACAAGGATCAAACAAATATTTTTACAATAGTCTGATTGAGACCTCGGATATTGAAAGCGTGGCAAGACTAATTATGATACTGATCGACAATTGGCCAAATATCGAAAATATCAACTGTTTTCCTGGCAGGCTTGCTCAAGAGTTAATTCAAAAATACGATGAACACATTCTGCACAGCAAACACAAAATTGTATGGCATATATCGAAAGATTCTATAAACTCTAATAGTTTTGGCAGAGTTAGCCAACTAATACAAGAAAGACATAATATAATTAGCAATGAAAAAGAAGTTTCTAACTTACTAGCAAATCGATATGGCATCGGTAAAACAACTGTTTATAATCCACTGAATACATCTACTAGAGTGGACAAAAAATTTAAGTTTGCAGTTAGTAAAAACATTCAACCAGAAACAACGATAATTATGCCTGTTTATAATGCCGAGAAATATGTTGCAGCTGCTATTGAAAGCATTCTAAATCAAACTTATCGAAATTTTATCTTCTTAATTATTGATGATGGTTCTAGTGATAATAGTCTAAAAATAATTGAGAAATATGCCTTACTAGACAAACGCATCCGTATTGTCAAGCAAGCAAATAAAGGCCTTGTTGCTACCCTTAACCATCATATTACAACTACTAAAACAGAGTTTATAGCACGTATGGATGCAGATGACATTTCTTTACCAACTAGAATTGATGAACAGATAAGTTATTTAAAATCGAACCCGAATATTGGTGTGCTTGGTTGTCTTACCCAAAATATCGCTCATGACGATACGCCTCTTGACATTAATGTACGTCCTTCTAATTCAGATTGCCTCAAGTTACTTTCTGGGGGTTATTGTCAACTTGCCGGGCCCTCTATAGCTGCGCGCAGAAAGTGTTTAATAGATGCCGGATTATTTAAACATTCTGAGTTCCCTGCAGAAGACTATGGACTTTGGACAAGAATAGCACGAATTGATAAATATAACCTTTTTCTCCTACCTAAGGTACTATACTATTACCGAGTAAACCTAGCAGGAATATCAAAAACACTCCAAAACAAACAGCTCGAGACAACAGGTGTAATAGGTGCATATTTTAGACAACGTAAAATTCTAGATGGATACAAGTATTACAATTACAACCTCTTCTCAAGTTGGATAAATAGTGCAAACTACATTCCTGATATTGCTTTGCAAAAAAAACTAATCGGTGAATATATTAAACTAATGCTCTGGTATATTGGTGACCATTATAAGCTAGATAAGAGCAAGGCTACGCACTCAATAAATATCATACAAAAACATATTTCAAAAGGGTTAGGCACACTCGAGGCAGAAAAGTTTAACAACACCGTTAATAATTTACTAATTGGAAAAGAAAATTATGGAATCAATAATAGCTCACAAATTACTGGCGATAATTGTAAAATTACCGTAATAATGACAGGAACAGATGTTGCAGCAAAATTAAACCAATTATCTAAATCTAAAAATCATAATGCTACAAAAGTTATAATATTATGTGATAACAAAACAAAACCATTTACGGTATGGTCAAAACAACATATTGTAAATTTAGAGACCCCATTCGCTCAACCCACAAATATCCAGTTGCTCTCTTTTGGGCTTGGGCACGTTCAAACACCATATGTATTCTTTATGGGTCGTAAATTATATCATCAAGAAGATATTGATCTACTTTACAGTCAGATTAGAAGACAGAAGATAGACTTGGTACTTTATCAACAAAAACGAGTCAAGAATAAATACAATACAAATGGGTTTGAAAATTTCCTAGCACTCACAAGTTCTATTAAATACTTGATAGGTTCTGATAATTACCAAAGAAGTACATATCTACCAACTTTATTGTCGAGTGATGATACCTACATAAGATTTCAATATGTTAATAGAAAAACAAACTAGTTGATATCTATGCTTAATTTCTTGATAAATTATTCTTAATGGTAGATTAATTGTAACAGCCCATACACTAAGTAGGCTGGCCAGAATATTGCCTGAAATATACCATACAGCACCTGCCAAAAACTATGGGCATGTTGCATATAATAAACAAGCGCACCAACAAAGCCCAAAAACCACATACCGCCCCCGGCGGCCGTACTACTTTTGTGATAATAACTCGAACTAGTATTATTTGCCATTATATATTCTCCTTATGTTAATGAGTATACGCCGAGATTATTGCCAAGCACAAATTTAGTAACGTTTTTTGGGCATACCAACTTCTCGCCGCAGCCATATATGAATTAAAACCTCACACCACATCCTATAAGGTTGCCACTGCTTAGCAATAGTTACTACCTCTTTTTGACTAGGCTCTTTTGGTAAGTTGTAGGCTTTCATAACTGCATATTTTGTTAGGCTATCATCTGTTACTTCGTCTACTATCCCAGCACCCCGGTACAAAATACCCGAGGCATAAAATGGACCGATGCCGTGTAAACTTTCTAACTCGCTCAAAGCATCATTAATAGGTTTTTTGAGCAAATAACCCCTGTCTAACTTACCCTCGAGCGCAGCTGTAGCAATTGCTTGTAAACGTTCGAGTTTATTATGGTTTAGGCCAGATTCTTCTCCTATAGTAAGTATTACTTGTGGCCGTGGAAAAGCATAATAGGTTTGTCCTTCTGCTTCTATCTTGTCACCATATTGTTCTGCCAAACGTTGCTGGATAGCTTGACGCTGCTTAATTGAGATACGCTGTCCTATTACAAACCCGGCAGCAGCTTCGTATGGTGAATGAAACAACACTGGCCGCAAAAATTCATACGTATTTTGGAGTTCGGCAATAACGCTATCTTGCTTACCTGTTGCTTCCCAACCACTATCATCAACGTTCAGTGAAAGAGTTGCTAATGCTTGGTTAATAGCAGCACTACTATTAATATTTTTGCCATAGGCTTTGGCTGAGAGTTCGCCTTCTGCCGTTTGGTTAACTATTACCGTTGCCGAACCATCCCAACCCTCTACCGGAAAACTTATAGCTATAGCAAAGTTGTCTTTACTATCTACTACCACTGGCCAACCACCAAAAAAGGCATTTTGATGGCGCAAATTAAATGGAGCTTGGTGCTGAATATGGGTCATAATTTATCATTTACTCATAGTTATTACTATTACTAATTTCACTCTTAGTATAGCAGAGTGTGTTTTGGGTCACCTCAGGATTCTTCTTATGATATACTAGTTGTAATAATAGATAGCAAATAATGCCATATTTACTTGAAGAGAAACTAATTTTTATTCATATACCAAAAACTGGCGGTACTTCTATCGAGAGGTTTTTTGAGATGATAAACCTAGATAATTTTTTTAGTGCCAGTTGGGACCAAGAAATTACTCCTTTTATTAATAGGTACGGTAGCTTAACTAAGTCAAAAAATATTTACTTCGAGCCTCAACATTATACTCAAGATGTATTAAGCGACCTTATACTTGATTACCAATCGTATTTTACTTTTACATTTGTAAGGAATCCATATACAAGATTATTATCGGAGTATTTCTGGCTAAAAAAAATTGCCAAACTACCCTCTCCAAACCAATTTGATGAAGTTGATTTTCATAACTGGTGTATTAATTACCTGAAAGAAATAAATAGTTCCCATAAAATTCCACAGGTATCCTACTTAGATAATCAAATAGATTTTATAGGGAGATACGAGAAACTGAATGAAGATTTTAAAGAGTTGATTAGTATTCTATGTAACAAGTCTGAGATATTTTATCCATACAAAAATCGTTACCTTCCAAAAAAAAATACAACCCCCCATGATAAAGAACTACTCAAAAATCAGATATTAAGAAAGACGAAAAAACTGATTTACAGAACTTATCAGAAAGATTTTAAATTACTCAATTATGATAGTGAACTATAAATATAACTTTTTATTTATTCATATCCAAAAAACTGCAGGTACTAGTATTTCTAAGGCATTATTTGAGCTTCCCAATAGTCAGCAACTATTCAATAATCATACTAGAATTAATGATATTAAACCCAATACAAGTTTTTCGGATCTATTTACTTTTGCAATTGTGCGAAACCCTTGGGACAGATTAGTTTCGTGGTACAACATGATAATCA
>WBZU01001774.1_pt1 | contig 15743 bp, 15 predicted proteins | sample 5204311 | NCBI WGS metagenome assembly WBZU01 (sample SAMN12344359, study PRJNA552823) | activated sludge metagenome | biome: Activated sludge suspended growth; feature: Nitrification reactor; material: Wastewater; isolation source: activated sludge from nitrification reactor of wastewater...
CAGTCCGGCGACGGTGGTGGCGATCGGCTCCATCCTGATGCCGGCGATGGCCAAGGCGGGCTTTCCGAACCGCTTCGGCGCCGGCGTGATCACCACGTCGGGGGCGCTGGGCATCCTGATTCCGCCGTCGATCGTCATGGTCATGTACTCGGTGTCGACGAATACCTCGGTCGGCGCCCTGTTCATGGCGGGCGTGATTCCGGGAGCGCTGCTCGCCTTTATGCTCGGCTTCACCACGTGGTACCGCGCCAAGAAGTTCAACTACCCGCGGCAGGCCAAGGCGAGCTGGGCCGAGCGCTGGGATGCGTTCCGCAAGGCGATCTGGGGATTGTTCCTGATCATCGTCGTGATGGGCGGCATCTATACCGGCATCTTCACGCCGACCGAGGCGGCGGCCATGAGCGCGGTCTATGCCTTCTTCGTCGCCGTATTCGTCTACAAGGACATGGGCCTGAAGGACGTGCCCAAGGTGCTGCTGTCCTCGGCCAACATGAGCGCCATGCTGCTCTACATCATCACCAACGCGGTGCTGTTCTCCTTCCTGATGACCCACGAGAACATTCCGCAGGAGATGGCCGACTGGATGATCGGTACCGGCGTCGGCGTGATTGGCTTCCTCCTGATCGCCAACATTCTGCTGCTGCTGGCCGGCAACTTCATGGAGCCGTCGTCGATCGTCCTGATCTTTGCGCCCATCCTGTTCCCGATCGCCGTCAAGCTCGGCATCGATCCGATCCACTTTGGCATCCTGATGGTGGTGAACATGGAAGTCGGCATGTGTCACCCGCCGGTCGGCCTGAATCTGTACGTGGCATCGGGTATCACCAAGATGGGCATCACGGAACTCACCGTCGCCGTCTGGCCATGGCTGCTGACCATGCTGACCTTCCTGATCGCCGTCACCTACTGGCCCACCATGTCGCTCTGGCTGCCACGCATGCTGGGCATGATCAGTTAGACGACAGGCTGGGTGCTTCGCTTGCGAGCCTGGTCGGCGATTGCCGACCGGGCTTTTTTGGTTTGGCGTCCGGCGAAGACTGACTTTTGTGCGATAAAATACGCAATTATCTGTTTTCCTTACCAAACTGCTTCAGAAAAGAAAGGTTTAACGAATGGCAATCGAGCGCACCCTGTCGATCATCAAACCCGATGCTGTGGCCAAGAATGTGATCGGCCAGATTTATTCCCGTTTTGAAAACGCCGGGCTGAAGATTGTCGCCTCGCGCATGGCCTGGCTGTCCGAGCGCGAAGCCGGCGGTTTCTACGCGGTGCACAAAGAGCGCCCGTTTTTCAAGGACCTCGTCCAATTCATGACCTCCGGACCGGTCATGATTCAGGTGCTGGAAGGCGAGAATGCCATCGCCCGGAACCGCGAACTGATGGGGGCGACCGATCCGAAGAAAGCCGAGAAGGGCACCATCCGCGCCGATTTTGCCGAGAGCATCGACGCCAATGCCGTACATGGATCCGACGGCGCCGATACCGCCAAGGTCGAAGTCGCCTATTTCTTCCCGGAACTCAACGTCTACGCCGGCCGCTGATCGCCGAATGGTCAATCTGCTCGATTTCGACGTCGAGGGCCTGGCTGCCTGGTTCGCGCAACTGAACGAGAAGCCGTTCCGCGCGCGCCAGGTGCTGCGCTGGATGCATCGCGCCGGCTGCGATGATTTCGCGCAGATGACCGATGTGGCGAAATCCCTGCGTGCCAAATTGACCGAGATTGCCGAGATTCGCGGTCCGCGGCCGATGCGCGACACGACCGCCGCCGACGGCACGCGCAAGTGGCTGCTGGGCGTCGATAACGGGAAAAACGAGGACAATGCCGTCGAGGCGGTGTTCATCCCCGAGGCCCATCGAGGCACGCTGTGCGTGTCCACGCAAGTGGGCTGCGCGCTCGATTGCGCGTTCTGCTCTACTGGAAAACAGGGCTTCAATCGCAACCTGACGACCGCCGAAATCATCGGCCAACTCTGGTACGCCAATCGTGCGCTCGGCGCGGTCAAGGTGCCAGGCGCGCCGGACGAAGGCGAGCGCGTGATCAGCAATGTCGTGCTGATGGGCATGGGCGAACCGTTGGCCAACTTCGATGCCGTCGTGTCGGCGCTGCGCCTGATGCTCGATGACCACGGCTACGGCCTGTCCAGGCGGCGCGTTACCGTGTCGACGGCGGGCATCGTGCCAGCCATGGATCGCTTGCGCGAAACCGTGCCGGTGGCGCTGGCCGTGTCGCTGCACGCTCCGGACGACGCATTGCGCGACCGGCTGGTGCCGCTGAACAAAAAATACCCGCTCAAAGACCTGATGGCGGCCTGCCGCCGCTACCTGGAAAACGCCCCGCGCGACTTCATCACCTTCGAGTACGTGATGCTTGCCGGCATCAACGACAGCGATGCCCATGCCCATGCCCTGCTGCGGCTGGTCCGGGACGTGCCGAGCAAGTTCAACCTGATTCCTTTCAATCCTTTCCCGGGTTCCGGTTTCCATCGGTCGCGGCCGGAACGGGTGAGGCGCTTCCAGGAGCTTCTTCTCGATGCCGGGCGGATCGCAACGGTTCGCAAGACGCGCGGCGACGATATCGATGCCGCCTGCGGTCAGCTGGCCGGGCAAGTGCGGGACAGATCGCGGCGTGTGGTGGTGATGCCTCCCGAGTCTTCCCGACGACCGGCGGGAGCGGCGATATCGTGAAAAAGCCGTTCGTTCTGATGCTGGCCGGGGTGGCGATCCTCGCGGGCTGCGCGGGGTCGCCGCCCAATATGGAAAGTTCGCCGACGCCGGTGTCGCAGCAGACGGCGGTCGGCGATGCCCGGCTGCGAGCCAAGGCGCATGCCGATCTCGGCATGGTCTATCTACGCGAAGGCCGCCTCAGCGTGGCGCTCGACGAAGCGAGACTGGCGATCGAATCGGATACCAGCTATCCGCTCGGCTATAACCTGCTTGGCCTGGTGCGCATGTACCTCAAGGAAGACAAGGCCGCCGAGGAGAATTTCGCGCGCGCCCTGCGCCTGGCGCCGTCGGACCCCGAGATCAACAATAATTTCGGTTGGTTCCTCTGCCAGAGCGGGCGCGAGCAGCAGTCGTTCAGCTATTTCGAGACGGCGAGCCGCAGCCAGTTGTATTCGGCCCCGACCAAGCCGCTGACCAATGCCGGAATTTGTTCGCTCTCGATCAAGGATGACAAGGGCGCCGAGGAATACCTGTTGCGGGCATTGCGCGTCGACCCGACGAACAGCGATGCCCAGTTTCTGCTGGCCGACATTTGCTATCGCACCGGCCGCTTGTCGCAGGCCAAGAACCGCCTCGCCGACGTTCACAGGATGACCGAACCCACCGCTCAGACAACCTGGCTGAGCCTGCGCATCGAGCGCAAGCTGGGGGACCGCGAAGAGGAAATGCGCCAGGCCAGCCAGCTCAGGCGCAAGTTTCAGGAATCCCGGGAGTATCAACTCCTGATGCAAGGCAATTACGAGTGACCGAAGCGCAAGAGCCGGCCAATCCGGGCATCGACGTTGTATCTGCTGATGATGTCTCGCCTCCTGTTGGCGAGAGCATCGGTGCGGTGCTCGCCAAGGCGCGTGCAGCGCGCGGCCTGGGCATCCAGGACGTCGTTCAGACGCTCAAATTCAATCCGCGCCAGATCGAGTTGCTGGAAGCGGACGACATCGAGGCGCTGCCCGGCGCCATGTTTGTCCGCGGCATGATTCGCAGTTACGCCCGTTTTCTCAAGATCGACCCCGAGCCTTTGCTGACGCAGCTGGCCAGCCGGGTGCCGACTCCCGTGCCCGAAGTCAGGCCGCCCGACAACATGGGCAACGCCATGCCCAACGCCGGCGTGCGGCAGATACCGATGCTCGTGGTGCTGGCGGTGTTGCTGCTGGTGTTTGCGGCGACGCTGGTGGCCTGGCATTTCTTCGGCGGTGACCGCCGGGTTGGCGAACAGATGCTGGGCATGGGCGCAAGAAGCGAAGCGTGGAGCGGCGGTGCCGCTGCCGAGGCGACCCCTTCCGCCGCCGTCGCGCCAGACACGCCGGCGGCGCCAGCCATCGAGCCGTCCAAGGCTGCGATACCGCCTGCCGCCGTTCCAGCGGGTCCGGCCGGGCGGCAATTGGCCTTCGATTTCCTGGGGACGAGCTGGGTCGAAGTCACGGACGCCACCGGACAGATCATATTCACCGGCCAGTACGGACCCGGTATCCGACAGGTGGTGGCCGGATCGCCGCCGTTCCAGATCGTCATCGGCAATGCCACCGCCGTGGAATTGCGCTACGACGATGCCGGCGTCGACCTCAGGCCGCATACGCGCGCCGAGGTGGCGCGACTGACTTTGGAATGATGGCGACTTCGAGCGCTTTGCCCGGCGATCGAACCGTCCGGCGCGTCACGCGCCGCGTCAAGGTCGGTGGCGTCGCCCTCGGCGGCGGCGCGCCGGTGGTCATCCAGTCGATGACCAATACCGATACCGTCGACGTCATCGGCACCGCCGTGCAGGTGGCGGAACTCGCGCGCGCCGGTTCCGAGATCGTCCGCATCACCGTCAATACGCGCGAGGCGGCCGCGGCCGTTCCCGAGATCCGCGATCGTCTGTTAGCCATGGGACTGGACGTGCCGCTGGTGGGCGATTTTCATTTCAACGGCCACAAGCTGCTCGCTGAAGTGCCGGCCTGCGCCGAGGCGCTGGCCAAGCTGCGGATCAACCCCGGCAATGTCGGCAAGGGCGCCAAGCGGGATGAACAGTTTGCGCAACTCATCGAGATCGCCTGCCGGCACGGGAAGCCCGTGCGCATTGGGGTCAACTGGGGCAGCCTGGACCAGCAACTGCTCGCTCGCGTCATGGACAAAAACCGACAGCGGGTCGAGCCGCTCGATGCAACGGGCCTCATGCGCGAGGCGATGGTCGCCTCGGCGCTCGAATCGGCCGCCAAGGCGGAAGAGATCGGCCTGCCCGGCGACATGATCGTACTGTCCTGCAAGGTCTCGGGCGTGCAGGACCTGATCGCCATCTACCGCGACCTGGCCCGGCGCTGCGACTATCCGCTGCACCTTGGCCTGACCGAGGCCGGCATGGGCAGCAAGGGCATCGTCGCCTCGACGGCGGCGCTGGCCGTGCTGCTGCAGGAAGGCATCGGCGACACCATCCGCGTTTCGCTCACTCCGGAGCCCGGGGGCCAGCGCACCCGCGAAGTGGTGGTGGCGCAGGAAATCCTCCAGACCATGGGCCTGCGCGCCTATGTGCCGATGGTGGCTGCCTGCCCGGGTTGCGGCCGAACCACCAGCACCGTTTTTCAGGAACTGGCGCAGGACATCCAGAACTACGTTCGCGAGCGCATGCCCGCCTGGCGGTCGCAACGGCAGGGCGTCGAGAACATGACGCTGGCGGTCATGGGCTGCGTGGTCAACGGTCCCGGCGAGAGCAAGCACGCCAGCATCGGCATTTCCCTGCCTGGAACCGGCGAGGAGCCGGTGGCGCCGGTCTACGAAGACGGCGAGCGGACATCGACCTTGCGCGGCGACAATATCGCCGCCGAATTCAGACAAATCATCGAAAACTACGTGGCGCGCAAGTACGCGCCGCAAAACGTGGCCCCCCCCGCGCGCAACCCCGGTTCGCTGTCTCCCCCAGGGGAGCGCACATCTTCTCGGGGCGGCCCAGCGAAGGCATGAGAACATGAGTCAGACATTGCAAGCGATTCGCGGGATGAACGACATCCTGCCCGACGAAGCCGAACTCTGGGAACAGTTCGAGGAACTGGTGCGCGACTGGCTCCAGGTTTACGGCTATCGTCCCATGCGCATGCCGCTGGTCGAGCCCACGCCGCTTTTCGCCCGCGCCATCGGCGAAGTCACCGATATCGTCGAAAAGGAAATGTACTCCTTCACCGACAGCCTCAATGGCGAGCAACTGACCTTGAGGCCGGAGGGCACCGCGTCCTGTGTGCGTGCCGTGCTTCAGCACAATCTGCTGTACGACGGCCCGCGTCGCCTTTGGTACATGGGGCCGATGTTTCGCCACGAGCGGCCGCAGAAAGGCCGTTATCGCCAGTTTCACCAGGTCGGCGTCGAGGCGCTGGGCTATGCCGGTCCCGACATCGATGCCGAGCAGATTCTCATGGGCGCGAGGCTTTGGGGCGATCTTGGCCTCACCGGCATCGAGCTCGAGATCAACTCGCTCGGTCAACCGGACGAGCGCGCCCGACATCGCGCCGATCTGATCGCCTATCTCGAGCGGCATCGCGACCGGCTCGATGCCGACGGCCAGCGCCGCCTGCACACCAATCCGCTGCGCATTCTCGATACCAAGAACCCGGCCATGCAGGAACTGGTCGATGGCGCGCCAAGGCTGACGGCCTACCTTGGCGACGCATCGCTGAAGCACTTCGAGGGCGTCCAGACCCTGCTCAAGGATGCCGGCCTGCCGTATCGCATCAACCCGCGCCTGGTGCGCGGACTGGACTATTACAATCTCACCGTGTTCGAATGGGTGACCGATCAACTGGGCGCGCAGGGCACGGTTTGCGCCGGCGGGCGTTACGATGGCCTGATCGCGCAGCTTGGCGGCAAGCCGGCGCCGGCCTGCGGATTCGCCATGGGCGTCGAACGCCTCCTGGCGCTCTGGACGGATCAGGGCAACCGCCACGAGCATCCGGTCCCGGACATCTATGTCGTGCATCAGGGCGAGCAGGCCGGCCGGCACGCGTTCCGGGTTGCGGAGCATCTGCGCGACGTCGGCTTTGTCGTGCATCTGCACTGCGGCACGGGCGGCTTCAAGGCGCAGATGAAGAAGGCCGATGCGTCGGGGGCGACGATTGCGGTGATCATCGGCGACGACGAGGCCCAGGCCAACGAGGCAACGATCAAGGCCTTGCGCGAGGACACCGGGCAAAGGCGCGTCGCCGTCGAGCGCTTGGCCGAAACGGCCAGCGAGTGGATACTCGGCAACGAATGTGAATAGGAACGGGAACAGGAAGACTAGCGATGGCAACCTACGATCTTGAAGAGCAGGAACAACTCGATTCGCTGAAGACCTGGTGGAAGATGCACGGCAACCTGGTCACCACCGTCGTGACGGTGGCCGCGCTCGCCGTGCTCGCCTGGCAGGGCTGGAACTGGTGGCAGCGCACCCAAGCCGCCCAGGCATCCGCGCTGTTCGGGGGGGTGCAGTCGGCCGTTGCCCAGAACGACGCCAAGCGCGCCCGGGAAATGGCCGGCGAACTGATCGACAAGTTCTCCGGGACCGCCTACGCCGGCCTGGCGGCCTTGTTGTCCGCCAAGGCCCAGCTCGAGGGCGGCGATATCAAGTCGGCGCGCGCGCAACTGGCCTGGGCCGCCGACAACGCCAAGGACGACGGGATCCGCGATCTTGCCCGGCTCCGTCTGGCCACGGTCATGCTGGACGACAAGGCTTACGACGAGGCGCTCGCCAGGATCGCCGCCGAGCCGGCGCCTTCCCTGGCGCCGCGTTTCAACGACCTGCGCGGCGACATCCTGATGGCGCAAGACAAGCGTGCGGAAGCCAAGGCGGCTTACGAGAAGGCGCTGGCCGGGCTCGATGGACTCATCAAGGAAGGCGGCGCCGAAGCGCGCGCGCGCGGCGCGTATCGCGACACGCTGCAGATCAAGCTGGATTCCCTGGGCGGCGCCGAGACCAAGGGAGACGGCCAGTGAAACGCCGGCTCTGCGTGATCGCCATCGCCGCCGTCAGCGTGTTCGCCGCCGGCTGTTCGACGATGGACAAACTGAATCCTTTCAAAACCGAACCGAAGATCAAGCCGGCGGAACTGGTGCCGCTCCAGTCATCGGCGGACGTTCAGGTTCGCTGGCAGTCGAACATCGGCGAGACCGACGATTTCGTGCTGACCCCGGCGGTGGTGGGCGAGAGCGTCTATGTCGCCGGGCGCGACGGCAGCCTGGCCCGGCTCGACAACGGCCGTCAGACATGGCGCATCGCCACCGGCGAGAAGCTGGCGGGCGGCGTCGGCGCCGATCGTCGCCTCGTGGTGGTCGGGACGGAAAAGGGCCAGGTGATGGCGTTTGACGCGGAGTCCGGCAAGCCGCGCTGGACGGCGCGCGTCAGTTCGGAAGTGCTGGCCGCGCCGGTGGTCGGCGAAAATCTGGTCGCCGTGCGGTCGGTCGATGCGCGCATCGTCGGTCTCGATGTCGCCGATGGCAAGCGGCGCTGGGCTTATCAACGCGTCACGCCGGCGCTGACCTTGAGGTCCAACGTCGGCATGCTGATGGTCGATAACATGGTGCTGGCGGGTTTCCCGGGCGGCAAGCTGGTCGCCATCAACGGCAAGAACGGCGCCGCGACATGGGAAGCCACCGTCGCCGTGCCCAAGGGCGCGACAGAACTGGAGCGCGTTGCCGACATCACCAGCTTGCCCGTGGCGGACGAGCGCGAGGTCTGCGCCGCCGCCTATCAGGGCCGCGTCGCGTGCTTCGAATTGTCCACCGGCACCCAGGTCTGGGCGCGCGACATTTCGAGCAGCGCGGGGCTCGACATGGACAAGACTCGCGTCTATGTCAGCGACGACAAGGGCGCCGTCCAGGCCTTCGCCCGCGACAGCGGGGCCAGCCTGTGGAAGCAGGACAAACTGGCCAACCGGGGCTTGTCGCGGCCGATCGTGCTGGATCGGCGTGTCGCCGTGGCTGACTTTCAGGGATTCGTGCATTTTCTCAACGTCGAGGATGGCGCTTTCGTCGCCCGCGCGGCGACCGATGGCAGCGCCATTCGGGCCGAGCCGCAACGGCTGGCCGGCGGGCTCGTGGTGCAGACGCGCAAGGGCGGTGTCGTCGCGCTGGGAGTCAAGTGAAGCCGACGCTGGTGCTGGTCGGCCGACCCAATGTCGGCAAGAGCACGCTGTTCAATCGGCTGACGCGCACGCGCGACGCCCTCGTGGCCGATCTGCCCGGGCTGACGCGAGATCGTCACTACGGCCATGGCAGGCTGGGCCACAAGCCTTTTCTGGTAGTCGATACCGGCGGCTTCGAGCCGCTGGCAAAGTCGGGCATCGTGCATAAAATGGCGCGTCAGGCCGAAGCGGCGATCGCCGAGGGCGACGTCATTCTGTTCATGGTCGACGCGCGCACCGGCCTGGCGCCCCAGGACAAGGAGATCGCCCATCTGCTGAGGCGCGCCGGCCGGCCGGTGCATCTGGTGGTCAACAAGGCCGAAGGCATGGCGCGTGCCGTGGTCGGCGCGGAGTTCCACGAACTCGGCATGGGCGAGCCGCGCGTGATCTCCGGCGCGCACGGCGAGGGCGTGCGGGAGTTGCTCGACCTGGCGCTGGCGCCCTACGGCGCCGACGAGGACGGCGAATCGGCGCAGCCCGGCCAGGGGCCGCGCGTCGCGATTGTCGGGCGTCCCAACGTCGGCAAGAGCACGTTGATCAACGCGCTGCTGGGCGAAGAGCGCGTGATTGCTTTCGACATGCCCGGCACCACGCGCGACGCCATCGAGGTTCCTTTCGAAAGGAACGGCCGTTCCTATGCCCTGATCGATACCGCCGGCCTGCGTCGCAAGGGCCGCGTCTTCGAAGCCGTCGAAAAGTTCTCGGTGATCAAGACGCTGCAAGCGGTCGAGCAGGCCAACGTCGTCGTGCTGATGGTCGATGCCAGCCAGGACATTTCGGACCAGGATGCGCACATCGCCGGCTTCTGCATCGAGGCCGGCCGCGCGCTGGTGCTGGCGGTCAACAAGTGGGATGCCATCGACGACTACCGTCGCGAGCGCATCAAGCAGGATGTCGCGCGCAAGCTGAATTTCCTCGACTTCGCCAAGCTGCACTGCATCTCGGCGCGGGAAGGCCAGGGCATCGTCGGCGTGTTGTCGTCGGTCGACCAGGCCTACGCGGCGGCGATGGTCAAGCTGCCGACGCCGCAACTGACTCGCGTGCTTCAAGCGGCCGTTCAGAAGCAGCAACCGCCACGGCGCGGCAACGTGCGCCCAAAGCTGCGCTATGCCCACCAGGGCGGACAGAATCCACCGATCATCGTCATTCACGGCAACGCGCTCGACGCGGTGCCGGCCGCCTACACGCGCTATCTCGAAAAGACTTTCCTCGACGCTTTCCGCCTGCAGGGCACGCCGCTGCGCATCCAGTACAAGAGCTCGCACAATCCGTTTGCCGACAAGGAATGAGTCGCGGGACGCGGGTATCAGTTGGCATGCTGGAACAAAATCAAGTACATTAGCAACTCGATAATTGGAGCCGAGGGCCACCATGAGCAACAAAGGGCAGATGCTACAAGACCCGTTTCTGAATGCACTGCGCCGGGAGCATGTACCGGTGTCGATTTATCTCGTCAACGGCATCAAGCTGCAAGGCCAGGTCGAGTCGTTCGACCAGTACGTCGTGCTGCTGAAGAACACGGTGACCCAGATGGTGTACAAGCACGCCATTTCCACCGTGGTTCCGGCGCGCCCGGTCAATATCGCCCAGGAAAACGGCGGCGAGTGACTTCTGCGCATCCGGTGGGGCGGGCCCGTGTTTGACCGGCCCGCCACCGGCGAAAATGCCATTCTTGTCCAGCTTGATTTCGGCGAAGGCGACTTTGCCGAACGCTTGGAAGAATTCCAGCTATTGGTGACCAGTGCCGGGGCAAGACCCGTGGCGACCGTGTCCGGTCTCCGGCGGGCACCGGATCCCGCTACCTTCGCCGGCAAGGGCAAGGTGACGGAGATCGGCGATGTCGTTCGCCTGCATGACGCCGACCTGGTGATCTTCAATCACGAGCTGGCGCCCGGTCAGCAACGCAACCTCGAGCGCGCGCTGGAACGGCGGGTGATCGATCGCAGCAGCCTGATCCTGGACATTTTCGCGCTGCGCGCCCGCAGCCACGAAGGCAAGCTGCAGGTCGAACTCGCCCAGTTGCAACATCTCGCCACGAGGCTGGTGCGGGGATGGACCCACCTGGAACGGCAAAAAGGCGGCATCGGTCTGCGTGGACCGGGCGAGAAGCAGTTGGAAACCGACCGCCGGCTGCTGGGCAAGCGCGTCGCCGTCCTCAAGGATCGCCTCAAGCAGCTCGAGCGCCAGCGCACGGTTCGCCGGCGCGCCAGGGTGCGCGGCGAGGTGCTGGCGGTATCGCTGGTGGGCTATACCAATGCCGGCAAGAGCACCCTGTTCAACGCCTTGACCAAGGCGGGCGCCTATGCGGCGGACCAGCTGTTCGCCACGCTCGACACGACATCGAGGCGGGTGTTCATCGAAGGTGCCGGACAGATCGTGGTATCCGACACGGTGGGCTTCATCCGCGATCTGCCGCACGCCCTGGTGGCGGCCTTCCATGCCACGCTCGAGGAAACCGCGCAAGCCAACCTGCTGTTGCATGTGGTCGACTCCGCCAGTCCGGATCGCGACCAGCAGATCGAAGCCGTCGCCAGCGTGTTGGCCGAGATCGGCGCCGACCAGGTTCCGCAGTTGATGGTTTGGAACAAGATCGACCTCACGGGCGTGGCGCCGGGCGTCGAGAAGACCGACTGTGGTAATATCGCGCGCGTCCGCATCAGTGCGCGCGCTGGCGCCGGTCTCGACCTTCTGCGCGACGCCCTGGCCGAGGTGGCGCGCGGCCATGCGCAGCAAGCACGGCTGGCATCCGCCTAAATTGGCCCAATATTCGACGAAATATCCGAACCTCCCGAGAACCTCCCGAAAGATTTCATTGCGACGATGGTGACGACTCGAACATGATTGCAGGCATCCTCATGTCACTGAACGACCATGGCTGGGGCAACAATCCCGGCGGCGGCAAGAAGGGCGGCAATCAAGGGCCGCCCGATCTCGACGAATTGTGGCGCGACGTCAATCGCCGTCTGGCCGGATTGTTCGGGCGCAGAGGGCCGGGCAATGACGGCGACGGCGGTGGCGACGGCGGCGGTCGGCGCATGCCGAGCCTTTCGCCCCGCCAGTTCGGCGGCGGCATCGGCGTGCTGATCGGCCTGGTTGCCCTGGTGTGGCTGGCCAGCGGCTTCTACATCGTCGATGCCAGCCAGCGCGGCGTGGTGCTTCAATTCGGCAGCTATCGGGAGACCACCGATCCGGGCTTGCGCTGGCGCTTGCCCTGGCCGATCCAGAGCCATGAAACCGTCAATCTGACCGGCGTGCGCACCGTCGAGGTCGGTTATCGCGGCTCGGAAAAGAACAAGGTGCCCAAGGAAGCGCTGATGCTGACCGATGACGAAAACATCGTCAGCGTCCAGTTCGCCGTGCAGTATCTGCTCAAGGATGTCCAGGCCTACCTGTTCAAGAATCGGCATCCGGACGACGCCGTCATCCAGGCGGCGGAAACGGCGATCCGGGAAATCGTCGGCAAGAGCAAGATGGACTTCGTTCTGTACGAGGGGCGCGACGTCATCGCCGCCAGCACGCAGAAATTGATCCAGGAAATTCTCGATCGTTACCAGACCGGCATCCAGGTTCGCTCCGTCACCATGCAGAGCACGCAGCCGCCCGAGCAGGTGCAGGCGGCCTTCGACGATGCCGTCAAGGCGGGCCAGGATCGCGAACGGCAGAAGAACGAGGGGCAGGCCTACGCCAACGACGTGATTCCGCGCGCCCGAGGCGCCGCGTCGCGCCTGCAGGAGGAAGCCGAAGGCTATCGCGCGCGCATGATCGCCACCGCCGAGGGCGATGCTTCGCGCTTCAAGCAGGTGCTGGCCGAGTACACCAAGGCGCCGGAAGTCACCCGGCAGCGGCTCTACCTCGAGACCGTGCAGCAGGTCTATGCCAACACCAGCAAGGTCATGATCGATGCCAAGGGTGCCGGCAACCTGCTGTATCTGCCGCTCGACAAGCTGATGCAATCGACGGCCGCGCAGGCTGCGGCGGCCGTCGAGACCCCGGCGACGCCGACGTCGGCCGGCGCGTCGGTGTCCACCGAGGTACCGCCCCAGTTGGAAAAGGCGCCCGGCGTCGAACGGGGCGGTCGCTACCTGTCGCGCGAGCGAGGGGAGCGCTGAGATGAGTGCCGCCATGCCAGTCAATCGTTTGCCGTTCGTGGGTGCCTTGGTCGCGGGCCTGCTGATCCTGCTCGCCACCAGCCTGTTCACCGTCGACCAGCGCCAGTACGCCATCGTCTTTCAGCTGGGCGAAGTGAAGGAAGTGATCCGCGAGCCCGGATTGTCGTTCAAATGGCCGATGATCCAGAACGTGCGTTTCTTCGACAAACGCATCCTGACGCTGGATTCGGCCGAGCCCGAGCGCTTTCTGACTGCCGAGAAAAAGCCTGTCCTGGTCGATTCCTTCGTCAAGTGGCGCATCCACGACGTCAAGCTCTACTACATCTCGGTCGGCGGCGACGAGACGGTGGCCAAGACGCGCCTGGCACAGACGGTCAATTCCGGGCTGCGCGAGGAGTTCGGCAAGCGCACGGTGCACGACGTGGTATCGGGCGCGCGCGACAAGATCGTTGCCGATGTGCAGAAGAAGGCCGATGCCGACATGCGCGAGATGGGCGTCGAGATCATCGACGTCCGCCTGAAGCGGGTCGATTTGCCGGCGGAAGTTTCCGAAGCGGTCTATCGCCGCATGGAAACCGAGCGCAAGCGCGTCGCCAATGAGTTGCGCTCCCAGGGCGCCGCCGAGGCCGAGAAGATCAAGGCCGACGCGGACAGGCAGCGGGAGGTGATCGTCGCCGAAGCCTACCGGGACGCGCAGAAGATCAAGGGCGAGGGCGATGCCAAGGCTGCCGCCATCTACGGCCTGGCTTTCGGTCAGAACCCCGAGTTCTACGCCTTCTATCGCAGCCTCGAGGCCTATCGCAACTCGTTCCGGAACAAGCACGACCTGATGGTGGTCGAACCCAATTCCGAGTTCTTCAAGTACTTGAAGAGCGCCGGGCGCGGCGGCGACGCCAAGAAGTAAGGTTCGGGGCCGATGACGTCGTCGTTGTTGCTGGCGTTCGCCCTCATGCTGGTCATCGAAGGACTGCTGCCGTTCATCGCGCCGCGCGTGTGGCGCGATACCTTCCGGCGCGTCACCGAGATGAACGATGGCCAGATCCGCTTCATCGGCCTGACGTCCATCGTGATCGGCCTGGTGGTCATGGCGGTGTTCCAGCCATGAGACCCTGGCTGCTGCCGGAAGGCATCGAGGATTTGCTGCCCGACGAAGCGGGCGCGCTGGAGCGCTTGCGCCGTCGGCTGCTCGACGAATTCGCCCGCAACGGCTACCAGTTGGTCGCGCCGCCCTTACTCGAGTATGTCGAATCGCTGTTCACCGGCAGCGGTCACGATCTCGATCCAAGGACTTTCAAGCTGGTCGACCAGCTTTCGGGGCGGACGATGGGGGTTCGCGCCGACATCACGCCGCAGGTGGCGCGCATCGATGCGCACTTGCTCAATCGCGCAGGCGTGACGCGCCTGTGTTATTGCGGCAGCGTTCTGCATACCTTGCCGGCCGGTCTGCTGGTCTCGCGCGAGCCGGTGCAGATCGGCGTGGAGCTGTATGGCCATGCCGGCCCCGAAGCCGACAGCGAAGTCATCCGCCTGCTGGCGCGCGCACTGGCGCTCGCGGAAATTTCCGCCCCGCGCGTCGACCTCGGTCACGTCGGCATCTTCCGCGCGCTGATGGCCGAGGCCGACCTCGCGGACGATGCCGAACAGGAGGTGTTTGCCGCCCTGCAGGCCAAGGACGTCCCGACGCTGCGATCGCTGGTTGCGTCGATGCCGGCGCCGGCGCGCAGCGGACTGCTCGTCCTGCCCGAACTGTATGGCGGCCCCGAAGTGCTCGACGAGGCCGCGCGCCGCTTGCCGCCCCTTGGCGACATCGTCGCCGCGATCGCCAATCTGCGCCGGCTGGCCGTCGATCTCGCCGACCTGCCCATCGGCTTCGACCTGGCCGACCTGCGCGGTTACCACTATCACAACGGCGTCGTTTTCGCCGCCTATTGCGACGGCGCGCCGGGCGCAGTGGCGCTGGGCGGCCGCTACGACAATGTCGGGGAATGCTTTGGCCGCGCGCGGGCGGCCACCGGTTTTTCGATGGACCTGCGCGAACTGGTCAAGCTGTCGCCGCGTTCGGCTTCGCCGGGTGCCATTCTCGCGCCTTGGCCCGAAGACAAAGAAGTGCACGAGGAAGTCGAACGTTTGCGCTGCCGTGGGGAGACGGTCGTGCTGGCATTGCCAGGCCATGAGGGCCGCTGGCGGGAGGCGGGTTGCGACCGGAAACTGACGCGTCGCGGCGCCGAGTGGATCATCGAAAACCTGAAGGAAGAGTGAAATGGCCAAGAACGTCGTAGTCGTGGGCACCCAATGGGGCGACGAAGGCAAGGGCAAGATCGTCGACTGGCTCACCGATCACGCGCAGGCAGTGGTGCGCTATCAGGGTGGCCACAACGCCGGCCACACGTTGGTCATCGGCGGCCACAAGACCGTGCTGCATCTGGTGCCCTCCGGCATCCTGCGCGAAGGCGTCACCTGCTACATCGGCAACGGCGTCGTGCTGTCGCCCGACGCCTTGGTCAAGGAACTCGACGAACTGAAGGCCGTCGGCGTCGACGCCGACGCGCGCCTGCGCATCTCCGAGGCTTGTCCGCTGATCCTGCCCTACCACCAGGCGCTCGACATTGCCCGCGAGGCGGCCAAGGGCAGCAAGAAGATCGGCACTACCGGCCGCGGCATCGGCCCGGCCTACGAGGACAAGGTGGCGCGGCGCGGCCTGCGCGTGCAGGATTTGCTGCGGCCGAAGCGCTTCGCCGAGAAACTCGGCGAAGTGCTCGAGTACCACAACTTCGTGCTGAAGAATTTC
>WBZU01001778.1_pt1 | contig 15705 bp, 16 predicted proteins | sample 5204311 | NCBI WGS metagenome assembly WBZU01 (sample SAMN12344359, study PRJNA552823) | activated sludge metagenome | biome: Activated sludge suspended growth; feature: Nitrification reactor; material: Wastewater; isolation source: activated sludge from nitrification reactor of wastewater...
ACCAGGGCCTGTCCTTTGCCACGGTGCTCCAGGAAGCGCAGCGCCTCGGCTACGCCGAAGCCGATCCGACCTTCGATGTCGAGGGCGTGGACGCCGCGCACAAGCTCAGCATCATGTCGGCGATCGCTTTCGGCAACTCGATGAGCTTCGAGCGGGCGCACATCGAAGGCATCAGCCAGCTCGACGCGGCCGACATCCGGTACGCCGAACAGCTCGGCTACCGCATCAAGCTGCTGGGCATCACCAAACGCACCCCCGCGGGCGTCGAGTTGCGCGTGCATCCGACGCTGATTCCCGCCAAACGGCTGATCGCCAACGTCGAGGGAGCGATGAACGCGGTGCTGGTCAAGGGCGACGCCGTCGGCGCGACCCTCTACTACGGCAAGGGCGCCGGCGCCGAACCCACCGCCTCGGCGGTGATCGCCGATCTCGTCGATGTCACGCGCATGCATACCGCCGACCCCGAGCACCGCGTCCCGCATCTCGCCTTCCAGCCCGACGCGATGGTCGATCTCGCGATTCTGCCGATTTCGGAAGTCGTCAGCAGCTACTACCTGCGTCTGCGCGTCGAAGACCGCCCAGGGGTGCTTGCCGACGTGACGCGCATTCTCGCCGACGATGGCATCTCGATCGTCGCGATGATCCAGCGCGAACCCGGCGAAGGCGAAGAGCAGACCGACATCATCATGCTCACCCACAAGACGGTCGAGCGCAACATCGACGCCGCGATTGCCGGCATCGAGGCGCTGCCGGCGGTCAAGGGCCGGATCATCCGTTTGCGGCTGGAAGAGCTACTATGAGCGAGCCGGGAACGGAGACGGTGGTTTCGGGATCTGTCGTCGCCCTGGCTGCACAGCCGACAGCCCGCGTGATGCACGGAGCAGAAACCTAAGCCTGCCGCCGGACCCGTTCGGCGGCGTCGAGCATGATTGCTGCAGCAGTTCTCCCCATTTCCCAATCTGCATACGCAAAAAAATGCATCCTGCACTGGAACTGCCCTTGCCGATGATACGCCAGTTCTGTCAAGAGCATGACGTCGCTGCACTGTCCCTGTTCGGCTCGGCGATCCGCGAGGACTTTGGCGTAACAAGCGACATCGACCTTCTCGTCGAGTTCGCCCCCCACGCCGAACCCAGCCTGCGAGAACTCTCCACCATGCAGAATGAGCTGGAACGTCTGCTCGGACGCCCGGTTGATCTGGTCGAGCGCAAGGCTATCGAGCAAAGCCGCAATTACATTCTGCGGAAACACATCCTTGGCCACCTGGAGCCAATCTATGTGGCGTGACGACGTTTATTTGCTCGACATGTTGCTGGCTGCCAGCGACGCTCGGGAATTTGCCAAAGACCTGGATTGGCAGCGATTCAGCGCCAGCGACCTGCATCAAAGCGCGATCATCCGCAAACTGGAGATCATCGGCGAAGCCGCGGGCCGCGTCAGCGGGGAGTTTCAATCTCGGCACCCGGAAATCCCCTGGCCGGAAATCGTCGCTCTCCGCAACCGCCTGATTCACGGCTATCGGACAGTACGCCTTGGTCTTGTCTGGCAAGTGGTCCAGGAAGAACTGCCGACCTTGATCGAAATGCTGCAACCCCTGGTACCGCCCGCGGAGGATTTCAAATGAATATGTGCTAAAAAAACCTACACTTGTAAGCAACCCCTCCCCCGCAAGGGGGAGTCAGGGGCCGGATCAGCCGCTTGCGGCTGGAAGAGCTGCTGTAAAGGACCGGAATTCGAAGGTAGCGCCGGGCGTGCAGAACTTGACCCCGTGCTCATGCACGTCGAACTGGTATCTACAATGACGGCAGGGCCGATCACGGCTGGCGGCGCACGGCCTTGATCTGTTCCTGCGCCACCGCCAGTGCCTGATCTTCGGTGAGCTTGCTGTGCGTTCGCGCAAGGCGCACGAGGTCGCGCGCATCCTCACGCGACTTGATCCCATAGAAGTCCAGGCTTTCGTCGATCAGTTGCCCGATGGTCTTGTCGCGCTGTACTGATGCTTCCTTGAGTGCCCGGTAACGCGCTTCGGACAGGGTGATGGTCAGACGACTCATGGCAGCCTCAACATTGGTGCTTAGACACCAGCATGCTAGCGCACCAACAGCTTCGTCGCAAAGTACCTTGCGCTAGCAGCGATCACGGCGGGATTCCCAGCCGCTGAACTACGAGGCATGGCCAGGCCGCAACCAAAACACCCTCATTCCTGTTTGATGTCTCGGTCGTCCCCGAGTGATGTGAACTTCGGGCGGCCTGAATCGCCCCTGACCGCCGGCAGCGTTAAAACCAGACGCACAAGATCTTTCTGTGATGACGTTCCTGTCTTGGCGAACACCGCTTGTAGCTGGGTCTTGACGGTAGCGCGCGTCACTCCCTCCCGCTGGGCGTACTCGTCAAGGCTGTCGCCATGGGCCAGGGCACGGGTGACGCGCGCTTCGGCAGGGGTGAGTCGGAACCAGGCCATGAGTTGCTGCACGCTGGCGACTCGTTGTCCGGCATGGGTTGTCACCAGCGCAAGCACTGCCGCACTACGGGTGGAAAGCATCACCGTGTTGCCGCTTGGCACGGGCATCAGTGTCAGGTAGCCGTGTGCTGTGCCCGTGGGGTCGATGCCAAGGTTTACCGCGCCGTGCTCCGCGAAACCCCGCCTTGGCCCCCGCAAGGGGGAGGGGCGATCACCGATGTCAATGCATCTCGATCGCACAAGGCACCCCGACCAACATTTTCATTCGCACCCGGTGTGGCAGGGGAAGATTTCCGGATTTGACTCGTGTCAAGACACGGATCATCAGCCAGAAATATAATCGACCGCTAATAATCATCTCCAGCGCTCGGGACCCCAGCGAAGTGAATTTGCACGCAGCATTGCGCGATGGCGTGAAAAGCGTCTTTCTGCGCTTCGAAGAAGCGCTCGATACCCCCTTCGGGGGGGACGACAACCCGCTGCGACATCTCGGCGCGCTCGGTCTGTACCTGCTGTGGATCGTCGTCGGCAGCGGGCTCTATCTGTACACGGTGCTCGACACCGGCATCGACGCCGTCTACCGCTCGATCGGCTACCTCTCCGGCGAACAGTGGTATCTCGGCGGCATTCTGCGCAGTCTGCACCGTTATGCCTCTGATGGCTTCATGCTGGTGATGCTGCTGCACCTCGTTCGCGAATGGTGCTACGGGCGTTACCATGGCTTCCGCTGCTATTCCTGGCTGACCGGCATACCGCTGCTCTGGCTCGCCTATCTCGCAGGCATCGGTGGCTACTGGATCGTCTGGGACCAGCTCGCGCAGTTCTCGGCCACCGCCACCACCGAACTGCTCGATTGGCTGCCGATCTTCAGCGAACCGTCGGCACGCAACTTCATGGCGCCGGACTCGATCAACGATCGCTTCTTCACCATGCTGGTGTTCCTCCATCTCGGCGTGCCGCTGCTGCTGATCCTCGGCCTGTGGGCGCATGTGCATCGCATCAGCCACGTCGATTACCTGCCGTCCCGGCGCGCCATGCTGGCGACGCTGGCGACGCTACTCGTGCTTTCGCTGCTCAAGCCAGCGCTCAGCCATCCGCCGGCCAATCTGGCGAGGGTCCCCGGCGCGATTGGCCTCGACTGGTTCATCCTGTTCATTCATCCGCTGACCGACCTGAGTTCGCCGGCGCTCATCTGGACGCTGCTGTTCGGGCTGACGGCGCTGCTCTTCGCCCTGCCCGTTCTCCCGCGGCCGCGGCCGCAGCCGGTCGCCGTCGTCGATGCCGCCAACTGTACCGGCTGCGATCGCTGCCTGGCCGACTGCCCCTATGCAGCGATCAGCATGGCGCCGCACCCACGGCGGCCAGGTCTGCAACTGGCGGTTGTTGATGCCGATCTCTGCGCGGCTTGTGGAATCTGCGCCGGCGCCTGCCCTTCATCGACCCCCTTCCGCAGGCAGCAGACGCTGACCACCGGCATCGACATGCCGCAGCAGCCGGTCAATGCCTTGCGCGAGCAGCTCGAGCAGGCTCTGGCATCCGGCTCGGGCCTGTGCACGATCGTCGTTTTCAGTTGCACGCACGGCGCCGACGCCAACGCCCTGGCCGCTGCCGATACCGTGGTGATTCCTCTGCTGTGCACCGGCATGTTACCGCCGGCCTTCGTTGAATATGCGCTGCGCGGCGGCGCCGACGGGGTTTTCGTGAGCACCTGCCGTCACGGCGGTTGCGATTTCCGCCTCGGCGAACGTTGGACCAGCGAACGCCTGTTCGGCCGGCGTGAACCCCATTTGCGCAAGACTGTCCCCGTTTCGCGACTGCAAATCCATCCTGCCGCAGCCCACGACAGCAGGACTCTGGCCGATGCGCTGGTCGAGTTCAGAACCCGGCTCGAAACGGTTTCTGGCGACAGACTTCCCCCCTATCAGCGGAGATCCCCCTGACATGCTTAAACCCACCGCCCTTGTCGGCCAGTTGATCCTCTACGGGGCTTTTGCGGCCTTTATCGGTTACTTTGCGACCTCACCCAGATACCGGCAGATTCCCGACGACGTCGCGCTGATCAAGCTGTCGATCAGCCACCTTGGCGACCGCGAATGTCGCAAACGCACGCCTGAAGAACTCGCGAAACTGCCGCCCAACATGCGCGCGCCCATGGAGTGCCCGCGCGAGCGATCCGACATCAAGCTTGAGGTCGACTTCGATGGTCAGCCCGTATTCCGCACCGTGATGCACCCCACCGGCCTCTACAAGGACGGGGTTTCGACGGTGTACAAACGCTTCGAGCTGAAAGCCGGCAAGCACCGGGTGGCCGTCAGGATGAACGACAACCTGACCAAGCCCGGCTTCAACTTCAGCAAGGAAGCCGAGATTACTCTCGTACCAGGGCAAGTGATGGTGATCGACTTCAACCCGGATCGTGGCGGCCTGTTCTTCAAATGATCACGCTCATCACTCTCGCCACCGACCAACCCGGATGCGGGCGCCGCTTCCCGCCGGCCGCCAATCACGCCGCACGACACGCTAACGGTCATGACTTGTCCAGGCATCCCCGATCATGAAAGTCATGACCGTTTCCCCTCTCCCCCGACCCCTCTCCCGCGAGGGGAGAGGGGAGTTTTGTGAGTCGCTGACGCGACTTTCACATTAACGGTCATGACTTGTCCAGGCATCCCCGATCATGAAAGTCATGACCGTTTCCCCTCTCCCCCGACCCCCTCTCCCGCGAGTGGAGAGGGGAGATTCGTGAGTCGCTGACGCGACTTTCACATTAATCTCCTGAACTGAAATCGGTCATGGTCAAAATCCTGCAACAACTTTTGCGCTGGCTGTTCATGCGCATCGAGAACGTGTTCAACGTCGCCTTCGGCGACAAGATGAACCCTTTCTACCATCTGGGAACGATCAGCTTCTGGCAATTCTGGTTGCTGGTCGCTTCCGGCCTCTACCTCTACATCTTCGCCGATACCGGCGTCCATGACGCTTTCGAGTCGGTCGAGCGGATCACCCACGACCAGTGGTGGGCGGGCGGCATCCTGCGCAGCATCCACCGCTACGCGACTGACGGCATGATCCTGACGATGCTGCTGCACATGCTGCGGCACTTTGCCTACGACCGCTATCGCGGCTTTCGTTCGTTCTCATGGCTGACCGGCGTGGCCTTGTTGTGGCTGGTGTACATTGCCGGCGTCAATGGCTTCATGCTGGTGTGGGACAAGCTCGCGCAATTCGTGGTCATCGCCACCGCCGAGTGGTTCGACGTGCTGCCCATATTCAATGGCACGCTGATCCGCAACTTCCTCTATCCCGAGAGCGTCAACAGCCGCCTGTTCACGCTGCTGGCCTTCATCCACATCGGCGCCCCCCTGATCGTCGCGTTCATCATGTGGGTACACGTCCAGCGCGTCCCGCGCGCACATATCAATCCGCCGCGCCCGATCGCCATCGCCGTCACGCTGATGTTTCTCGCACTCGCGCTGGTCAAGCCGATCCTCAGCCAGGGGGGCGAAGCCGACATGTTGGTCGTGCCGACCGACATCGACTTTGACTGGTTCGAGTTGCCGGTGCTGGCGCTGGTCTACGTGATCAATCCACTGCACCTCTGGTACTGGGTGCTCGGTCTCACGGCCCTGTTTTTTCTGCTGCCCTGGCTACCACCGAAGCGCCTGGGCTCGGCGAGGGCACAGAACTCGATCACTTTTCACCCCGACCACAAGGCCATCAGCGCACGCTTTGGCGAAACGCTGCTCGACGCCGGCCTGCGCCAGGACATCGATCTGCCCTACGAATGCCGCAACGGCGGCTGTGGCGTATGCAAGTGCACGGTGCTGCAGGGCAAGGTCGATCCCGGACTCTACCAGCCGAGTGCGCTTTCCGCCGCCGAACTGGCGCAGGGCAAGGTCCTGCTGTGCTGCGCCAGCGCCCTCGAAGACGTCGAGATCGAGTACGTGGCAAGCACGGCGCCGAAAATTCTCCGGGAGTACAGCGCCAGCGTCGTCGGCATGGAGAAACTCACCGACGACGTCATGCGTGTCCTGCTCAAGTTGCCGGAAGGGCAGCAGATTGCCTTCAAGGCCGGCCAGTACATCAACATCATTCTCGAAGACGGTCAGCGGCGCGCCTTCTCGTTTGCCAATCCGCCGCATGAAGCCGAGTTTGTCGAACTGCAGATTCGGCTGATGCCCGGCGGCCGTTTTACCACGCACGTCTTTGCAGTGATGAAGCTTGGTGACCAGGTCCGTTTCGAAGGCCCGATGGGCGATTTCACGCTGCGCGAGTCGGCGCGGCCGATCGTCTTCGTCGCCGGCGCCACCGGCTTCGCACCGGTCAAGAGCATGGTCGAGGACGCCTTCAGGCGCGGGCTGCAACGCCAGATCCATCTCTACTGGGGGGTGCGCAGCCGCAAGGACCTGTACCTTCCCGAACTGCCTGAACAGTGGGCGCGCGAGCACGAAAACTTCCACTTCGTTCCGGTCCTCTCCGATCCGGCCCCCGAGGATTCCTGGAGCGGCCGCACCGGCCTGGTCCATGAAGCGATTCTCGAAGACTTCCCGGAACTCAAGGAACACGAAATCTACGCCTGCGGCTCGGTTCGCATGGTCGAGGCGATCTTTCCCTTCCTCAAGAAGCACGGCGCCGAAGACGGCGCCTGCTTCTCGGATGCCTTCAGCGTATCGGCGCGGTCAATGGCCTTCCAGCCCCGCCAACCGTAGGGCCGGCGCCAGTGTGGGGGTCGCCAGAGCAGAACAGGCTTTCGCCTGCCTGTGCTCAGCGCCCGGCAGCGGCAGCGTCCGGGCGTATGCAGTGAATATCGAGTTGCAGGGCGGTGGCGAATTCCAGCCAGGGCCGGTCGGCGGTCAGCATCGCCATGCGGTGCAGGCGCGCAGTGGCAAGACAGGCGCAGTCGCCGAGAGACAGCCCGCGTGGCTGGGTGAGTGGTCGAAGCCGTGCGGTTTCAGCGGCTTCCGGTGCTGCAAAGGGCAACAAGGTGAGCTTGAGGATGGCAATCGACGACAAGGCATCGTCCGGCGGCACACCCCGGTCGATCAGCTTGCTGGCGACTTCAGCGATGTTGACCGGGCTGGCGTGGGCGTTGGCGTTGAGGATGCCGGATTCCACCGCCTGCCAGCCCGGTTCGCTGTGCAGGTAGGCGAGGATCGCGGACGCATCGAGAATGACCATTAGCGGGCATCTTCCCGTGTTTGCTCCACGCGGCGTTCGGCAATGAGTTTGTCGGTCAGTGAGACACTCTCGGCAACATACCGGTGAATCAACGCCTGCGCCCGCCGCAATTGGGCGATACGGGTGGTCACGACAAGCTCATCGTCGCGGATTTCCCAAATGAGCTGATCGCCCTCCCTGATGCCAATCTGTTGACGTAGCACGGCGGGTATGACCGTTCTGCCGTGAGAAAAGATGGATGTGGCGTTCATGGCAAATTTCCTGGAAGTGACTTGTATCGGACAATTTTCCGCTACTGATCGGGAAATGCCAATCGGCTCGGCATCGGTTTTCTCCCGCAACCATAATCGGGAGATGTCCTCAATGATGTCTTGAGCCCATTGGGTCAGCCCTGTGCTTGCCGATCAATGCGACTTTCCCGGCGGATGCACGCACTGCGCCCTGACGAATGACACCGATCCTGCAAAGCGTTGTGGCCTGGGCAACAGCGATGGGCGTTACTGAACACTCCCTGAATAACCCCGGAATGGCGCTCACCAGCGCAGCCGTGCCTCAAAGCCGCCGCCGTCGCGGTTGGTGAGCTCAAGAACGGCTCCATGCAGTTCGGCGATGCGACTGACGATAGTCAGGCCGAGACCGCTGCCTTCGACGGAGACCGAGGCGCCGCGGTAGAAGCGCTCCATCAGGCGCGGCAGCTCCTGCGCCGGAACACCGGGGCCGTTGTCGCGAACGGACAGGAGCACGTGACGCTCGGTGGTCTGCAGCGCGACGACGATTTCGCTGCCTGCCGGCGAATAGCGGATAGCGTTGTCGATCAGGTTGCGCAGCGCCACTTCGAGAAGGTCGGAATCGCCTTGTACTGGCGCGATGTCCTCCGCCAGATCCAGCACGATCCACGCCTGCGGGGCGGCATCCCGAACGCCAGCGGCAACGCGCTGCACCAGTTCGGCGAGATTCATCGCCTGGGGTTGCGACAGTTGCGCCAGTGGGTCGAGTCGCGCCAGACGCAGCATCTGCTCGACGAGGCGCGTCGCACGGTCGAGTCCAGCCAGGGCCTGGGTCAGTGCGTGCTTGCGCTGGTCGGCATCGGTGCTGAGCAGCGCCACCTGCGCCTGAATGCGCGCCGCCGCCAGGGGCGTGCGCAACTCGTGCGCGGCGTCGGCGGTGAAGCGCCGCTCGTTCTCCAGCGAATGGCCGAGGCGGTAAAGCACGCGATTGATCGCCGCGACCAGTGGCTGGGCCTCGCGCGGAATATTGCGGCCGGCCAGCGGGGTCAGGTTGTCCGAGGAACGCGTGGCGACCTCGGAGGCGAGATCGTCGAGCGGCTTTAGCCCGCGCCGGATCGAAAAGTAGATGGCCAGCAGCGCCAGCGGCAGCGCGAAAACCAGCGGCTGCACCGTCTTGACCGCGATCTCCAGCGCTTCCCGGTCGCGTTTCGGGATGGACTCGGCGACTTGCACGCGATACCTTCGGTCCGCAGATTCGAGAATCAGGCTGCGCCAGCGCTCGCCTCTGTCCATCACATTGGCATAGCCGAGGGCGCCGGAGAGCGGCGTGGCCGGCGCATTCGCCGAGCGCACCAGCACCGCGCCATCGGGTCTGCCGACCTGGTATTCGAGCGTCAGCTGATTGCGGCGCGAATGCAGGCCGCGGATTCCGGCCAGGCGAGCCGGCAGGTCGGCCAGTTGATCCTCGCCCTCAACGGCTTTGGCGAGCAACAGTTGCGCCGTCTTCGCCAGCTGGCCATCCATTAATTCCTGAACCTCGTGGCGAGCGCGTTGGTAACTCTGCACCGAGGCAAACGCCAGGATCAACAGCAAAGCGATCGAGACCAGCAAGAGCAGCCGCCAGCGCAGCGACGGTATGCGGCTGAAATTGAACGGACTATCCATCACGCTGAACGACGGAAGCGATATTGGCGGCCAGGGCCGGGATGCCTGTTCGCGTGAGCGAAGAAATCAAGACGCAGGCGGTGAGAGTTCCGGCATCCCGACCGGTCTCAGGAACGCGCCAGCGCGACGATGCGCCGGAGGCGTTTTTCGTTCAGTTCGCCGTCCGTACCCAGCGTCTGTTTGCCTGGCATCGCCAGCAGATCCATCATCCGCTGCACCGCCGTCGTACAGCATCGGCACGCGCGCCGTTGCCGGAATCAGGCGCGTGAGATGCGCGAAACTGTCGGTGCCGAAGCAAATCCGCGTCGGATTGTGGGAGTTGAATTCGAACAATGGCTGCGCCGCTGTGCTCATGGTATGGACCTCAACAGAATCTGGTGTGGAATCATCGCACGAACCCGCGGCGAACGGAGGCGATGCGCAAGCAGGGCGGCATTGCCGGTCTGGAGATGCCTGGAAAAGTCATGACCGTTAATGTGAAAGTCGCGTATGCGACTCACGAATCTCCCCTCCCCCTCGCGGGGGAGGGGTCGGGGGAGAGGGAAACGGTCATGACTTTCATGATCGGAGATGCCTGGAAAAGTCATGACCGTTAAAAAACAAAGTTGTTTTGAAACGATCGTGTTTCAAAACAACTTTGTTGTAAGATTCATCGCGTGCTCCACAGGAGAAATCACATGCGTGACTACACTGCCAGCAGCTATGGCCGCAACGGCGAGGTGGCCGACATCTGTCGGCTCTTTGATAACGACCGCGATGTTTCGATGCCCGGCCCGCGTCGTCTGGGCAAGACCTTTGTCGTCGACCGTCTGAAGGACGCGGCGCCGGGGAAGGGGTGGTGCGCGATCAAGGTCGAGGTCGCCGGCTGTTCCGACACGGCGTCGTTCTTTCGCGAGATGTGCACGGGGATCGACAAGGCGCTGCCGGCGACAAGCTTGGCCTCGATGATGATCAGGCAGCGTTTCGGGCAAGTCCTCAACCCCCGCCAGGATCGTACTGGCCATTGGTCCCAGCAACTGTTGAGCGTCGACCATCAAAGCTACTTCGAACGCCAGCTCAAGGCCCTGCACGAAGATCCCGGACAGCGCACGGCGCTGCTGATCGACGAGCTGCCGATCTTCCTCAAGGCCTTGCACGACAAGGGTCCGGACGGCGTCCAGAACGCCCGCAACCTCATGAACCTGCTCAGCCGCTTGCGCGCCGACCATCCGCGCGTGCGCTGGATGATCACCGGTTCGATCGGCATCGAGCCGCTCGCACGCGCCGGCAACTACATGGGCGTGCTCGCCAAGTTCGTCACCTTTGAACTGCTGCCGCTGACTGCCGGGCAAGCCAGGGATTTCCTCCAGGATCTGGCGCGCGACGGTCAACTGATGCATCGCCGGGAGATCACCGACAGCGAAGCCGATGCCGTGATCGCGGCGACCGGCTGGTGCGCCGCCTATTACCTCGAAGCTCTCGCGCAAAAACTCTCCGGAGAACCGTGTGCCGATCAGGTGCGCGCCAGCCAGGCGGTCGAAGCGGCCGTCGGCAGCTTGCTGCAGCCCGCGGAAATGGCGACCTTCGGTACCTGGGAAGAACACTTGCGCAAGCATTACCACGACGACGAGCGCGTGCTCGCCTTCGCCGTGCTCGGCGCGCTGGCGCCGGAAGCACAAGGGTTATCGCTGAGCACCCTGCTCGCTGCCGTCGGTCTGCCGGCGCTGACCCGGCACGGCTTGCGCGGCCTGCTGCTGCGCCTGCACGCCGACGGTTTCCTCGACGTCGACGACTGGGAGGCCGACGAGCCGATGGTCCGTTTCCGCAACCTCCTGCTCCGTCGCTGGTGGTACCGCTTCCAGCCGCAAGCGGCCCGCTAACGCTGCCAACCCGGTCGACATCGCTGCATGGACCTCTCCTACTTCAACCCGCGCTTGCAGACGGAACCCGACTTTCTCGCCAACTTCGTGGCTCGGCAGCAAACGCTCGAATTCTTCCTGCGCCAATTGCGGCCCTTGCGGCCGGAACAGGCGGCGCGGCACTTCCTGCTGGTTGCCCCGCGTGGTTTCGGTAAAACGTCGCTGCTCAGGCGCATCGCGATTGCGACCCGCGCGGAAGCCGATCTGCGGCAGCGCTACATCCCGCTCTCGTTCCGCGAGGAGCAGCACAACGTGATCAGTCTCGACGTTTTCTGGCGCAACTGCCTGCAGTCGCTGCTCGAAGCGCGCGAGGACGAACAGGCGCCGGCAGCCGAACTCGACGAACTCGACGAAGCCTGGAGCACCTTCGCGCCCCGCCAGGGACTTCCCCGCGAAGAGCAGGACGGTGAACCGGCGTACAACGCCTTCCGCCGGTACTGCACTCGCCTGCAGCGGCGGCCGTTGTTGCTGATCGACAACCTGGATTCGCTGCTCGCCGGGCTGGGAACGAACCACCCATGGGCCTTGCGTCGCGTGTTGCAGGCCGCCGGCGGGCCGGTACTGATCGCCGCGGCGGCGCGCTACCCGGAATCGATACACGACGCGCAGGCCGCGTTCTACGACTTCTTCCGTGTGCATACCCTCGACAAACTCTCCGACGCCGAGGTCATGCACTGCCTGCGCGGGCTGGCCGTACGTCGGGGAGAGCCGGGCCGGGCGGTACTCGATCTGCTCGATCGCGACCCCGGCCGCGTTGCCGCCCTCAATACCCTCGCCGGCGGCAACCCGCGCACCCTCAACGTTCTCTACAGCGTCCTCGAATCGCACCTGAGCAGCGACATCCTGTCGCAACTGAGCGCCATGCTCGACACCTTCACCGGCTGGTACCAGGCACGGATCGAGGAATTGCCGCTGCAGGCGCGCGCGGTGTTCGACGCCCTGGCGCTGAACTGGGACCCGGTCACCGCCGCCGCCCTCGGCGAGATTACCGGCCTCGAAACGGGCGCGGTCAGCAGTCACCTCTCGCGCCTCGAGAGGATCGGCTACGTCGAGAGCGTCGCGCTCAACCGACGCGGCAAAGGGCGAAATGCTTACCAGGTCAGCGAACGCTTTTTCAACATCTGGTACCTGATGCGCAACGGGCCGCGCCGCATCCAGCAGCGGATCCGGTTTCTGACCGTTTTCCTGCAGTCGTGCTTCCAGCCGGCGGAACGGCGGGCGATCGCGCAAAGGGCACTGAGCGACGACGGCACCGACCCCGGAGTCGTTCTCGCCGTCGCCAACTGCCTGCCCGGCGGAATGCTGCGTCAGGCCCTGCTGGAACGCGCAGCAAGGCAATCGCGACGCTTCGGCAACGAGGACGAATATCGTGCGGCGATCAGTGACCTGCGACGCCTGGAGGAGGGTTTGAGCGCGACACAGCCCGACGAGTCACTCGAGGAAATCGAGGAGATGATCCAGCGCCACGGCGAAGCGCCCGAACTTGAGCGGCGCGTGCTGGTGGCGCGGGCACTGGTCAACAAGGGCGTCACGCTGCGCCAGCTTGGCCGCCCGGAGCAGGCGCTGGCAGCATTTGAGGAGGTGGTTGCGCGCGATGCCGGGTCGAGCGAGCCGGCCTTGCGCGAGCAGGTGGCGAAGGCACTGGTCAACAAGGGCTTCACGCTGGGCCAGCTTGGTCGCCCGGAGCAGGCTCTGGCAGCGTACGACGAAGTGATCACGCGCGATGCCGGGTCAAGCGATCCAGCCTTGCGCGAGCAGGTGGCGGCGGCACTGTTCAACAAGGGGGGCACGCTTGGCCGGCTTGGCCGCGCGGACGAAGCGGCAAGTAGTCTGCGACAAGCAACTGCCTTAGCTACCGCTACCCTGTTGCCATCAATCTATAGCCAACTCGGCAACCTGCTGCTCGACGAGCAGGGAGACCCGGTCGCTGCGCTCGACGCCTATCGCTCCGGATTGGCCACATCGCCCACCGGCGACGACAGGTCGTTCCTGCACTTGAATTGCGCGTACGCACTGGCGCTGCACGTTGGCGACCGCGAGCGGGCGCGCCAACATCTCGAACTCGCGCTCGCCGATAACAGGATGGGCGAAGCGGGGCGGCGCCTCCTGCGCGCCTTGTCGCTGATCGTCGACGAGAACAGCGACGGAATCCATTGGACGCGCCTGTACGAACAGATCGGCAGCGCCGTCGAAGCCGGCGACCCGTCGCTCTGGTCCGATTATCTTGACGACCTGCAACGGCTGCTCTGGTTCGTCATCGCCAGTGGCCAGGGTGCCACCTTGCGGGGGTGGCTCGAAACGGCACGCTACCCGCTGCTGCAGGCACCGCTGTACCATGCGGTGATCGCCGCGATCGACGGCGACGAGCATCTGCTGCAGATCAACCCGGAGACGCGCCAGGCCGCGCAACGGATCTACGACGGCCTGGCCAGACGATTGCGGGTGTACGCCCCGGCAACGAAAGGCGCGGGCCGCCATCGATAGGGCTCGCGGTCGGCGACCGTCCGCCGCTCAGGTGACCGGCGCGCCCTCCGCCAGGCGGGCACAGCGGCCGCGCAGGGCGGCAACGGGATGTGCATGAGCCACGGCGCGAATCCTGCCAGCGGCCGGCCGGATCAGGCGCCGCCGCCTGCGGCAGCATCCTCCAGGGCGTCGTCGAGACGATCGTTGCCCCAGTACATCTCGTCGCCGACGAAGAAGGTGGGAGCGCCGAAAATCCCCTTGGCCTTGGCCGCTTCGGTCTGTTCGCGCAGCCGCTGCTTGTTCGCATCGCTCTGCGCCGCGGCCACCACCTCGTCTGCCGGCTGGCCGAGCTGGCGCAGCACCTCGCGTACCACCGCTTCCGAGCCGATATCCTGGTCGAAAGCGAAGTTGAGCCGCATGATCTGCTGGCAGAATTCGCCGATCCACGGTTTGTCGGACGCGAGAAGCGCGACGCGGTGAGCCAGCATGGCGTTGCGCGGGAAAGTGCCCGGCTTCTTCCAGGGCAGGCCGTACTTGCGGCATAAGCGCACCATGTCTTGCCAGACGTACTCGCCCTTTTCCTTCTGCAGCACGAAAGGCGAGGCTTCCCAGCCGAAAGAGCGGAAGATGGGGCCGAGGAGGAAGGGTTTCCACACCACCTGCACGCCATGCCGGGCTGCCGCCTCCTCGATGCGCATGGCGCTCAGGTAGCTGTAATTGCTGCCGAAATCAAACCAGAATTGGATGGTTTTTGCCGCGCTGGCGGGATGCTTGTCGTTCATCGATGTCTCCAGGGTGAAGGTGAAAATCGCCTCAGCGACTCAGGAATCGCCACTCTCCCACGCAGGCCGTGCGAGGGGTCGGGGGTGAGAGGGGGAATTCGCCAAGACTGCTTTGCATCCAGAATGACGGTCCCTGTGTGGCTCGAAATAGGGAGCCGTTGATCAGGGAGTGATCTTCTGTAACCGAATCGAACGTCGAGCGTTATGATCCTGAGAAACCTCCCGGCTCTTGCAGGGGATAAGGACTGAATTCCGTGTGGCCCAACAGAAAGGTTATCCATGTACTCGAAACGTCGTATCACCGTCGCGGCACTCTCCCTGATCGTGTTGTTAACGCTGTCCGTTGCTGCGCCCGCAAGCGGACTGATTTCGAGCAAGGTCGAACTGACCACGAGCGATGACAGTGTCCAGGTCACTGATTTGCGTGCCGTACAATCCAACCGCCTGCTCCGTGTTCAAGCCGAACTGACCAATTTCTCCCCGTCTAACCAACAGGTCTATTACCGCTTCAAATGGCTGGACAAGAACGGTTTCATGGTATGGGATGACGAGCCGTGGAAACCGATGATAATCTACGGCAGCCAAAAGCAGATCATCAACGTCAGCCCGCCCTCACTGTTCGCCACCGACTTCCGCCTGGTTCTGCATTCTTCGCGGCGCTAGGGTTCTGCTTCGTAACACCATTTTTCCAGGAAATCAGCCGTAGGCTGGGCTGGGCTGGCAAAGCCCGACAGCCCCCACGATAGCCGCGGGCTGCGACCAGGTTTCGCACTGCAGGAGGCCGGCTGGAGGGAGCGGATCGAGGGTGGCCGGGTTGTTGTCGGGCTTCGCCAGCGCAGCCCAAGCTGCTGTTCCCGCGCGCCAGGTCTTACGCACGCGCCGGAGGTTGCCCGGCGGACACTTTCCCGCCTCGGCCGGCGATGGCCGTTTTTGTCCCGTGATTGTCCCGGCGCGGCATCGTTCATTTTCTCGCATGGCCTTACGATGGCGGCACGTCAAACCAAGGAGGTCTGGAAATGTCCGAAAATGAT
>WBZU01001549.1_pt2 | contig 15698 bp, 11 predicted proteins | sample 5204311 | NCBI WGS metagenome assembly WBZU01 (sample SAMN12344359, study PRJNA552823) | activated sludge metagenome | biome: Activated sludge suspended growth; feature: Nitrification reactor; material: Wastewater; isolation source: activated sludge from nitrification reactor of wastewater...
ACTGCCGGCGCTTTTGGCCGATGCGACATCGCGATCAGCCGTCCTGGGAATCGAGCGTTGGGGTCGATGCCGAGGCCGTTGGACGGAGCAGTTCGAAATTCGCTTCCGAGTTTGGTCACAAAAGAGGAGCTCGCAGCAACATGGCCCGCGAAGAGGCAATCATGGCCCCGGCATTGGCACGTGCAGAGACGCTGAGTGAAGACAAGTCGGTCGCGGACGAAGCACGCGCCATCGAAGAGCTGATCGCGGCGGGAAACCATCGCGAAGCTCTCGCCCGGTGCGCCCACGCGTATGCAGCATCCATCGGACGCCTGTGCATGGCTTTCACCGGCTCACAAGCCGACAGTGAAGAGCTGGTGCAGGAGACGTTGGTCGCGGCATACCACGCGTTCCCGACATACCGATCCGAAGGCAGCGTGCGTGCGTTTCTCTACGGAATCGCGCGACGTTTGTGTGGTCGGTACACGGAAACGCAAGCCCGACAAAAGGCTCGTTTGCACCTCGTTCACGACGCTTCGGCGTCGCGAGGAGATGCGGGCGAACTGGCGCTCGAAAAAGAGCGCGCACATCGGGCGCGCGAAGCGCTCGCCAAACTCAAGCCGAGTGAGCGAGAGGCCGTGGTGCTTCGTTACGACGCCGAGCTCGGATTTCGCGAGCTGGCATTGGCCTGTGGGATCGACGAAGCGACAGCGCGAAAACGAGTAAGCCGCGCGCTCGCGCGTTTACGCGCGGAAATCGGTGAGGAGTGATGTCATGAGCACGTCCGAGACAAACCAAGATCGACTGTGCCGAGAAGTCGAAGATCGAATGACCGAGGTCCTCGATGGCACCGCATCACGCGAGCTGATGGATCACATCGCCGATTGCGACACGTGCCGGGACAATCGTTACGAAGCTGAACGAGTTGCCGCAGCCGTCGCCAAAGCCGGCGCCGACTTCCAAGCCGATGCCGGATTCGCCGATCGCATCCTGGCCCGCATCGATGTGAACAATCTCCCGGCTCCCACCGGCGCGATTCCTCGAAGCTTGACGTCGACACCCGCGAGCAACGTGACGAGCAAACCTGTTTCGTCCGGACGAACCGAGGTACCGGTCAGCTCGGAAAAGCAGAGCGAGCGCGAGGTCATCGAGTCGGCGAAGACGGAATTCGCACCGCGATCACGTCACGACACACTGCCTTCGGAAGCGGACGCCGCGAAAGAACAGATCGCTGCTTCGGAAGAAGCGGGGGCGTCTCGACCGACCGGCACGCTCGTCGATTCCGCAGCACCGGCACGCGCCGTGACGCAACCCGATGAACCGGCTTCTCGTGAACGCACGAAGACCAAGACCGAGGTTGCTCCGGAAAAACCGCAGGCACCGGCAGCGGGTGGAGCGAAGGTCGTCCCGCTTTTTCGACGCCCGAAGGTCGTCGCGGGCGTGCTTGGAACCTTGGCGGCGGCCGCAGCCGTCGGGTTCTACATGAAGGATGCGCCGGACAAACGCACGACGGAAGCGCCGCAAAAAACGCAGGAAGCTGTCTGGACCGGCAAGGTCGAATCGATCTCGCGCGCTTCGGCTGATAAGAACGGCGGCCTCGAAGCGTGTGACGCGTCCGGCAAGTGCCAACCGCTTGCCGCCGGAGGCGAAGTCAAAGGCGGAACGACGTTGCGCACGGATGCGCGCACGCGGGCGTACGTCTCGCTCGCGGATGGTTCGGTGCTCTCGATCGATCGTGGTTCGTCCGTGTCGATCGCCGAAGGCAAAGAACGCGCGGCGAAGGTGGAAAACGGCAGCGTCGTGGCCGATGTGGCGTGGATCAAAGATGCTCCGCCGGCGCGTTTTTCCTTTGGAACAGGCGATGTCGAAGTGCTCGGCACCAAGCTGATGCTCACGGCAAACAACGAACGCGCGAACGTAGAAGTGGCTCGCGGCAAAGTTCGCGTGCGACCGACGTCGGGCAAGTGGACCGAAGTTCGTGCGGGTGAAGAAGTCACCGTCGAGAAAGGTCGCGAGCTCGTCGTGGCCAGCTCGGCGAGCGTGGCTGATTCGATGGAGTGGAGCGATCGATCGCCGGAAGAGCTCGATGCGCCCGTGCTTCGCGGCGTAGGCGAATTGCGAGCGCGTAAGCCGGGACAAACGACGGAGAAAGACCGCGCGGTTCGCTTGGCCAAACACTCGGTCAAGGTTCGCGTCGTCGACGTCGTGGCTCGGACGGAGATCGACGAAACGTTCACGAACGACACCGACGAAGAGCTCGAAGGCATCTACCGATTCCCGCTTCCTCCCGGTGCGCAGATCGAACGGTTGGCGCTCGAAGTCGACGGCAAGTTGATGGAAGGAGCGTTCGTCGATCGCGACAAGGGCGCCGCGATTTGGCGCGGTGTGATTCAGAACGCGGCACCGAAAACGCCCAAGCCGAAGGAAGAGATCATTTGGGTCGCGGGACCATGGCGCGATCCGGCGCTGCTCGAATGGCAACGCGGTGGAAGGTTTGAGCTCAAAATTTTCCCGATCCCGCGCAAAGGTTCGCGTCGCGTGATCCTCGCGTACACGCAAACGGTGGAACAAGCCGCAGGCGTTCGTCGCTTCACGTATCCGCTCGCGCATGATCCGAGCGGCACGACGAAGATCGATTCGTTCGACCTCGACTTGCAGGTGCTCGGTAACGACAAATCGTTTGGGCTCCAAACACGTGGTTATGAACTGGCCTCCGCAAGCGGTGATCCCACGGGCGACCGCAAGACGTTCCAAGCGACGAACTTCGTTCCCGCGGGTGACTTGACGGTCGAATACGCGATGGCCGATCGCGATCGGGAAGCGACGGCGTGGGCCTACAAGATGGATCCGGCCACGACAAACGAGCCGGCCAAACCCGTCGACGGACCGGCGGCGACGAAAGCGAAGACGACCGACGAGAAGGACGCAGCGGAAGCCGCCAAAGCGATCGCCTTCGATTCATCGCCGTACGTCGCGATCGCCGTTCGACCGAAGCTGCCTCGATGGCAAGAAGCGAAAGAGCGCGTGCACGCGATCGTGGTCGATACGAGCCGCTCGATGTTCGGTGAGCGTTTCGCTCGCGCAACACGTCTCGCTTCGACGATCGTTCGCGAAATGGACCGACGCGACACGTTCGTCGTGCTCGCGTGCGACACGACGTGTCGTCCCATGACAAACGATTCCAAGGCATCGTTTCCGACGCCTTCCGCACCGAGCGCATCGGCTGCAGGCGATGTGGAACGATTCCTCGGCAGCGTGGAGCCGGACGGCGGAAGCGACATGTCCGCGTCGATCAGCGCTGCGCGAAGTGCCGTGGGTAGTTTGGGCAGCAAGGAATTGCGCATCATCTACCTCGGCGACGGAACGCCCACCGTGGGACCGACACGCGCTTCGCACATCGAAGCCGGTGTTCGCTCTTCGATGCCGCCTTCGGGTGCATCGATCGTCGCGGTCGCGCTCGGAGCCGACGCCGACATGACGTCGCTCGGAGCGTTGGCTCGTGGCGGCGGTGGTGTGGTGATTCCTTACGTGCCCGGACAAAAGGTTTCCTCCGCAGCACTCGACGTTCTCTCCGCTGCTTATGGCGTGACGCTTCGGGATCCCGAGGTCGAACTTCCGCCGGGCCTCACGCAAGTCACGCCTGCGCGACTCGATCCGATTCGTGCGGGTGGCGAGACGTTTGTCGTGGCGCGTATGTCCGGCGGCGAGACGATCGATGGGTCGATCAAGCTGCGCGGACGTGTTGCCGACGAACGGTTTGAACAGACGTACCCGATCAAGATCCTAGCTTCGACCAGTTCCGGAAATGCCTTCGTTCCGCGCTTGTATGCAGCGGCGAAGATCGCCGAACTGGAACGTACGGGTGGTCAAGCGAGCAAGCTGGCGGCGATCGAGTTGTCGAAGCGATTTGCCGTGGCGAGCCGATTCACGTCGCTGCTCGTGCTCGAAAGCGAAGCGATGATGAATGCGTTCGGCCTGGAACGAACAAGCCTCGCGCCTTCGTTCACGGGTGAAGTTTCCGCGCAAAGCTCGACGGCGGACGCGGACAACGAAGCGCAGCTCGACGAAGAAGCGAAGAGGGAAACCGAAGCTGGCGAGCTTGCGGCGGCTGACAGCCTTGGCGACATTGGTGCGGACAAAGCTGGCGGAGGCGCGTCGCGTGGTCCCGGAGCGCTCCCCGCACCTGCTCCGACGACGGCCAGCCCGGCCAAACCGGCGTCCAAGTCGGTTCCGCGCGATCCTTTCGGCGGAGCTGCCGACGCTCCGTTCGAGTCGGCTCCCCCCGCAGCGCCGCAACAGCGTCGCGCATTTGATGAAGATGGGCCTTGGGGCGGCGGCGGTTGGGGACAACGTCGGCGCATGGTCGCCATGAAGAAGATCTTTGAACGCAAAGCATCGTTTGATACGACAAACACGCTGGCCGTTCAAAATGCGCCGAAGCTCTTGCTGGCCGAGAGCGAATTGTCGGCTGCGCCCAACAGCCGCGACAAGACCGTCAACCTGTTCGCGCTCTACACGACGTCGGGTCGCATCGGCGAAGCGCAGGAGCTGACGTCGAAGTGGGCCGGACGTGATGCGCTCGATCCCGATGCGTTGCTTGCCCGAGCGGATCTTGCTGCGCGCCAAGGCGATCGTGAACGAGCGATTCGTATCTTGGGCGGTCTCACGGACGTTCGTCCGGGCGATCGAGCGATGCAAACGCGTCTCGCCGAATTGCAAGAAGCCGCGGGCAATCGGCCGCTTGCTTGTGAACATCGCATCGCGCTCGCGGACATGGCTTCCGATGATGCGAAGCTCGTGGCCGAAGCGATTCGTTGCGCCAACGCGCTCGGCATGAACGACCTCGCGACGCTGCTGCGTCTCGATGCGAGCACGCCCGTGCGGACGGCGATCGACAAACTGCTCGAGCAACCTGTGGCCGTGACAAACGCGACGGTTCGCGGCGACATTCAGGCGACGGCGGAGTGGACGGGCAACGTGGACCTCGACATCGGATTCATCGATGCGCAAGGTCGCCGAACGTCGTGGCTCGGTGCCGGCGGCAAGGCGCAAGTGAGCTCGCGCGATGCAACGAGCACCCGCACGGAGACCGTTGGCTTGAACAACGCGCTTTCGGGCAGCTACGTCATCGAAATCGCTCGAGCCAACGGCGCGGATGCCAACATCCCGGTGCGTGGCGAGCTGACGCTGAAACTTGCCGGTGAAACGCGCAAGGTTCCGTTCCTCCTCACGGGCGCACGTGCGGAAGTGGGCACGATGCGTGTCTTCTTCACCTCGCGTCTCGTTCCGCTTTGATCCGAAAAGGCCACTGATCGCGCGGCGCCCATGGACTTCGCGCCCGAAGTGGGGCATTCCCTTCGGCCATGAGCGCTGCGCACGACGCCCACGCGGATGCATCCGCCGGCCATCACGACGCCCACGATCACTTCGACAACGAACCCTCGACGGAACTCGGCGCGGACGAACCCCGCACACCGAACTGGGTTCCTATCCTCGGCTTAGCCCTGTTTTTCTCAGCCGGCGTAGCCATGTTGGTGACCTCGGGCGACGACAAACCCGAAGGCGACAAACCCGCGGCGGCTGAAGCCGTCCAGGCAGCTCCGCCGCCCACACCTCAAGCTCCGCCGCAAGTACGACCGGCTGTCCTTCAACCCGGACAACCTGGTCAGCCCGGACAACCTGCGGGCAATCCGCTTCAACAGCTCACACCCGAGCAGCGCGAGCAAATCCAAAAGCTGATCGAACAGCAACGCGCTCGCCAAGGTGGTGCAGCTCCGGGAACGCCTCCTGGTGCAGCTCCGGCTCCGGGTGCTCCCCCGGGTGCGCCTCCCGGCGGCAACGTGGTTCGACCGGCTCCTCAACCCGCTCCGCCAGGCCAACCCGCACATCTATGAGTGACGCAATCACCGCGGCGCTTGCTTCGATCAAGCGCGTCGTCGTGCTCGGCTCGGGCACGATGGGCCAAGGCATTGCGCAAGTCACCGCGCAAGCCGGGTTTGTCACGCACGTCTTCGATGTCGATGCCGGTCGGGTGGCGAAAGCCATCGACAACATCAAGCAGACGACGGACAAGCTCGTTCAAAAAGGCAAGATGCTCAACGAAGCGCGCAGCGAGCTGATCGGCGCGCTCGTGCCGACGTCGGACCTTGCGCAAGCTTGCAACGATGTCGACCTCGTCATCGAGTCCGTTCCGGAACTTATGGAGCTCAAAGTAAATCTGCTCCGAGAAGTCAAAGCGCACACGCGCCCGGAAACGATCCTCGGGACAAACACTTCGAGTTTGTCGATCACGGAAATCGGGGCTCGCGTGGGAGCTGCCAATCGCACGATCGGCCTGCACTTCTTCAATCCACCGCCTGTGATGGAACTGCTCGAGATCGTGCGTGGTCTCGGCACGGATGAAGCAACGGTCGCCACGAGCACCGCCATCGCCAAGCGCCTCGGTAAAACCCCGATCATCGTCAACGACATGCCCGGATTCGCCACGAGCCGTCTCGGCGTCGTCATCGGTGCGGAAGCGATGCGTATGCTCGAAACCGGCGTTGCCTCGGTGGAAGACATCGATCGCGCGATGGAGCTTGGTTATCGACACCCGATGGGACCGCTCAAGCTCACCGACCTCGTGGGCCTCGACGTGCGCCTGATGATCCTCGAGCACCTGCATCGCGAAATCGGCGAGCAGTTCCGACCGCCGGCGATCCTTCGACAGATGGTTCGTGCTGGAAAACTCGGCAAAAAGACGGGCGAAGGTTTTTACAAGTGGACCGATTCCGGGCCCGTGCCTTCGACCATCAAACGCTGAACTGAACGCCGGAAACAACAACGGCCTGCTTGGGTTTTTCCCGGCAGGCCGTTTGGCTTTCTAGAACAATTGGACCAGCAACGAATTACTTGTTGCCCTTGTCCTTCTTCGCGTTCTCTTCGGCTTCCTTCTGGAGCTCGGCTTGACGATTCTTGATGCGTTCGCGAACGGCCGAGTAGTCCTTCTCGTCCTTCAAGTGCCGATCGATGACCTTGGTGCGCTCTTCCGGCGTCATGGCGAAACCCTTGGCTTCTTGCGCGTTGTCCTTGAGGAACTGCGCGTATTTCGCCCAGGCTTCTTTGGCCGGCTCGTACTTCTTCTCGCGCTCTTTGAGGTCCGCCAAGCAGAAGAGCAGACGCGCCTTCATCGACGGCGTGCCTTCTTTGCCCAAGCCCGCGGTCCAAATCGCTTCGGCTTCTTCGGGTTTGCCCGCGGCGAGTTGCGCTTCGCCCATGCGGTAAAACGCGAGCATTTTTGAACCATCGGCCTTGATGGCTTCTTGGAATTGCACGACCGCGCCCGCGAAGTCTCGCGCGACAAACGATGCTTCACCCTTGTTGATCAGCTCCATGTACGGGCTGATGCCCGCTCGACCCTGAGGATCTTTGAGCGGAAACACCGGCGGATCGACTTTCGCTTCCGCGGGGGCTGGAGCGGCGCCTTTTGCAGGAGCAGCGCCTTTTGCAGGAGCAGCGCCTTTGCCTTGCGCAAAACCAAACGACGAAAGAACGACGGACGTCGCAACGATCGATGCAGCGAGCAAACGACTAGCCATGGCGATCGGAGCGTATCGCAGTCGCTCGAAGCATGGAACCTGCGTGCGCACGATCGGTGCGATTTATCCGGCGTCCGGGGTCGGAGCCGCATCGGACGAAGGCGCATCCGGACCCGCATCCGCCGAAACACTCGCGGGAGCCTGCAACGGAACCAATCGACCGTCGGATCCAGGAGGCCAAGCAAACGTCTTCGCTTCGCCCGTCGCCCGATCGACGAACACGACCGACGTTGCGCGTGAACTATCCGCCATCCGCACGGACAAACGTGTGTTCACCGCAAATTCCGGCGACCCGCTCCGACGATTCTTTCGTTTCGTAGGATCTTCGAGCAGCGGTACGTCGAAACGAACCCGATCGAGCAGCTCTTTGCCGATCCAGAATTCGATCGCGAAACGGCCCAAAACGCGCGCCGTGGTGATCGGCTTGTCGAGCGTCGAGGACTTCACGACGCCGAGCGTTGGTACGCCCTGACGAACCTGCACTTCGAACGTCCATTGTTTGGTCGACGCAACACCGGCTGGATCCGGGACAAACCCGGCTCGAGGCGCGTCGGCCAGTGAGAACGCGGCGGGAACGACGAGCGCGAGTCCGAGAGCCAGAGCAAAAGCGTTACGAGGCAACGTCACGATGCACTCGGCTTGGCATGTTCGTTCAGGATTTCAACCGTCCCGCGATCTCCATCGACACGTAAAAGGTCTCCCGTACGAATCGCCATCGTTGCCCCGACGACGTTGACGACCGCGGGAACGCCGTATTCGCGAGCAACAACGGCGGCATGCGAAAGCGGTCCGCCCATTTCCGTGACGACCGCCGCCGACACGAGAAAGAGCGGGGACAAACCTACGTCGGTCGTTCGCGCCACGAGCACTTCGCCGACGCGAACTTCATCGAGATCCACGGTGCCGGGCGCAAGAACGCGCGCTCGACCTTCCACGACACCGCTCGACGCGGGCAAACCTTGCAAGTATTGGCCCGCTGGAGGCGGAACCTGCACCGGCGGCGGTCGACCGATGAACGTCGGCGGCGGATCCGGTCGAGCCGCATCACGGAGATACTCGGCGCGTCGCAAACGCACGACGTGACCGACATCGGCACGACCACTGCGGAGCGCTTGAACGAGCTCGTCGAACGCACAGAAAAACACCGCACCTTCTTCGAGCGTGGGATCGATGCGGCGTAAACGACGATCGATGTCGAGCGCGATGAAGCGGAACATGCCCAGCACACGCGTGACCCACGTGCGCATACGCTCACGCAGACGCGTGTAGCGCTGCGTGCGGTTCACCAGCGTTCGGACCGAGTACATCTGCAAGGGTCCGAGACGCGTTTCGAGCTGCGCCATTTCGCGATCCGACAACGCTCGCGCTCGAGCCAACGCCCGCGCAGATTCGCCTTCGGGCGTGCGTAACGACGACACGAGCATGGCCATCACGGGCGCCGGATCTTCGCGCCATCGCGGTGTCGACAACTCGGCTTCACGAACTGCGCGATCACCGTACAGATCCAGGAATCGTTCGAGCGCTCGACGCGCTGAGCCTTCCGGCAAATCACTTGGACCTCGAACGGTCCCCGCCAGCAATCGTTCACTCGCAAAAGGTTCGTTCCGAAAAACCTCAGCCAATCGAATCAGCGCAACGCCTGGAGCGGCACTGTCGAGATCTCGCACGCCGCCCGTGAGCGCTTGCGCCAGCGAGGCTCCGTTGGTGAAGCCTTCCGACGTCGTGACATCACTGCCCGTCACATCATCACGCACGGATGTCCGCCGCGCCGCGACCTGATCGAGCAGTCGAGACAACGCAAGGTGTGCTGCCAGCGATGCCGACGCACATTCGAGCATCAACGTGCCGGTACGATCGAGCAGCCCGCTTGCCGTGTTGAGCGTCGTGACGAGCGCGTCATCGGGCAGGATGCCGAGATCCATTTCGTCGAGGGATCGTCGAGCGCGCGTTGCGTCTTCTTCATACGCGCGCACTTCATCTTCGAGGCGAGCTTGGCGCGCGAGGATGTTTGGCGCAACGAACGGCAGACGCGAGATAAATCGGCGCGTCGAAACTTTCTCGGTTTGTCTTTCTAGAAGTGCGATGGCCGCTTCGTTGGCTCCACCGCTGACGTTCATGATCGCCCGTGGAGTCAGAAACGGCACTTGCGCCGAGATCTGCATGAACCGCGTGAGGTTCAGGTAAAACCTTCCCTGCACATTGGCGACGAGCTGCGCGCCTCGAGGTACACGACAACCAAGCGCGGCGAAGGCTTCGCGAAATCCCTTCTCGGAAAATCGATGCGCGATCGACCACGTGAGCGGCGTGGCTGCTCCGGGCAATGCTTCACCGACGTTTGCCCGAGACCACACGGTGGTCGCATCGCCTCCCTCGGGAAAACCTCCGCCGGCGACGGGACGAACCTGCAACACGACCACGTGTTGCACACCCTGCGGCGTTTTTTCGACGGCGAATTCAACATCGAAAGGCCCTGGACCGCTCAGCTCCAAACGCGTCGCCAATTCCGCGAGCTCTTGAATCGCGCCGGGCGAAAGGGCCGGTTGTTTGGACTTTTCGGCCGCTACGTCGACCTCTTCGAGACCCGATGGCCCCACGACGACGGCCCGAGGTTTGTCCGCAATGGCCATCGCCACGACGGCTCCGTCCTTGGACAAACGCACCGAGTCCGTAGCCATTGCGCCTTCAACGACGGGCGCTCCGAGGCCCCACGTCACATTGACGAGCCGTTCGTGTTCGCCCCAGTGCGTTCCAGCCAAACCCGGAGGAGGCGCAGTAAAAAGAACTCCGGCACAATCGGCGTGCGCCATGACTTGAATGACAACCGCCATCGCGACATCGCGAACCGCGGTATGGGCCATGTATTCGAGGGCTCGAGGAAGAAACGCGCTCGCCCAGACCTGCTTGATCGCGGCCATGAGCCCATCCGGCCCACGTACGCCGAGCACGGTCGTGGCCAACCCCGCAAAGCTTGTATCTGCGGCGTCTTCGCACGTGGCGCTGGAACGAACGGCCACACCCCAAGGCGCGACGGCTTCGATCTCGGCCCACAAAGCGTGCACGGCGGCCACGATCGCCGGTGACAAAGGCGTTTCCTGAATGCGATCCCGAGCCCGCGCTGCGCGATCAATACCTCCGCGACTTCCGGCCAGCTTCACCAGCGTTGGAAGATCGTGCCCGCGAGGCAATGTGTCTTGCGTCAGCGCATCGAAGTGTTCGGCGGGAAGAACCCATCCGCGGGGAACGTGGAAACCTTCCCGGATGAGGCGCCCGAGGCTCGATGCTTTGCCGCCAAATCGGCGCAAATCACCCTTTCGGCGACTGAATGCAGCTTCAAGCGGCCGAAGGACAGCTTCGTAGCCCGCAGCTTCCGCACCAATGGGCGCGCGCTGATTGCGTGACGGATCGACCACGTTCACGCCTTACCATGATTTTGGGATTTCAGGGGACGGCGGGAAAAAAGGGCGCAGAAGAACGCTCGGGACGAATCATAGGGTTTCTGGATCTATTCCCGCAGCGCGCAGATGCGCGGCGAACAGTTCGGCACGTTTTATCGCGGCATCAGCGTACCTGTACGCAACTTCGGTGCGTTTGTCCGCGTCGTCAGCGCGTTTGTCCGCGGCTCGAGCACTCTCTTCCGCCGTCGGAATGAGCTCGCCATCTTTGGTGCACCAACGAAGCCACGTCGTTTCCAGGTTCTCGTGCACGCCGGTCCACTCGACGACGCCCAATCCTACGAGTTCGTAATAATGTTGCCGCAGAGGAATGTAGAGATCCCCGCGCAGCTCGTAAGAACGAAGCGTGACCGAACCCAGCTCGTGGTCCGGATCGTAGACGACATAATACGGAATTCGCATTTGTCGGTACCGGCGCATTTTCGTGTCCAATTCACCGCCTTCGTTGTTCGACACGATTTCGATCACGACATCGGGTACCTTGCCAAACTCCCAGACGAAGTACGTGCGATTCTTTCGGACCGAAAGATCGTTACGCGTTTTGACATCCAGGCTCAGCATCACATCGGGAACGATCGCTTGCTCACGGGGCGTGTGAAACAACCCGACATTCGCCAAAACCTCGAATGAACGAGGCGTCGAACCATCTTCACCCAGAGGTTTCCACGACGCATAAAGAGGTGTCGTGAGAAGCCTTTCCTGTTTCTCGGTAAAGATGTTGTCCACCGGCTCGTCATCCTCAATGACCAGGTGTGAGATGTCCGGATCCTCGAACTGCTGAGCATCCGGGACAGACTGTACAGTTTGCATAGGCAAACCTTTGTCGCTCGGTGGTTGCATCGTCAAGGCTCTTTTTCCGGTGTTTGGTTGATTTTGGTCATATCAGAGAGACGATTTGTCCAACAGAACCCACACAAAAATTACCACGATGATATCCTTTCGTCATGACGAGCGTCGCTACAGTTCCCCCGCTTGTTGCCACTCCGCGTCCGGAAGGACGAACCCGTTCGCTCCTGGAATTTGCGCTCGTTGGTGGTTTGACGCCCTTTTTGTATCCGTTGTCGTGGATCCTGCGTAAAGCGTTCGGATTGGAACCGACGGAATACATCGTTTCGTTTGCGATGTTTGCCGCAGCGTTCGTCATCAACGATCCGCATTTTGCCGTCACGTATTTCTTGTTTTACAAAGACGTTCGGTCTCGCGCGTTTGGAAATGGTTTTACCGGGTGGCAACAAATTCGCTACTTGCTCGCCGGATTCGTTGTTCCCATCGTGCTCATCATCTGGGGCGTCACGGCCCTCGTGTTCCGCTCCGCTTCGTCACTCGGCGTGATGATTCAGCTGATGTTTTTCCTCGTCGGCTGGCATTACGTCAAACAAGGCTTCGGCGTCTTTTCGGTCCTTTCGGCGCGTCGCGGGGTTCGCTTCGACAAAGCCGAACGATTGGCGATTTTGATCCATTGTTATGCGGGCTGGGCGTACGCGTGGGCGAGTCCCCGCGATATTGGTCATGCCGCGGAAGAAAAAGGCGTTTGGTACGTGACGTTCGCGCACCCGCGGGGCCTCGAACAAGTCACGGCCGTGCTGTTTTTCGCGTCGGTCGTGCCCATGATCTTTGCGCTGGGCGGCAAATGGAAACGTGAAGGAAAATTGCCCATTGCCACGCCGCTGATCGCTCTTCTCTGCAGCGTTTGGCCGTGGTTGATTTATTCGAGCATCGATCCGTTGCTCATTTACGTCATTCCCGCGCTGCATTCGATCCAATACTTGTATTTCGTCAGCTTGCTCGAAGGAAACAAAGCCCGGCAGCTCGAGGGACCGCCGCATTTCCAACGTTCCGCGAAATCACGATTGCTCGGTTTGGCGCTGGCATCCTTGGGACTGGGTTGGTTCTTCTTCCATATCGGGCCCGAGATCTTCGACACCTTGATTGGTTCGCGTCTGGCGACCAAGCAATACGATCCCATCGGTCCGACACCTTGTTTCGCCGCGCTTTTTGCATTCGTGAACATCCATCATTACTGCATGGATGCCGTCGTCTGGCGTAAAGAAAATCCCGAAACGCGCTACCTCGCGCTCAAGTTCGAGCCGCAACCGCAACCGCAATCGCAATCGTGATTGCCGCGTCATGCCGGACTTCGCCCGGACCCACCCGGGGCTCCGCGCCCCGGGACCCGCGCCAGGACCCGTCCTGGACCTTGCATTGATTTTTCCGAAGGAAAAATCAAACAGGGTAATGGTTCATGGACTTGGTAGTCCGCGTAAAACCCGTTCGTGCCATAAGAGCATTTCCGCGCCCCCGGGACCTCGATTCCACGCGTAGTCGTGGGGACCGGGCGTGATCACCAAGTCGTGGGGGATTTTTTCGGCCTCGAATGCCTTGGACAGCGCTTGAACGGCAGCAAGGAAGGGATCCTTTTCGCTCGATACGAGGCGAATGGAGAGTTTTTTGTCGAGCGTCGCGCGCTTGGCCATCAATGCAAACATTTCGGCTTCTTCGATTTTGATGGCCGGTTGTAATGCGCCGACCGCGCCAAAAATATCCGCATGCATCAGCCCCACGAGCAACGCCAATCGCCCGCCCATGCTGACTCCATCGATGCCGGTCGATTCACGATTTGTCAGGCACTTGCTTTCCGTTTGCGCCCGCGGAAGCAAGGATTCACGTACGAATCGAGCAAATGGGGCAGCTCCTTTCGCCGAACGATCCTTTAGATCCGGCGTATACGGACACGCCACGACAAGCCCGGCATAAGGATTTTTCTTTAATGATTCATTGAGTTTGCCCAGACGATCGTCGAGAACCATATCCGCCAAATCGCCGCGCGTGAGGGCGCCTGTACGTAACTGGGCATCGAGTTTGTCCAGGCCATAATCATCACGCCAAGCTTTCGCGCCCACTTCGAGACCTCGACCCGATTCCCCTCGCCCATGCAAAGCCACGAGCAATGGCAAAGGCGCGGACGCCGGCGGTACGAGCACGAGCGCGCGTTGTTCATCCGGCGGAGGAAACGATAAATCACGCCATGGTCCGTCCGCGGGCGCAACGGGAGACGACTTGTGACAAGCCGCGAGAGAGCACCCAACGAGGCCCGCAATAAAAGAGCGCCGTGGAAAAGTGGTTTTTGTGGAATGCAATGTGGGCGCATGGTGACAGAGTTTCAACGTAAAGCCAACTTCGAAGGTATTGCGGTTGCGCGAACCATTCATTGCAGACATATTGAAATGGGCTTGCTTGGAGGGATGTATGCAACATGCAAAACAATTCGGGATACGCTTGGCCACGATTCTTTTCGCCACGGGACTCGTCGGCGCCGCATCGGTCATCGGTTGCGGAACGTCGGTGGAAATCGGCGGCGGGGGGAGCGGTAATTCTGGGAATAGCGGGGGCGGCGGGAACGGTGGGAGCGCCTCGAGCAGCGGAAATGGCTCCACGTCCGGCGCGCCGATGTGTTCATTCGGCGGAGTGCCGCAACGTCAATGTTTCACGCTCGACCAAATCGAGAATCAAATCAACAATCCATTCCCCGGCGGACCTATCGACTTGGACGGTGGAACGGATGCCGCGCCCGATGGCGGCGGGGTGATGCTCACCGAATGTCCCGAACCGTCGATCGTACGTGACGGCTGCTGCAATCAGGGAGTCTCGGGGCCCGAGATCGAAGGCGAATTGTGCTGCTATTATTTCTGCACCGGAGCGTGTTGCGGACGCGCGTTCACCATTGAAGGACAAGCGCGTGTCGCCGAAACGCTGGCTCGTGAAGATTGGTGCGGGAATGATTCGACCACGCCAAACGATGTGGACGACGTGACGCGACTGGCGCTTGCGGAGGCTTGGCGAAGGGATGCGCAGATGGAACACGCATCGATTGCGTCATTCGCTCGATTTACGTTGGAACTGTTGGCCTTGGGCACGCCGGCGGACTTGATTTCCGCGTCGCAATCAGCTTCGCTCGATGAAGTTCAGCACGCGCGGCTTTGTTTTGCTTTGGCGTCGCGTTTTTCAGGACGCGCCATTGGCCCCGGACCCCTGGACATGACCCACGCATTGCGTGAAAGTTCCTTGGCGGAATGTGCCGGTTGGACGGTCATCGAAGGTTGCATTGGCGAAACCATTGCGGCGCTGACAGCTCGCGCGCAGCTCGATGTAGCGGAAGACAACGAGGCGCGCCGCGCATTATTGCAAATTGCCGAGGATGAAGAGCGCCATGCGGCATTGGCCTGGCGATTCGTGGCCTGGGCTTTGTCGACAGGCGGGGTTTCCGTACGCGCGTCCGTGCAACAGGCATTCGCGGAGGGAATGCAGCAAGTCAGGGCGCATCGAAACGCCGAAATGCCTGGCATCGACGAATCCTTGTGGCATCGCTTCGGTCGCCTGACGGGAAGCGAAATGGATAAGGTTGCCGAACAGGCCTTGAACGAAGCGATATTGCCGAATGTCGCGATTTTGTTGGCCACGCCGGCGGATCAAGCCGCGACGTCGTCGTCGAATACCTTCGCGTATACCTGATCCACGTCGATTACGCATTCCAGCGCCGGCAAAACAATCTTTTCCCCCGCCCCGTAACTTACGCACGTCCAACTTCCATCCAATTGCCGAGTGAATACTTCGACAAACGGTTTGTCTTGGGATGCGAGCACGTACTGCACGAACGACGGGATTGTCTTGTAATGAGCGAATTTATCGCCGC
>WBZU01001781.1_pt1 | contig 15693 bp, 15 predicted proteins | sample 5204311 | NCBI WGS metagenome assembly WBZU01 (sample SAMN12344359, study PRJNA552823) | activated sludge metagenome | biome: Activated sludge suspended growth; feature: Nitrification reactor; material: Wastewater; isolation source: activated sludge from nitrification reactor of wastewater...
CCCTCAAGGCGCTGCAGATGTATACGGCCGTCCATCCCCGCGCCCAGGAAGGGCTCGCGGCTGCCCATGCGGTCCTGGATCGATGGCTGCTCCACCAGGATCGCCTGCAGTTCGTGGTCACGGGCACCAAGGCCTTCGTGGATAGCCAGGTGCAAGACACCCGCAGTCCCCATGTGGCCGCCCTGGTGCGGCTGGTGTCGGAGCGAGGCATCAGCGGCTTCGTCTTCGAGCGGGGCGTCCGGCCTGACGAGATCCTCGTCTTCCTGGAGGGCCTGGGCACCAAGCCCGCGAAGCTGGAGGAACAGGGCGGCTTCGAGGCCCTGCTCCGATCCTCGGGCGTCGTCAACATCAAGCTCTCCCAGACCCGCTACCAGGAGATCTCGGAAGGAGAGAATTTCGGCGCGGAGAAAGCGCCGGCCCTCTCCCCCGCGCCACCGGCTCAGGCATCCCCCTCGCCCGAGAACCTCGTGAAGTTCATCCGGGAGGCGCTGCTGGCCTCCATCGCCAAAGGGGCCACCTCCACCAGCGGCTCGACTCAGCGGGCGACCGGAGCCCCATCATTCGGTACGGCCGCAGGCGCGGCCAGCAGCGGCACCCTCGGAGGGGACAGCGGTTCCACCGGAGGCCTCTTCGAAGACGGTGGCTCCGGGGCCCTGTCCGGATTCGGCCCCTCGGACCTGAGCGGCCTCGGTCCCCTGGGACGGGAACTCGGTCTCGGCGAGGGCATGCCGACCCCCAACCAGCTCGGCACCCTGCGTCAGGTGCTGATGGGGCTCAGCCCGGAGGCCCAGCTGAACCTCCTCGCCGGGCTGGGCAGCCTTCCCGAACATCCCGCGGGACTGGCCCTGGGCGTGAAGGCCCTGGCGGGCGAGGTCCTCGCCGTGGCCACCAGCACCATCCTGGCCCAGGGAACCACCTGGGCCCAGCTGCGGGGCCCCCTCCAGGACATCCTCCGCCCCATCGCCGACCGGGACCGGCTGGTTCGCACCCTGTCCTCGCCTCTCCGAATGGCCGGGCCGGACGCCTCCCAGGCCGAGGCCATCCTCCGCCACCTGGAGTGGGAGGCCCTCAGTCTGGAGGCCAAGCTGCTCAAGGTGCTCGAGCAGGGCCACCTCTTCGAGCTGAGCCTGGAGGAGCGCCTGGCCCTCCTGCGGGAGCTGCTGGACCTGCGGCGCTTCGACGACTTCATCCACATCCAGGAAGTGCTCCTGGAGACCCTCCGCAGCGACCGGCCTGAGCTGCGCCTCAAGGCCATCCAGACCCTCAATGGCATGGCCCGCTGGGCTCACGATCCGGGGCTGCCGCCGGAAGGCGAAGGGCCGCTCGCAGAAGGCCTGAGGGCCCACTTCGCCTGGGAGCCTGAGCCGCCGGTCCACCGCTGGGCCACCGAGGCCCTGGAGTCCCTGCTCGCGGCCCTGGTCCAGCGGGGGGAGCTCGCCCCGGTGCTGTCGGACCTCCACGAACTCGAAGGACTATGCGCCTTCCTGGAGGAACAGCATCCCTGGCGGAACGATGCCCTCGCCCGCCTCCGGGCCTCCCTGCAGCGCCCCCCCCTGCTCGATGCCAGGCACGGGCTCGATTTGCGCTTCCATGCCCGGAAGGAATTGCCCAACGCTGCCGACGCGGCATGCCATCGGTACATTGACGGCGACGACGGGCGCGCACTCGGTGACCCCGTAACCCTCAAGGATGCGGATGCCGAACTTCTCGATCCATAGCTTGCGCACGTCTTCCGAGAGCTTCTCGGCACCGGCGACCACATAGCGCAGGCGGCCGAAATCGTAGGGGTGTGCAAATTTCCCATAGTTGCCCAGGAAGGTGGACGTACCAAAGAGAACTGTACAGTCTCGGTCGTACACGATCTCGGGAATGATGCGATAGTGCAACGGGCTCGGATAGAGAAAGACCTTGCAGCCCGAAACCAGCGGCAGCATGACACCGCAGGTAAGACCGAAGGAATGGAACAGCGGAAGCGCGATCATGAACTTGTCGAGTGGCGTGAAGTCGGCGACGGCCCGCACTTGAGCGACGTTGGAAAGCACCGACGCGTGCGAATGCACCACGCCCTTGGGTTTCCCCTCCGACCCCGAGGTAAACAACACGATCGCCGGATCGTCGGGTGTCTGCGGCAACGCGGCGCTGCGCGGAAAGACCATGTGCCAGCCGATCCAGACCTTGTCGGTGAAACCGATCTGCGCCTTTAGATCCTCGAGGTAGTGAACCGCGATACCCGGCAACTGCTCCACAAGCTGGGTCAGCCGCGCCTTCTCCAGAAAGGTGCGCGAAGTGAAAATGGTCCGAATGTTCGCGGCGGTGCATGCCGAGCGTAGGCCTTCCGGTCCGGCCGTGTAGTTGAGCAGCGCGGGAACGCGCTTCCCCGCCGACAGCGCGAGCACCAGACCGAGCGTGGGCGCGGCGCTGGGCGTCAGCACGCCGACGACTTCGTCGGGCGCCGTGAAACGCGAGATGAGGCGCTGCAGGCCCAGCGACATCTTGAGCAGCGAACCGTACGATTCTTCCTGCAGTCGCGTGTCCTCTACCAGCTTGTAGTTCGGACCGAAGGCGCCTTTGGCTTCGAGGAAGGCCTCGAACAACGTGCGCTGCGGCCGCGTCGCGACCAGCATATCGAGCAGGATCGACCGCATCAGTTCTCCGGCACGCCGGCGTCGCAGCTTCGCCGAGGGTAAGTCAGGCATCGGAATCCGCCGACGTGGCCGCACGGTGATGCTGACCTTGGGAAAGATCTTGCGCGGATATATGCCGGCGAGCCGGCCGAAATAGCTGCGCGCGGCGCCATCGATGCGTACCGGCACCACGGTCGCGCCAGTCTTGGCGGCCACGAAGGCAGCGCCATCGTAAACCTTCATCAGCGAACCGGTCTTGGTGATGCGACCTTCGGGAAAGATGACGACCGGCTGGCCGGTCTCGACCAGTTTGACAATCAGCTTTATCGCCAACGGACTCGTTGAATCGACCACAAGGTGATTGACGAAGCGCAGCAGGAGCCGGAAAAGCGGCCGGTCGGCGATCTGCGAATGAACAACGAAGACGGCATCGACGGGAAGGAAGAGCCCAATCAACAGGCCATCGATGAACGACTCGTGGTTGGCGACAATCAGCGTGCGCGGATTGTCGAAGGCAGTCATGTCGCCGCTGACCTCGACGCGGAACAGCGCCTTCATGACGAAGCGCAGGAATGTACTAAGCATGATCAAGGTTTCCCGGTGATTGTTCTTGGGCCCGGCTCATCGCGGCAATCACCCGATGATTCAAGCCGGCGACCACGCTCGCGCATGCGAGCGTGGCAAGAAGATGCTTCAGGGTATGCCCGGTCATGCCGAGCGCGGCGCCAATTTCATGGTCATTCATTTCCGCCCACTTGGCGGCAGCATAGAGCACCAGTGCGGCGCCGAAATACCAACGGTCATATTTGCCATAAGCATAACCCCGTTGCCATAGCGGAATCAACAGAAAGGGCAGCGCTTGGAGCAACAGATAGGGGCGTAGATCACCCCTGCCGGCCAGTTCGGTAAAGTGCCACCAGGCGACGCTGCCGACAGCAGCCAGCGCCAGCACCGCAGCGACACGGCGACTGTCCCGACCGCGGGTATCGCCCCATACGCCGGCGAGCAGGCCGCCGCAGGCGAGGGCGATCGGCAGGCGGTCCCAGACCAGACGCGCATTGTCCGGGGCGAGGTGGTAGTACGACGAGCCTATGCCGGTCAACAGCAAGCCGAGAAGGAACAAGCGATAGCCGCCCCAGCCATGCGCGAGCGCATATCCGGCGCGGAGGGGCGCAAGGCTCGCGTATCCCCAGAGTGCCACCAGCACAAAGCCCAGATTGGAGGCGACGTCGGCGAAATGCGCAACGCCGAAGCGCGTGGCCTGATCGGCGAAATCGTGATAGTGCGACGGCTGCGCGATTGGACCATGGATCAATGCGGCGCCAATGAGCGCAATGGTGATGACGGTCGGTAGCCGTTGGCTGCTGCGGGTCATGGTGTCCCCTTGATGAATTCAGGTGGACTCAGGATGAGGCAAGCTCATAAATAACGAAACTGCCGTGGAAGAAGTCGCTCAATGTAGAATCAATAGTATTGAAAAACGATACCAAACTTCATGAACGACATCGACAGACTGGTCGTCACCTTGAAGCGTCAGCTCAAGGCCCAAGGGATGACCTACCGGGATCTCGCAAAAAAGCTCGGAATCTCCGAGCCGAGCGTAAAGCGGGTGTTCGCCAGCCGCCGCCTCACCGTCGCGCGGCTGGTCGAAATCGCACGGATCTTGGGTCTCACGCTTGCCGAACTGGCCCAGGAGGCAGCCGCGGGCGGCGGTCGCCTGCGCACGCTCGACGAGACCCAGGAACGCGAATTGGTTTCGGACGAAAAACTATTGCTCGTTGCCGTCTGCGTTCTCAACCACTGGACCGTGTCGGACATCACCGATACCTATGCGCTGACCCAAGCGCAGGTGGTTGGCCGGCTCGCCAAATTGGATCGCCTGAGGCTCATCCACCTGCTGCCCGGCAATCGGATTCGCCTCAACGTCGCGCGCGATTTCGATTGGCTGCCGCGCGGCCCGATACGTCACTATTTCTGGCGCCAAGGCATGGGCGACTTCCTTGGCAGCGGCTTTGGCAGCACCGATGAGGTATTGGCCTTTTCGCACGCCATGCTCACCGACACAGCGATTGCCAAAATGCAGGGCGAGCTTCGCAAGCTGCGGCAGCGGTTTGACGAACTCCATGCGGAGAGCCTCGACGCGCCTTTAGCCAAACGTCGCGGCACGGGGCTTCTGCTCGCCATGCGCGAGTGGGAACTGGCCGCATTCACGAGACTTCGAATTCCGCAAACCTAAACTGCCAACGGCCGCCACGGACGAAGGATGCCAACGGCAGCCGTCGGTTCGACGGCCATCGGGATGCTCGAATCAGCGGTTCTTCCAGAGGCTTCGCGGCATGGCGGTGAAATCAGGCTCGTCCGCCGAGATTCGCCACGGCCCAGCGTTGCCAGCGCCAGGTATCCGCGCACATGGCGTCGACATCCCGTTCGGCGTGCCATCCCAGCGTTTGCCGGGCCCGCGAGGGATCGGCGTAACACTGCGCGATGTCGCCCGGACGCCTGGCGCCGATGCGATAGGGAATCTTCCGGCCGCTGGCTTTCTCGAAGGATCGGATCATTTCCAGCACGGAATAGCCGCGACCGGTCCCCAGGTTGACCGTCAACAGCCCCGTGCCGCGCGCCATCGCCCGTAGCGCGGCGAGATGGCCGAGCGCAAGGTCGACCACGTGGATGTAATCGCGCACGCCCGTGCCGTCGGCCGTCGGGTAGTCGTTGCCGAATACCGCCAGTTCGGGCAGCTCGCCGGCCGCCACCTGCGCCACGAAGGGCATCAGGTTGTTGGGGAGGCCGTTCGGGTCTTCGCCGATGAGCCCGGACGCATGCGCGCCGACCGGATTGAAATAGCGCAACAGAGCGATCCGCCATGCGTCGTCCGATTGGGCGACATCGCGCAGGATGTCCTCGATCATCAGTTTCGAGCGGCCATAGGGATTGGTCGCCGACAAGGGAAAATCCTCCCGGATCGGCACGGCATGCGGATCGCCATAGACGGTGGCCGACGACGAAAATACCAGCGTCTTGACACCGCCGTCGCGCATCGCCTCGAACAGCGCGATGCTGCCGGCAACGTTGTTGTCGTAGTACTCGACCGGTTTCGCCACCGATTCGCCCACCGCCTTCAGTCCGGCGAAATGGATGACGGCCTGGCAGCCGCCGAGCGCCGCGCTGATCGTCGGGCGGTCGCGGATATCGGCCTCGATGAAGGCGGGCCGGCGGCCAGCGATGGTCTCGATGCGATCGAGCACCGAAGCCTTGCTGTTGCAGAGATTGTCGACGACGGTGACGTCGAATCCGGCCGCCAGCAATTCGACGACGGTATGCGAACCGATGTAGCCGGCACCGCCGGTGACCAGCACTTTCACGGAAACACCTCCGCGGTGCACAAGGCGGCGCCCTGGGCATCCTTGGCCGATACCTGCGGCGTCAAGTCGCCGAGCGGCCAGTCGATAGCCAGATCGGGATCGTTCCAGGCGATGCAGCGTTCGTGCTCGGGCGCCCAGTAGTCGGTCGTCTTGTAGAGAAAGTCGGCATGTTCGGAAAGCACGACGAAGCCGTGCGCGAAGCCGGCGGGGATCCACAGCTGACTTTTGTTTTCGGCGGACAGCCGGTGGCCGTACCACTTGCCGAAAGTCGGCGACGACTTGCGGATATCGACTGCGACGTCGAACACGTCGCCCGCCACCACGCGCACCAGCTTGCCCTGCGGCTGCCGGAGTTGATAGTGCAGGCCGCGCAGCACGCCGCGGCTCGACCGCGAATGGTTGTCCTGCACGAAATTCGTGCGCACGCCGGTCAGTTCCTCGAAACGGCGGGCGTTGAAGCTTTCGAAAAAAAAGCCGCGCGCATCGCCGAATACCTTGGGCGCCAGGATCAGCACGCCATCGAGCGGAGTGGCGATGACCTGCATCAGAACACCCGCTCGCGCAGCAGTTCCAGCAGGTATTGCCCGTAGCTGTTCTTGGCCAGCGGCTGCGCGAGGGCTTCGAGGCCCGCGCCGTCGATCCAGCCCATGCGCCAGGCGATTTCCTCCGGGCAGGACACTTTCAAGCCCTGGCGCTTCTCGATGGTGGCGATGAACAGCGAAGCCTCAATCAGCGAGTCGTGCGTGCCGGTGTCGAGCCAGGCATGGCCCCGGCCCATGACGACGACATCGAGGCGGCTGCGGTCGAGATAGACGCGATTGACGTCGGTGATTTCCAGTTCCCCGCGTGGCGAGGGTTTGAGGCCAGCGGCGATGTCGAGCACCTGGTTGTCGTAGAAATAGAGCCCGGTGACGGCGTAGCGCGACTTCGGCTGCCTGGGCTTTTCCTCGAGGCTGATCGCGCGCCCCTGTGCATCGAATTCGACGACGCCATAGCGTTCCGGGTCGTGCACGGGATAGGCGAACACCGTGGCGCCGTCGCTTTGCGTCGATGCCGCCTGGAGGGCGTTGCCGAACTCGTGGCCATAAAAAATGTTGTCGCCGAGCACCAGGGTCACGGCATCGCTGCCGACGAACTCGCGGCCGATGATGAACGCCTGGGCCAGGCCGTCCGGCGAGGGCTGCACGGCGTAGGTGAGATTGAGCCCCCAGCGGCTGCCGTCGCCCAGCAGCTGCTCGAAGCGCGGCGTGTCCTGCGGGGTCGAAATGATCAGGATGTCGCGGATCCCCGCCAGCATCAGCGTCGACAGCGGATAGTAGATCATCGGCTTGTCGTGGATCGGCAGGAGTTGCTTGGAAACGGCGATCGTCACGGGATACAGGCGGGTGCCGGAGCCACCGGCGAGGATGATGCCCTTGCGCATGCGGATAGTCCTGAGCGGGTGCGTGGTTAGATGATCTGGTCGAGCACGTGTTCGAGCCCCTCTTGCCAGGGCGGCAGCGCCAGCCCGAAGGTTCGTTGCAGCTTGGCGGTGTCGAGCCGCGAGTTCGCCGGTCGCCGGGCGGGCAGCGGATACTCGGCGGTGGCGATGGCGCCGACGGCCTCGGGACTCACTTTGAAAGTCAGTCCCCGCGCCACGCCGCCGCGCAGGATCGCCTGGGCGAAGCCGTGCCACGAAGTCTCGCCGCCGGCAGTCAGGTGGTAAACGCCGGACGGAGCGGCGGCCGGCGCGTGCCAGCGCAGCTGACCCAGGACCTGCGCGGTCACGTCGGCCAGCAGCGCCGCCGAGGTCGGCGCGCCGAACTGGTCGGCGACGATGGCGAGCTTGTCCCGTTCGGCCGCCAGACGCAGGATGGTTTTGACGAAGTTGCCGCCATGCGCGCCGAACACCCAACTGGTGCGAAAGACGAAGTAATCGGCCCCGCTCGCGGCCAGTGCCGCGTCGCCGTCGCGCTTGGTCAGGCCGTAGATGCCGAGCGGGCCGGTGGCGTCGTCCTCCCGATAGGGCGTGCGCTTGGCGCCGTCATAAACGTAGTCGGTCGAATAGTGAATGACCCGCGCGCCGATCCGGCGCGCCGCCTCGCCCAGCAGGCCGGGTGCCGCGGCGTTGATGGCGCGCGCCAGCGCCGGCTCCGATTCGGCCTTGTCCACCGCCGTGTAGGCGGCGGCATTGACGATGACATGGGGATTGACCTGCGCGACGATGGCCTGAATCGATGCCGGCTGCGCCAGGTCGCATTCCGGAAAATCGACGCCGAAGACCTCGCCGAGCGGGGCCAGCGCCCGCCGCAACTCGAAGCCGAGCTGGCCGTTCTTGCCGATCAGCAGCAGCCTCATGGGCGCGCACCGTAGTGCTTCTCGACCCATTCCCGGTAGGCGCCGCTCTGCACGTGCGCCACCCAGTCCTGGTGGTCGAGATACCAGCGCACGGTCTTGCCGATGCCGGTTTCGAAAGTCTCGGCGGGCCGCCAGCCGAGTTCGCGCTCGATCTTGCGCGCGTCGATGGCGTAGCGGCGGTCATGGCCGGGCCGGTCCTTGACGAAGGTCAGAAGCCGTTCATAGGGGCCGGCCCCGCTCGGGTGCAGTTCGTCGAGCAGAGCGCAGATGGTCTTGACGATGACCAGGTTGGGCATCTCGTTCCAGCCGCCGATGTTGTAGGTCTCGCCGGTGCGGCCGCGCGCCAGCACGGCGCGAATGGCCGCGCAGTGGTCGCCGACATAGAGCCAGTCGCGCACGTTCATACCGTCGCCGTAGATCGGCAGCGACTTGCCGGCCAGCGCGTTGGCGATCACCAGCGGAATCAGCTTCTCCGGGAACTGGTAGGGGCCGTAGTTGTTCGAGCAGTTGGTGGTCAGCGTCGGCAGGCCGTAGGTGTGGTGGTAGGCGCGCACCAGGTGATCGGAGGCGGCTTTCGACGCCGAGTAAGGACTGTTCGGCTCATAAGCCTTGGTTTCCGCGAAGGGCGGATCCTGCGGCCCGAGCGAGCCATAGACCTCGTCGGTGGAGACGTGCAGGAAGCGGAAATCCTGCCGCGCCGCGCCGGCCAGGCCGCCCCAGTAGGCGCGCGCCGCTTCCAGCAGCGTGAAGGTGCCTTCGATGTTGGTGCGAATGAATTCGCCGGGGCCATGGATGGAGCGATCGACGTGCGACTCGGCGGCAAAATGGACGATGGCGCGCGGCTGCCGCTCGGCCAGCAGACTGTCGAGCAGGCCCCGGTCGCAGATGTCGCCGCGCACGAAGGCATGGCGGACATCGCCGTCGAGCGAGGCCAGGTTCTCGAGGTTGCCCGCGTAGGTCAGCTTGTCGAGATTGACGACCGGTTCGCCGGTTTGGGCGAGCCAGTCCAGCACGAAATTGGCGCCGATGAACCCGGCGCCGCCGGTTACCAGAATCATTGGCCTTGCCTGCCGTAAGTGTCTTCGAAACGGACGATGTCGTCCTCGCCGAGATAGGCGCCTGACTGCACCTCGATCATCTCGAGCATCAGCTTGCCGGGATTTTCAAGACGATGCTTGATGCCGAGCGGGATGAAGGTGGACTCGTTTTCCGAGACCAGCAAAGTCTCGTCGCCGCGCGTCACCTTGGCCGTGCCGCGCACCACTACCCAGTGCTCGGCGCGGTGATGATGCATCTGCAGCGACAGGGAGGCGCCCGGCTTGACGACGATGCGCTTGACCTGGAAGCGCTCGCCCGCGTCGACGCCGTCGTAGGAGCCCCAGGGACGATGCACCTTGCGATGGACCTGCGCCTCGCCGCGGGCTTCCTGCTTGAGCCGTTCGGCGATCTTCTTGACGTCCTGGGTGCGATCCTTGTGGGCGACCAGCACGGCATCCGGCGTTTCGACAACGACCAGGTCGCGCACGCCGACGCAGGCCACGAGGCGGCTCTCGGAAAACGCCAGCGTATGCGCGGTGTCGTGCAGCATGACGTCGCCGCGCCAGGCGTTGCCGGCCTCGTCCTTGGGCAGGACCTGCCAGAGCGAATCCCACGCGCCGACGTCCGACCAGCCGGCCGAAAGCGGAATCACCGCCGCGGCCGGCAGGCCGGCCACGCCCGCGGCAATCCGCTCCATGACCGCGTAATCGATCGAGTCGGACGGGCAGGCGGCGAAGGCCTCCCTGGCCACGCGCACGAAATCCCCATCGGTCCGCACATCGGCCAGCGCGCGCTCGCAGGCCGACAGGATGTCCGGTCGGCAACGGCCGATGGCATCGCGCCAGACCGACGCCTTCATGACGAACAGGCCGCTGTTCCAGAGATGATCCCCGGCATCCAGATAGCGCTGGGCCGTCGCGCGATCGGGCTTCTCGACGAAGCGCGCCAACCGGAACTCGGCCGCTTCGCCGGGCAGGGCGTCGCCGCGCTGGATGTAGCCATAGCCGGTTTCCGGACAGTCGGGCGCGATGCCGAACGTGACGATCATGCCGGTCTCGGCCAGCCGGACCGCTTGCCGCACGGCCTCGCGGAAACGCGCGCCGTCGACGATCACGTGGTCGGCCGGCATGACCACCATGGCCGGATCCTGGTCTTGGCACAGCGCCAGCAGGGCCGCCAGCGTCACCGCGGGCGCGGTATTGCGGCCGACCGGTTCCAGCACCACGGTGCCGTTGCGGCCGAGTTGTCGGACTTGCTCGGCGACGGCGAAACGATGCTCCTCGTTGCAGACCAGCAGCGGCTCGGCGACATCGGCCAGGCCGTCGAGGCGCAAGACGGTGGCTTGCAGCATGGAGTCCTTGCCGACCAGCGGCAGCAGCTGCTTGGGATACTGCTCGCGCGAAAGCGGCCAGAGACGGGTGCCGGAACCGCCGGAAAGGATGACGGGTAGGATCATGGCGACAGGGAAAGATGACGGTCGATTGGATGGCGAATCATACTCGCGCCGCGTCCGAGCCATTCGTGGATGGCGAAATAGCTCAGCCGCAGGGCCTGGATGCCAGGCAGCCAGTCGCCGGCGAAACCGAGCGGGCCGCTGTCCGGCGGCGCGGAAAAGAACCGGGTCGGCGCCGGCACGACCTGCAGGCCGGCCTGTTCGAACAGATAGCGTGCGCGCGACATATGGAAAGCGTGCGTCACCAGCGCGACGCGGTCGATGCCATCCCGCGCCAGCATGGGCGTCAGATAGGCGGCGTTCTCGGCGGTGTCCCGCGACTGACTTTCGACCCAGCGAACCCCGACGCCGAAATCGGCGGTCAGCGCTTCGCGCATCGATTCGCCTTCCGGACGCCCCCCCGACGGCGCGCCGCCGGTGACGGCGATGGGCAGGCCGCTCGCCCGCGCCAGCCGCGCGCCAAAACGCAAGCGCTCCAGCGCCAGGGCGTTCACGGTGTCGTCGCCGTACTCCGGCGCGTTGGCGTAAGTGCCGGCGCCGAGTATGACGATGGCCTGGCAGCGGCGCAGGTCGTCGCTGGCGATCGGCGGCGCATCTTCCAGCGTGCCGATCAGTTGGCCGGCGACCCACGGCGTCGACAACAGCCAGAGCGCGGCGAGGCTGCCGGCGATCAATCCGTGGCCGAGGCGCGGCCGCCGGCGCGCCAGCCAAAGGCCGAACATCGCCAGCAGCAGCAGGCCGACCGGCGGCAGGAGCAGTGCGGCAAGAAGTTTCTTCAGCGGAAACATGGGGGCAAAGCCGGCCTGATCATGACTTTTCACACGATACGGGCCGCTATTATCAAGGCAATTTGCCCGTTTCCAGCCTTTCCCGCGGCTTTGGGGCGGCGCGATGGGCCGGGCGGGGCGTGGCGGCGGATGCCGGGAAAGGGCGGATGGACTTCATCGATATCGGTTGGCGGGAAGGCCTGCTGCTTGCGGCTGTCGTCGTGGCGGTGTACCTCGTGGTGGCGCTGCTGGGACTGGCGCGGCTCAAGCGCCGCCATGCGTTCGTCGCCGCGGCCGAGCCGCCGCTCGCCGCGTTCGCTCCGCCGGTCGTGCCGACCGCCGACGCCGATCCTGGACTGGAGGACATGCCGATCATCCAGGCATCCGATGAGCCGACGCAAAACGCCGGCGCCGGATCCCTCGGGACCATCGAAGCCGCCAGCACCGAGTTCGCGCGTCATCTGGCCATGCGCGAACTCGAGGCGGAAGTCAGGCGCTTGCGCGCCGAGGTGGCCGCCTTGCGCGAGGACTTGAACGAGCTGAAGCGCGAGCGGGCGCCGCGCCGCGTGTCGCCCTTGTACGCCGAAGCCGCCGCGCTGGCGGAGCGCGGATTCGACGCGCGCGGCGTTGCCGAGGAGTGTGGCATCTCGGTGGCCGAGGCCGAATTGGTGCTGGCAATGAGCCGGGACGACAAGACGTTTGACAACGAGGATGATCATGATGGAACCGGATACCGCGCTGCCGCCGAACCCGCCCGACGGTGACGAGGCGCTCAGGCGCAGCCTGCTCAAGCGGGTGGGCGTGGCGACCGTGCTGGTGGCCGGTCTGCTGGTGGCCTTGATGCTGTTCGACGGACGCCAGGACGAGGAAGCAAAGCGTCCCGGTGCGGTCGCCAGGGTCGAGCCGCCGGTGAAGCCGATCGAACGACCCGCCGAGAAGGCGGTGGCCGAGGAAAATACGGAATCTGCGGCCGAGGAGGAAGCGGACAGGCCGGAAGTGGCCGCGGCGCCCGAGCATACCGAGGCGCCGATCGGACGGCCCCGCGGCGAGGAACGCCCGCTGACCATGCCCGCCAAGGCGCACACCGCGGCGATGCATCCCACCCCGCCCCTGGCGGCGGCGCCGAAACCGGATGCCGCGCGGGACATCGCGCGGGCCTCGCCGCCGAGGGACGCCAGGACGATGCCCGCTGCCTCGCGGCCGATTGCCCAGGCGCTCGAATCGTCAGGGCGGTTCCAGTTGCAGATGGGCGTATTCAACAATCTTGCCAACGCCGAGGAACTGAAGACGCGGCTCGAAGAAGCCGGCATTCCCGCGCACATCGAGGCGCGCGTCCAGGTCGGGCCGTTCGCCAGCCGCCGCGAAGCGGAACAGGCGAGGGAAAAACTCAAGTCGCTCGGCATGGAACCGGGCCTGATCGTGGCCGCCCGCAAGTAGAATTCCCGACATGAAAAAGACCATCGCCACCGCCGACGCGCCCGCCGCCATCGGCACGTACTCCCAGGCCGTGCAGGCAGGGAACACGATTTACCTCTCCGGCCAGATCGGCCTCGATCCGGCGACCATGCAGATGGTCGAGGGCATCGACGCCCAGATCGCGCGCGTGTTCGAGAACCTCAAGGCCGTCGCTGCCGCCGCCGGCGCCACGCTCGACGACGCCGTCAAGTTCAACATCTACCTCACCGATCTTGCCCACTTCGCCAAGGTGAACGAGGTGATGGCGAAGTACGTCGCCCAGCCCTATCCGGCGCGCGCCGCGGTCGGCGTCAAGGAGCTGCCGCGCGGCGCGCTGGTGGAAGCGGACGCGATCCTCGTCGTCGGCTGAGCGCTTGCGAAGATTTCTACTGCGCTTGCCAATGCTTTGGCGCGCGTTCGCGCCTTGGCTGCGCTCGTGACGAAATCTTCTGCAAGCGCCAAAGGCTCGCGTATAGCGGGCGTTTCCGCGACCATCGCGGAGAAGCTGGCGCGCCTCAACCTCTTCACCGACGCCGACCTGCTGCTGCACCTGCCGCTGCGCTACGAGGATGAGACGCGGCTGACGGCGATCCGCGATGCGCTGCCCGGTGTGCCGGCGCAGTTCGAGGTCGAAGTGGTGTCGAGCGAGATCGCCTACCGGCCGCGCCGGCAGCTCGTCGCCCACGTGCGCGATGTAAGCGACGGGGGCGGGGCGATGGTGATGCGCTTCCTCAACTTCTATCCCAGCCAGCAGAAGGCGCTCTCGCCTGGCGCTCGGCTGCGCGTGTTCGGCGAGTTGCGCGGCGGTTTCTTTGGCGATGAAATCATCCACCCGCGCTTCCGCGTCATCCACGGCGACGAGCCGCTGCCCGACCGGCTGACGCCGATCTATCCGACCACGGCGGGACTGTCGCAAACCGTGCTGCGCAAGCTGATCCAGCGCGCGCTGGACCAGGCGAGCCTCGCCGATACGCTGCCCGAGACGCTGCGTCGGCGTCTCGCCATGGCTGACTTTGGCGACAGCCTGCGCTTCCTGCATCAGCCGCCGCCCGACGTCTCGCTGGCCGACATCGAGGCGCGCCATCACCCGGCCTGGCGGCGCATCGCCTTCGACGAGCTCTTGGCGCAGCAATTGTCGTTGCGCCGCGCCTACGCCGCCCGCCGCGCGCGCGGCGCGCCGGTGCTCAAAGGTACGGGACAGTTGACGGGGCTGTTGCTGTCCGGGCTGCCGTTTCAGCTTACCGGTGCGCAGCAGCGCGTCTGGCGCGAGATCGCCGCCGACCTCAACCAGCCGCATCCGATGGCGCGGCTGCTGCAGGGCGACGTCGGCAGCGGCAAGACCGTCGTCGCGGCGCTGGCCATGCTGCAGGCGGTGGAAGCCGGCCACCAGGCGGCGCTGATGGCGCCGACCGAGATCCTCGCCGAGCAGCATTACCGCAAGCTCGCCGCCTGGCTGGAACCGCTGGGCATCGAGGTCGCCTGGTTCGCCGCCAGCGTCAAGAAGAAGGCGCGCGACGAGTGGCGCGCGAAAGTCAGCCGTGGCGAGACGCCGATCGCCGTCGGCACCCACGCGCTGATCGAGGCGGACGTCGAATTCGACCGGCTCGGGCTGACCATCGTCGACGAGCAGCACCGCTTCGGCGTGCAGCAACGACTGGCGCTGAAGAAGAAGGGCCAGTCGGCGCACCAGCTGACCATGTCGGCGACGCCCATTCCGCGTACCCTGGCGATGAGCTACTACGCCGACCTCGACGTCTCGGTGCTCGACGAGCTGCCGCCGGGGCGTACGCCCGTCGTGACCAAGCTGGTGGCCGAGAACCGCCGCGACCAGGTGATCGGCCGCGTGCACGACGCCTGCCGCGCCGGCCGCCAGGCCTACTGGGTCTGTCCGCTGATCGAGGACTCCGAGGCGCTGCAGCTGAAAACGGCGGAGGAAACGCATGAGCGCCTCGCCGCCGAATTGCCTGACTTGAACGTGGGGCTCGTGCATGGCCGATTGAAGGCCAGCGACAAGGCGGCGGTGATGGCGGCCTTCACGCGCAACGAGATCCAGGTGCTGGTGGCGACGACGGTGATCGAAGTCGGCGTCGACGTGCCCAACGCCAGCCTGATGGTGATCGAGCATGCCGAACGCTTCGGCCTCGCGCAGCTGCACCAGCTGCGCGGCCGCGTCGGCCGCGGCAGCCACGGTTCGGCCTGCATCCTGCTCTACGCGCCGCCGCTCGGCGAGAATGCGCGCGCGCGACTGAAAGTGATCTACGAGAACACCGACGGCTTCGAGATCGCACGGCTCGACCTGCATCTGCGCGGGCCGGGCGAATTCGTCGGCAGCCGGCAGAGCGGCGCGCCGCTGCTGCGTTTCGCCGATCTCGAGGACACGGTGCTGGTCGAGCAGGCGCGTGCCGTGGCCGAGGTGCTGCTGCGCGATCATCCCGAAGCGGCCGCGGCGCACACCGAGCGCTGGCTGGGCGGCAAGGAAGAGCTGCTGAAGGCATGAGCACGCTGGCGACAGGCGTGGAGAAGCGCGAAGTCTGGGCCTGGGCGATGTACGACTTCGCCAACTCGGGCTACACGACGGTGGTGGTCACGGCCGTCTTCAACGCCTACTTCGTCGCCGTCGTCGCGCAGCGTGCGCCGTGGGCCACGCTGGCGTGGAC
>WBZU01000946.1_pt1 | contig 15691 bp, 16 predicted proteins | sample 5204311 | NCBI WGS metagenome assembly WBZU01 (sample SAMN12344359, study PRJNA552823) | activated sludge metagenome | biome: Activated sludge suspended growth; feature: Nitrification reactor; material: Wastewater; isolation source: activated sludge from nitrification reactor of wastewater...
TTCGTCTCGCGCTGGATTTCGCGCCTCAAGGCGGACAAGCACCCGGCCTTCGCCATCCACTGGCTGTACTGGCATCTACCCGCCAGTCCGATGACCGCCATGCGCGCGACGCCGCCGTCGCATATCCGCCGCATGGTCGGCTAAGCCAGGAGAAAACCCATGGACTTCGAACGACTCAACGGTGACATCAAGGAAATGCGCCGCCGCAACCGCGGGCTCGGTCTGGCCGTCGGTGTCCTGGCCGCCGGCCAGATCCTCGCCCTGATAGTTATCCTCAACCTGCTCGGCACGGTACGCACCGTCGTCGTGCCGCCCTCGATCGACAAGACCTTCTGGGTCACCCGCGACAAGGCGAGCAGCGAATATCTCGAGCAGATGGGCAGTTTCATCGCCTGGCTGGTACTCGACGTGACGCCGGCCTCGATCGACTGGAAGAAGGAAATTCTGCTCGGCTATGTCGAACCGGAACAGTACGGCCCGTTGAAGACCCGACAGGAAGTGGAAGCCGAACGCCTGAAACGGATCAACGCCGCCACCGTCTTCGCGCCCCAGCAACTGGTCCCCAGCGAAGAAGGCCAGAGCGTCGTCATCCGCGGCCGCCTGCGCACCCTGGTCAATGGCTTCGAGACAGCAAACGACCTCAAGGCCTATCGGGTCGAATTCAGCTACGCCGGTGCACGCATGCATCTGAAAAGTTTCAAGGAGGTAGCCAATGTCGGCAACTGATTTCCGCCAGGCCCTATCCCGACCAGTTCCAATGCCTCGGCGCGGATGGACGATGTGCGCTGTTCAGGTCATCGCCTGTCTCGCCACCATGACAGCCGTGCCCGCCCAGGCACTGCAACTGGTCGAGGCCAGCGACGGCGCTTCGGTCGAAGCCATCCTGTCGATCCGCGAACCGACCCGCATCCGCATCGAAGGCGCATCGATCACTGATGTCTTTGGCAATATCCATTCGAGCCAATGCGGCTTGGCGGCGGCGCTTCCCACCGGTCCGGGTATGACACCCGCCGGTACCGGTTCATCGCCGATCAATCCGGCTGGCGAGATCGCCCTAACCTGCGATCGCGACAAGGGCGAAATCTATGTCCGTCCAGTCGGCGACTCCGCCAAACCGATCAATCTCTTCGTCGCATCGGCCAACGCCACCTATACCTTGCTGCTACGCCGTTCGGATACCCCGGCCGACACCATCGTCATCCGCGACAAGACGCCAAAGGCCTTGAAACACGTGCAATCGGCTCCAGCCGGCCCGTCGCCCAACCAGGTACGGGCGATGAAGGCCCTGTTGGTAGCCATGGTTTCGGATCGGGTGCCGCCGGATATCCGGGTCGAAGAGACCCACGGCACACTCCCGTTGTGGAACGAGGCGCGGTTTTCGCGGGTGCGCCAGTACGAGGGGCGAAGTCTGGTCGGCGAGAAATACCTGCTGCAGAACATCAGCGATGCCCCAATGGTGTTGGCCGAACAGGAATTCGACCGCGAACAGGGCAGCGTCGTCGGTATCGCCGTCGAGCACCACAACCTTCGCCCCGGCGAGAGCACCAGCGTCTATGTGATCCGCCGCGGAGAAACGCCATGATTACGCCCCGTCAGTGGATGCAAACGCTGCGCGGATTACCACAGCAATTGCTGCAGCACCTGTCCCCGCGACAACGCCAGTACGCCATGCTCGGCGCCCTGCTGGCCGGCGGCGTCGGGCTGCTCTGGTCGATTTTCGCATTCACGGCGAGTAGTCCTCCTGCGAGCACTGCGCAACCCGCCGCCGGGCCGGCCAGTTCGGTCACCAATATTGGCGTGATGTCGCCTGGCGCCCAGGTCAATCCGGTCGATCAGTGGGTCGGCACAGCCGGCCGCAAGCTTGCGCAGTACGAGAACGAACGCGAAGAACAGGGACGACTCAACAAGGATCGCCAAACCTTCGAAGCGAAAACGATGCAACGCTTTGCCGAACTGGAACAGCGACTGACTTCGACCCAGCAGGCTGCAGCGACGCCCCTGCCGTCGACTCCACTCCCGACCATACCACCGGCGGCGAGCCTGCCCCCAGCGCCGCCACCGTCCAGGGGCTTGCCCACCGGAGCAATGCCGAGTGGCACGCCAGGCGACCTGCTGGCGCCGAGTCCACTTACTGTGCCAACGCCAGCGATTACCCGGATTAGCGTGGCCGAGCGCTCCCTGCTCGCCAGCACGGGAGAGAAAGCAGAGCGCGCCGCCGGGGCTGGATCACAAACCACCCGAACCGTATCCACCTTCCTGCCCGTCAGCTTTACCCGTGGCACGCTATTGGGTGGCCTGGATGCACCGACCGGCGGTCAATCGCAATCTAATCCGCACCCGGTCCTGATCCGTCTTTCAGACAACTCCTTCCTGCCCAACCGCTTCCGAGCCGAATACCGGGAGTGCTTCGTGGTGGCCGCCGGCTATGGCGACATCAGTTCCGAGCGGGCCTACCTGCGTACCGAGAGTCTGTCTTGTGTGCGCACTGACGGTGCAACGCTGGAAGTCAAGATTCAGGGCTCGATCTACGGCGAGGATGGCAAGGTCGGCATGCGCGGGCGGCTCGTCACCAAGCAGGGCCAGATGCTCGCCAACGCCTTGCTGGCCGGCGTGGTCAGCGGCATCGGCCAAGGCCTGGCGACCTCGTCGACCGAATACAGCACCTCGGCTCTCGGCACGGTCGCCAGCGCCACTGGTGCCGAAGCCTACCGCGCCGGCCTCGGCTCGGGTGTCGGCAAGGCCCTTGATCGCCTGGCCCAGTACTACATCAAGCTCGCCGAGAACACCTTCCCGGTCATCGAAGTGGACGCCGGCCGCGAGGTCGATGTGGTGATCACAAAGGGCGTGCGCATCGATGTGCCGATGACAAGCGGCGAGCCAGCTACCGCCCGCTTCGCCAATTCCCCTGAAACCCGTTATCTGGAGACCTCGGACGATGGCAACTACTAAACCCATGCGCCGGCGAGCACTCGTCGCGGCCTTGAGCATGACAATTTTAGGTACCTGCTTCGCCGTCAATGCGGCCACGCCCGACAAGACGCAGTTGCTGACAGCCTTGCAAAAAGCCCATCCGGGGACGCAGTTCTCCAGCATCGCCCGCACGCCCATCGCCGGCCTCTACGAGGTCTGGATGAACGGCAACGTGGCCTATGTGTCGGCCAGGCAGCCGCGCTACTTTCTCTTTGGTCATCTGTTCGATACCAAGAGCATGAACGACCTGACCGGCCCGAAACTGGCGCAGGCCGGCAAGGCAAAAAAACCCGCTGAAGCGCGCCAGAAATACCCGCCAAGCACAGCATCACCGATCCGCTTCGAACAGTTGCCTCTGAGCGATGCGGTTAAGACGGTGCGCGGTACTGGCCAGCGCCGGGTGGCGGTTTTCAGCGACCCCAATTGCCCTTACTGCAAACAGTTGGAGGCGGAACTGGCCGGCCTCGACAACATCACCATCTACACCTTCCTGCTGCCTTTCCTGGGTGAAACGAAACCAATCGCCGTCTGGTGTGCGGCCGATCGCACTTCGGCCTGGCGGCGCCTGATGCTCGATGGAGACGACAGCCTGCTCAACACCGGCGCCGCCTGTGACCACCCGATCAGTCGCAACCTGGCGTTGGCCCGCCAACTCGGCGTGCAAGGCACGCCCACACTGATCTGGGCGGATGGCACCCGTAGCGAAGGGTTCGTTGGACAGACCGTGATCGAATCACGACTCGCCGCGACCGCTTCACAAGTTGCGCCGGAGAAACAGCCATGAAGGCCCTCGTCCTGCGAATGGGTGCTGTCTGCCTGCTTCTCCCCTTGGCCGCCTGCATGAACATGTCCGGCCTGGGCGGCGACTCGAAGTACGCCTGCAAGGCACCTGATGGCGTTGCCTGCGACTCGGTATCCGGCACCTACGCCAATGCCCTTCACAACAATCTGCCCAGCCAGCAGGCCCAACGCTCCGCTCGCCGGCAGAAAGAGACATCCGAAGAGAACGCCACCCCCACGCTTGGACGTCCTATTTCCTCGGCAACAGCCAACCTTTCCGGGATGGCCGTAACGCCGAGTCCCTTGCGCACCCAGGCCCGCATCCTGCGGCTGTGGATCAAACCCTGGGAAGACGCCGACGGCGATCTCTACGATCAGGGCTATGTCTATGTGCAGGTAGATAACGGTCAGTGGCAGATCGACCACGTGCAGCGCCAGATCCGTGATCTCTATGCCCCGCTGAAGCTGCCACCCAAACCGGCCACGGAGGCAGCAACCGAACCCGGTGCCAGTACACCGTCGCCCCTACCAATGTTGCAACGCCCGCCGCTGCCCGGGGCCGGCGCCAACCCTGCGCAGTGAGGTCAAGATGAACACCGCCCACAGCGATCCCCATTTCACCGCTCAGCGCGACCACGCCCATGCCCCGCGCTTTCCCTTCGGCGAGCCGGCTGACACGCCGGCCGAACAGTTCGCCAACTGGCTGCCTTACTCTGGCTATCTCGCCGCCGAGAAGATTTTTGTGAACCGCGACAGCATGGGCGTCATGCTCGAACTGATGCCGCAGTCGGGGGCCGACGAGCGGATGGCGGAAGTGTTGATTTCGCTCTACGCCAATTGCCCGCCCGGCACCGGTATCCAGTTCCATCTCTTCGCCTCGCCGCAGGTGCGCAGCCAGTTGCGCCAGTACGCAAATCTGCGGGTCGAGGATGATGATCAGGCCGAGCAGGCCAAACAGTGGGGCCGCCCGGCGCGCAACGGCAATCTGTTCCGCAAATTGGCGCGCCAGCGCGTGGACCACCTGTTGCAGGGCGCCCAGAAGTCGCTGACCGCCGGTTTCCACTACACGATCCGGGATTTCCGGCTAATGCTGAGCGTCGCCTTCCCGGGCGACCCGGAAGACCTCAACAAACGCGACGAACTGCTCGCCCTGCGCGACTCGATGTCGTCCAGCCTGCGCTCGGCCTCGCTGCCCAATCGCGTTTGCGATGCCGCAGACCTGATCAACTGGTGTGCACTGTTCACCAATCCCGACCGCATCTCGCAGACCGATGCGCCGGACCTCAATTACGACGACGGCCGCGAACTGCGCGACCAGATCGTCGATTTCGACACCATCCAGGACCCGCATCCGAGCGGCCTGACCTTGTGGAAGGAAGCCAGTCCCGATGTACTGGAGGCGCGTTTCTACTCGATCAAGAGTTTTCCGGAACGCTTTGCATTGTGGCAGATGGGATCGCTGATCGGCGACCTGATGCAGCCGGCCTTGCAGTACAGCGCCCCCTTCCTGCTGACGCTTGGCGTCCAGGTCCTCGACCCCAACCTCACCAAGTCGGTGGTCACCGCCAACCATGTACGGGCGACGCAGAATGCCAAATCGAAGATGGCCGACGTCATGCCGGACGTCAACAAAAAGCTGCAAGACTGGACGGCGGCGGCCGATGCCATCGATACCGGCGGCAACCTGGTCAGCCTCTACCACCAGTTGGCAATATTCACCGCCCCCAACAAATCGGTTGCCGCCCACGAAGCCGCCAATGCGATCTGGCGTGGCCGCGGCTTCCAGCTCAATGCCGACGCCTACATGCATCGGCAGGCCTTGCTCGCCAGCCTGCCGATGACGCTGACCGAGAAGTTCCATAGGGACTTGGTCAAGATGCGCCGCGTCACGCGCAAGACCATGGCCAATGCCATTCATATGGCGCCGCTGATTGCCGAGTGGCGCGGCACGCGCACCCCTGCCCTGGTTTTCGGGGGGCGGCGTGGCCAGTTGATGACCCTCGACATATTCGACAACGATCTGGGCAACTACAACTTTGCCATCATCGGTGCCCCCGGCTCAGGCAAGTCGGTGCTGATGAACGAAATGGCCTGGTCCTACCGGGCCATCGGCGCCAAGGTATGGATGCTCGATCTTGGTCGCAGTTTCGAGAAGCTTTGCCGCAAGGCCAAGGGCACTTATATCGAGTTCCGGCCCGACGTGGACATCTGCCTGGACCCATTCACCCACATCGTCGATATCTTTGAGGACATCGACATGCTTGTGCCCGGCATCGCCAAGATGTGCTCGATGCAGCACACGCTGGAGGAAGTGCAGTACAAGGCCATCTCGGCCATGGTCCTCAAGCTCTGGCGCGAATACGGCAATGATTTGCGCATCACCGGGCTACGCGATGCCTTCAAGAGCGGGAGCATCGAAGAACTGGGCGTCGTTGGCGACCAGCGCATCAAGGACCTCGCCATCATGCTCAACCCGTATTCGCGTGGCGGGCAATACGAACGCTTTTTCGAAGGGCGCAACAACATCGACTTCTCCAACGACTTCATCGTCATCGAGAACGAGGAACTGAAACGCCGGCCCGACTTGCATGCGGTGGTGAACATCCTGCTGCTGCACCGGATCACCGGTGAGATGTACCTCACCCGCAACCGGCGCAAGGTGCTCTTCGTCGACGAGCTGAAACAGCAACTGGGCGACATCGGCGCCGACGATCCGGTCAAGGCGGCGGTCATTGAGGAAGCAGCACGGCGCGCCCGCAAGTACGGCGGTGCCCTCGGCACCGCAACCCAGAGTGCCGACGATTTCTACGGCTCGACCCAGATGGAAGCGGCCTTCAACTGTTCGGACTGGGTTTTCCTGCTCCGTCAGAAACCGGAGTCCATCGAAATGCTCGACCGCAAGGGCCGGCTGACCATGGACGAACCGAAGAAGCGGCTGTTGAACTCCCTGCGCACCGAGGCCGGCGTCTTCTCCGAGTTGTACATCTCGTCGCCGGTCGGCGAAGGCGTCGCCCGCAACATCCTCGATCCTGCCACCCATCTGCTGTTCTCCAACAAGTTGGAAGACAACGCCCCGATCGACGAATTGCGCGCCCAGGGCCTGTCCATCGACGAGGCGATCAGCGAGTTGCTGCGGCATCGGGGGCATACGGTATGAAGCCGAATACCGCCCAGTTATTGCGCCACGGCTTGCTGACGTTACTTGTGGTGAGCGCCGCCCTGACCACCTACGACCGTTTCGTCCTGCGCCCCGCGCTGGTCATCGGCGTGGTCGACGTGGCCGATGTGTACCGCGCCAAAGAAGCCGAATTTACCCAGATCCTGACCAAGGCCAGTTCCGAGGATGACCGGCAAAAAGCCCTGTTCATGGCGCGAAGCTTTGCCCAGCGCCTGCCGGTCGCCCTTGAAGAATTGCCGCGTGAATGCGGTTGCCTGGTCGTCCTCAAGGCGGCCGTGGCCGGACCGACCCCGAATACCGTCGATCTGACGGCCGCACTGCGTAGAAAGGTGACAGCGCCATGAACAGTGATCCTCTTCAACTGGCGGTTGCCCATCCCGCCGCGAGACCCAAACACGGGCGGCGCATCCTTGGGGGTTTTGGCGACTTCCTGCGCCATGCCCGCCAGCGCTGGTACCTCTACCTGCCGATCGTCGCTATTTGGAGCCTGGCCTATGTCCGCCTCTTCATCGATGCGACACCGCGAGTACCAGTCCTTTTCAACTGGACGCCGAGCCTGCCCTATCGCGTTGCTTGGCTGCGGCATGGTCCTCATCAGTTGCAGCGGGGCGACTTCATCGTTTTCTCCTTCGCCGGCGAGGCGCAGCATCGCTATCCGGGATTGCACGGTCAACCATTCTTCAAGATCGTGCGCGGTTTACCGGGCGACTCCGTAACCGTCAGCGGCCGGCAGGTCGCGATCAACGGCGAAGACGTTGGTGCGGCCAAAACCAAGGCCTATGACCGCCGGCCACTCGCGCCGATTGCGCCGACCGTCATCCCGCCTCGCCACTATTACGTGCAGGGCACCAGCCCCGACTCCTTCGACTCGCGCTATCAGGAAAGTGGCCTGGTCCGGGCGGAGCAGGTGATCGGCGTCGTGGTTCCCCTGTTCTGAGACCCCAGCCATGCTCCGCCCCCTCATTACCATCAGCTTGTTCGGCCTTCTGGAATTTTCCACCGCGTGGGCTCAGACCCCTCCGGCCGAGGTCCCATTACCAGCCCCCCATATCAGCACGCCAGTGACGCAAGGCGTTCAGCCCTCTGACCACGTGCCACTGGCCGACTATCTCGCCCTGCTCAGGCAAATCGCCCCTGCCGCCGAAGCCGGGGCGCGGGATTATCTTGCCGCTTTCGCGCGGCGCTGCGGCCGCCCCCTGACGCCGGCCGAATTACGCCGGGCAATGGCCGACGGTGACGGCGATCCGGCACTGATGGCATTGATCCGCGCGAACCACCTGGGCGACACCGCCGGGCGTGAACAACTCGCCGGACAAATCCGCTGTCCGGGCAAGGCGGCGCGATGAAACGCCTGATCGTCGTCCCGTCCCTGCTCTTCGCTCTGCTGCTGGCCGCAACTGGCACGTCCGCTCTTGATCTGGGTGTCATCGGGCCGACCTATGAAATCAGCGAACCGCATCTGCTGCAAATGATCGAGCAACGCCTGCGCGACAAGGAACGCAGCGGCGAACTCAAGCGCCTGGAAGAACAGGCCCGGGAACGCGGCATCGCAACCGTCAAGAACCCGCCGCCGGTCGCCGGCCTGCACGCGACCGAGACAGCCAGGACCTTCTACTTCGACCCGAGCTTCACGCTCGACCGCAACATCCTCGGCCCCCGGGGCGAGTTGCTGTTTGCCGCCGGCACCCGCAAGAACCCGCTTGAGGTGGTCTCCCTGTCCCGGCATCTGCTCCTTTTCGATGGGCGCGACGTGCGCCAGGTAGGCCGTGCCCGGCAGTTGATCGCCTTCTACCAGGGGCGGGTCAAGCCGATCCTGGTCGGCGGCTCCTACCTCGACCTGATGAAGTCATGGCGCATGCCGGTCTATTTCGATCAGCAAGGTCTGCTCACCCGCCGCCTGGGCATCACTCAGGTGCCAGCCCTGGTATCGCAGGAATGGATGCGCCTGCGCATCGACGAACTGGAGGTCGCGCCATGAGCCAACGCTGCTTCTTGAACAGTCTCCCTATTTCTCTGGTGCTGCTCCTCGGCCTCTACGCCCTGCCGACCCTGGGCGCCGGCACCGCCACCTGCACCGGCAAGTTTCCGAATCCGATCACCGATATCTGCTGGTCCTGCATCCTGCCAATCAGCATTGGTAGTGCGCGCATCGCCAACTTCGGCGATCAGGAGGACACCGACAATCCGCCCAATCCCGTCTGCAGTTGCCTGGTCAATCCGATCGTCGGTCTGTCCATCGGCTTCTGGGAGCCGGCACGACATGTCGAAGTGGTGCGCAAGCCCTTCTGCCTCGTCTCGCTCGGCGGCGTCGACCTCGATCCGGGCATCCCGGCCCCCGAGGCGGCACGCTTTACACGGCCGGAGGGCGATGGCGACGGTGGCGGTTTCTATCAGGCGCATTACTACCTGAACCCGGTGATGTACTGGCTGGAAGTGGTCACCGACTTTCCCTGCCTGGAAAAGAGCTCCTTCGACCTGGCCTACATGACCGAGGTCGATCCCTTGTGGGCGGACGACGAACTCACCCTGATCCTCAATCCTGATGCCGTGCTGTTCGCCAATCCGGTCGCCATTGCCGCGTGCGCCGCCGATTGCGTCGCGGCCTCGGTCGGCTTCGGCATACGCGAGATGTTCTGGTGCGCTGGTTGTCAGGGCGGTATCTATCCGCTCAACGGGCACGTCCCTTATCACCTCGGTGGCGTCCGGACGGCCGCGCTGATGGCCCAGCGCCTGAGCGCCAAGATGCACCGCGAGTTGGTGGCCTGGGGTTGGCATGGCAAAGACGGGCTGTGCGGCCCGTACTTCGAGCCGGTGATGGACAAGACCGCCTACAAAACCCAGCTCACCTATCCCATTCCCAACACCGACAAGGAAGGCGGCCGCTGCTGCCAGCCCTTCGGGCGGACCACCGTGCTCTGGGGGGCCGGCAAGGAATACCCAGTACGCGGTGAGGACTTCGCCTTCATGTTGTTTCGCAAAAGGAATTGCTGTGTCGGCTACTGACCTCCATCGCTTCCTCACCCCCCTGCTCCTCGGTCTCTGCGCCGCGTTTGCTATCGGCAGCCCGGCCCAGAGCCAGATTTCGCCGGTCGTCACGGAAGCGGAGATCGAACGCGCCCGGCGCGAGACACCCACCGTCACCGAGCAAGATATCGAATTGGCGCGGCAGAAGTACGCCCTGCCGAGCGATGCCGGATACCGATCCGCGCCGCCGAACAGCCCGAAAATCGAGGCTCTCCCCAAGCCGGCAACACTCGTCCCGGTCGACCTGGAAGCGCTGGCCCGCGGCTTTGCCGGGCAATCCGACGCGATGGCTCAGGCCCAGGGGCTCACTACAGGTCCAGGACTTTTCATCTTCGTCAGCCTGACCATGCCCCGCGCCACGCTGCAAGGTCTGGTCGACCAGGCGGCACGTGCCAAGGCCACCATCGTCATCCGCGGCTTTGCCAACGGTTCGCTGCGCGACACGGTTGCCCAGGTCCAGGGCTTGATCGGCAAACGGCAGGTAGCAATCCAGATCGATCCGCTGGCCTTCGACCGTTTCGCCATCAGCAAAGTACCCAGCTTCGTCTTGGTGCGCGACGGCACACGTCCCGTTGCCTGTGCCAGCGGCAGTTGCGCCCCTGCCGACAGTTTCCTGCGCTCAACTGGTGACGTCAGCCTGGATTACGCGCTGGAATACATGCAGCGCTCGGCGCCTGCCTTTGCTCCTGCCGCCGAACTCTTCCTGAAACGCATCAAGGGATAGGTGATCGCCATGCGCCGCCTGATCATCTGGATCACGCTGTTCTGCTTCGTCACGACGCAGAGCGCCGCTATCGCCGGGCCGTTTGAAGAGGGCACCGCCGCCGGCCAGGTGGCCAACCCGGTCATTCGCGGCACGGTGAACATGCCCAGCGCCTCAAGTGCCGTACCGGAATACACCACGACGCCACCGGAAACGGCGTATTACGGCCAGCCCAACCTTTCGGGCGCAGCCAATGTCCGCCTGAGCACCTGCGCGGCCAGCGCCAACGATCCAGTCTGCCAGGCCCAGGACGGGGCGCTGAGCTCGGCCAACACGCCCCGCCCGGCGATCTCCGCCTACGATCCGGCAGTCACTGCGGCCCGCGGCATCGCCCGCAATCCGTCGAGCGCCTTGGGCAGCTTGGCCGATTATTACTCCGGCTGCACCACCGCCGAGGTCAGTAGCGCGGCAGGCACCACGACCAAGGTCTGCAACCGTTACAGCGGTGTCGGCAACTACACGATGCGGCGCGATCTGACGGTGGAGATAGATCTCCAGCCCAGTTGCGTTGAAGGCACCTGGGTTGCTCATGGACAGGTCAACCGCAACGGCGCCGACTACATGATCGCGGAAGCTCAATGCCAACTGCGCAGCGACAGGCTGCAACGTTTTCGCTTTTATGCGGCGGGCGGCAAAGGGGCTTGCATCGGCTGGCAAACCGTCGACCTGCCGACCGCGCCAGCCACCCAGGCCACCTATGTCACCAACCTCGCCCCCCATTGGGAAGGCCATTGCTGGAGCCCGTTCCAAGTCGTCATGGCGGCAGGTTCCGGCTGCACGAGCGGGACTTGCAGGTATACCTTCCAGTTCGGCTCAACGTGGAGCCTACCCCTATCGTTTATCCAGCCGGCCATGGTGCAACACGAGACCGATGTCTGGGTCGACAAGAGTGCTGCGCTGAATGCGGGGGGGCGCTGCACCATCACTACCGCCGACACCTGCGTCGACGGACCGGCGACCAAGGCCATCGAAGGCCGCCCCGTGACCCGTGCCTGCTGGTCCTATGAGCGCACCCTGACCTGTAGTTCAGGTTCCCCGGTCGACGAGTGCGCAGCGCTGGCCAGCAGCGGCTGCACCCCGGCCAGCAGCACCTGCAAGCAAACGAATGTCGGCAGCGGGCTGTGCGAGATCACCCAGGACACCTATACCTGCCCGGTTGCCGCGCAAACCACGACTACTGCCTCGAACTGCCCGGCTAACGTCTACTGCCTGGGCGCGAACTGCTTCAATACCAGTTACACCAATGATGCGGACTTCGCCCGTTCGATGTCCATGATGGAAGCCGGACGCGAGGCCGGCGTGTATCTCGACACCAGCAAAATGCAGGTCTTCAAGGGCGAAGGCAACCGCTGTCGCCACCGCCTATTGAAGAACTGTTGCAGTTCCGACTCGTCTGGTGCCGGCATGACCAATCAGAGCCTGTTCGGCACCGGCTCAAGTCTGGTCTACGACGTGCTGATGAATTCCCAGAACCGCGAGTTCCTTTATCAGGGCATGCAGGCCTTACTGCTAGGCGGCGGTTTCAGCGGCAGCTTTACCACCTATGGCATCACAGTCGCTGTCAACGGGACGGCACTACCGGCCAGTTCGGCCGTGCTCTATTCCGGTGAAAGCCTGGTCGTGGCCTTCGACCCCTGGTCGCTGGTCATTGCGGTGGTGATCTACATCATCATGTCGATGTCGTCCTGCAACGAGGAAGAAGGCAAACTCGCCATGAAGGAAGGGGCCGGCCTGTGCCATACCGTCGGCACCTGGTGCTCCTCCTGCTTCCGCCTCTTCGGCAAGTGCGTCTCCTGCCTCGAACACAGCACCGGCAAGTGTTGCTTCAACAGCAAACTCGCCCGCATCGTCAATGAGCAGGGCCGCATACAGGTCAGCAAGGGCTGGGGCTCGGGCGAAAGTCCCGACTGCTCGGGGTTCACCATCGCCCAACTCCAGAGCCTCAACTTTGCGGCCATGGACCTCACAGAGTTCTACGCCTCCATCGTCCCGACGCTGCCCAATGCCGGCGCAATCCAGGGCAGCAATGCTGCGCGCCTGACGACCTGCTACTACGGACAGGGAAAGTGCCAATGAAGATCGCCTATACCGCCGCGTTGATCGCCGGATTCACATCGCTCGTCCTTGCCGACGAGGTGCCCAGAGCCCAGGTCCCGGATCCACGACCGGTCATGTTGGCCGCCCTCCAATCGGTCAATGGAGAGGCCCATGGCATCCTCAGCGGCGAAATTGCTGAGGCGCTCACCCAGCGATTTGCTGCCACCTCGCCGATCTACATCGATGTCACGACCGAGAAGCGCTATGCCCAGGCCGGTTGTGCCCGCTTGAATGTCAGGTTCTGGCAGGACGGGGTTTTGCTGCCCGGTGCGTCGAGTCCGCGCCGCCAGACCATGGATTTCGGCATCAACTACTGCCTTGATGGCCAGCCACCGCAATCCCTGAAGTAGGGCTACACATGAATAGTCATAACCGCCCCGCCCTCCCGCTGCTGCTGACCTTCGCCGTGATGCTCGGCAGTCATAGCGCGACAGCCCAGGATGCTTCCCGCTACTGGGCCGACAGTTGGCGCGGCTGGCATTTCTATGAGGCGCCGGCACCAGAAGAGACCGAACATCCATTCCCGCTGGGCAAGGCCACAGCCACTGCACCGCCCGCCCAACCCTCGCGGGCACAGGAACTGGTCGAATTCGAACGTCTCCAGAAAACGCTGGAAGAGACGCGCAACATTGCCATCATGCGCCCGAGCGAAGCCAATGTCCGGCGCTACATGGAACTGGAGTCCCTGGTCGTCGCCCGCGCTTCCTATTTCGCTGACGTCGCGCAGCGCGTTGCCTGGGCCACGCCCCAACTCGACCCGACCCTGCAGGGCCGCCCGGTCAATGCCAAGGCACTGGAAGTCTTCGACCAGGCCGAACTGGTGGATCGTTCGCGCGCTATTGCCGACCTGGGCAAGGATCACGTGCTGTTCTTCTTCTATCGCTCGGACTGTCCGTACTGCCATGCCTTCGCACCGACACTGGCAGCCTTCCAGGCGCGACACGGTATTCAGGTCGTCGCCATCAGCGTGGACGGTGGTCCGCTGCCGAGCTTCCCCAATGCCCGCCCGGACAATGGCATTGCCACCACCCTGAAGGTCAGCCAGGTGCCCGCCATCTTTCTGGCTCAGCCCTTCACCGGAAAGATCTCTCCCATTGGCTTCGGGGTGCTCTCGGAATCCCAGTTGCTCGAGCGCATTGCCACTGTGTCCGCTCCCCAAGCCGAGGCCATCCTGCCTACAACCACGCAAGGTCTCGCCCTTCCCCTGGAGGCGCCATGAAAAATTACGACCATCCTCATTTCCGGCGTAGCGCTGCCACGTTCATGGCCTTGCTGCTGGCGATCCCATCCGTTCAACTACAGGCCGGCGACCTCAACAGCGAGGTGAGCAACATGTTCAACAACCTGGGCGCCATTGGTAACTACACAGCACCCGGTGCCTTCCGCGGCCAGACCTTCAATACCTACACCGGCGGCAGCCTGATGATGCGTTCGCCGAACAAGGTTTATCAGCTGGCCGCCATCCAGTTCCCCAGCGCCAAGGCCGGCTGTGGTGGCATCGATGTCTTTGGCGGCTCCTTCTCGCACATTTCGGCAACCGAGTTCAAGAACATGCTGAAGAACATCACGGCGGCCTTGCCGGGGATCGCTTTTCAACTCGCCCTGGAAGCGGTCTCGCCCCTACTCGGCGGACTGACCAAGTGGGCCAAGGGACTGGAGACCTGGATCAACAACGCCCGGATCAATTCCTGCGAAACCGCCAAGGCCATTGTCAGCACGGCGGCCGAATCGATTGGCTACAGTTCTCAGGAAACCTGCGCCGATCTGGCCATCGAGATGGGCATGGAAAGCGATCGCGATGCCGCGCGTCGGCGCTGTGCGACGGATCGGCCCAGCATTCTCTCCTCGGCACGTTCCTCGGGCGACCCGAAGGTAAAAAACAAGGCGCCCTTCGTCGGCAACCTGACCTGGAAAGCCTTGCAGTACACCGGCGCTTATCTCGACGATCAGGAGCGCGAACTGATCATGAGCCTGGTTGGCACCATTATCTATTACCCGGAAGAGTCGGCCCGCGACCCTGAGCCGATCGCCCCGACGCTCACCTCGATCAGCCAGTTGCTGTACGGACAGGGTGCGGCCGCCGGTACGGATGTCGTGCAGCATGTATTGAAGTGCAACGACTACAGCAATTGCGACGTCGTCACCTTGAACACCACGTACACCCACACGCCCTTTACCGCCAAGGTCGAGGCGATCATGCGCTCCATTGCCGAAAAGATCACCACGCGCACCGCCATCCCCAATAACTCGACCGAGGTCGGCTTCGTGAATCAGACCACCGAGCCGGTCTACAAGATGTTGTCCATCGGCACCAGCATTCCAGGATCGGGCTTGGCCGACAGCCTGATCGCCCAGTACCGCGACGTGATTGCCGCCGACTACGCCTATGTTTTTCTCGAACGCAATCTGCGTCTGGGTATGGCTGCGCTGGACAAGAACTACACCTTGCAGCAGTCGCAACGGGAGCAGGCCAACCAGGTCCGCCAGCGGGCGCAGGCCATGCTCACGCAACTCTCCCAGGAAAAGAATCTGCTCTACCAGAAGGTCGGCTCCTTCCGGGCGGTATCGAACCACCTGGAGCAACTCGAACGCCAATTGCGCTCCAGCATGCCGCAACACGTGATGGACATGCTCGGTCAGCAGGCCGCTTACCTGTCGCAATAGAGACGAAGCGATAGCACGACAGGAGAAAGCGCCATGTGGGAAATCTACGCCTACCAGAATGCCGACAGCCTGTTCGGTGTCTTCAATGCCGCGGCGGCGATCCATGCTTCGGGCGACTATGCTGCTGCCCTGGCGGCCGTGGCCTTCTGCGGTTTTGTGGCGGCCCTGGTTGCCTATGCGTTCGCCCCCGAGAAACTGCAGGGCTGGAAGTGGCT
>WBZU01001562.1_pt1 | contig 15689 bp, 13 predicted proteins | sample 5204311 | NCBI WGS metagenome assembly WBZU01 (sample SAMN12344359, study PRJNA552823) | activated sludge metagenome | biome: Activated sludge suspended growth; feature: Nitrification reactor; material: Wastewater; isolation source: activated sludge from nitrification reactor of wastewater...
GAGCTCATTGACCAGTATAATCTAAATGATCCGCTGTCAGGAATTGCAGATCAGAAAGGAACATTCAGTAACAAAAAAATGCAGTCACTTTATGAAGAAATGATAATGTCAGGAAACTACGGACTTCTGGACGCACTAAGGGCAGCAGCCAGATTTGAAGAGAATGATATAGTTGATCTTAGAAATTATATGTCAACTGCATCTGATCAGACAGTCATTAACACTTATATAAATCTGGAGTCAGGTTCACAGGATCATCTCAGAGCGCTGGTAAAGGATATCAAAGAAGAAGGGATCAGCTATAAGCCAAGTTATCTGTCAAAAGAAGACTTTGATAAAATAATGTCTGTAAAAACAAAGTAAATTCTGACAGTTGATAGTATATAATTGACAGCTGATAGTTGTAAAACATTTTTAAGAATTCACCTGACACAGAAGTATTTTAAACAGCAGGGGAATTTCATATTTACTTTCAAAAAATAAAGACCCGGTTAACTACCAGTTCTTCATTTCTCAGAATGAATAACTACCGGAATCTTTTTGTCATATTATCATCTTATAAAATAAATCATACTTAATTTCTTCTGATTTTAGTACAAAAATGATTTGAAAAATTGTTGTAAAACAATTTTATTCAGTTCGAAATATTTTTTTAAATAATTGCCATAGAATCCAATGTGAGTGAACACCTATTTTATTTTCATTCTAATTGAATTAATTTTGTAGAACATATTTTTTAATAATTTCAAAATAAGGAGAAAACAATATGGCAGCAGGAAAAGAACTTTACGAACTCGGGATAAAACATACAGGAGAAAAATACATTCTCGGTGCAATGGCTCCTAAAAATAATGCTAACTGGAAAGGACCGTGGGACTGTGCAGAATTTGTATCTTGGTGTGTTTATCAGGTTTCCGGTAAACTTTACGGATGCTTTAACAACATCGGTAATCCGGGATCAGCTGACGCATATACCGGATACTGGGGAAGAGATGCAAAGGTAATTGGTAAAAAGATCTCTGTGGAAAAGGCAATGAAGACAAAAGGTGCAGCTCTGCTGAGACTGGCAGTGGGAGGAAGCGTAGGTCATATTGTTATTTCCGACGGCAAGGGTGGAACCATAGAAGCGCATTCCACCAAAAAAGGTGTGATTAAAAGTACTGCTCAGGGCAGAAGATGGGACACTGGAATTCTGATTCCCTGGATAGAGTACGAAACAGGAACAGAACCTGTAGAGGTTGAAGAACCCGGTGTTATTTACCGTTTAACAAAACCAATGATGAAGGGACCGAAAGTTTAAGCTATTCAGAAAGCGCTTACAAAATCCGGATTCGATACAAACGGAACTGATGGTATTTTCGGACATGATACATATGCAGCAGTCAGGGCGTTTCAGACAACATTGGGAATACTTGTTGACGGTGAGGTCGGACCGCAGACATTAAAGGCACTTGGTCTGTAAATAAATAAATCTTAAGTTAAGGGTAATAATTTTTATGAATACAGATTTCAGATCTTAAGCAAACTATTATTTACAAATACATTTCTATAAATATGGAATAATAATAGATTGGAAAAACTAATTCAAATGGAATCAATCATATACATCCCCGGACTTGGAACAAGATTATTCAATCAGTCTGTAGAAAGCTTCGCTTACAGATTCAAGAAAGCCCTTGATATAAATGACCCTGATAAAGGAAAACATTACGAAACCGAATTCAGGAAGATAAATTTCGGAAAGGACAATAAACAGGAATCCAATATAGCAACAATATTTGTAATGGAAGAGGGGAAAAAGAAAATTGCTTATGAGATATATGAACTGGATTACGGGAGAACATTAACGGATAAATTTGAAAAGAGTAATATATTTGTAAAAACTTTTTTGCTCTTCATTTCAATAATTATAAAGATACCGGATATCATATATCAGTTCCTGAGATCTTTATTCAAAAAAAAACAGAATCCGATCACATTGTCCTTTAAGGACATTCTTCAGTTCACATACGGAGCATTTGTTCTTCTTCTTCTCAGCATTTTTGGTATTATACTTGTTCTGTCACTTATATCTTATCTGCCTGATTTTTTTCAGATGAATAAAATTCAGGACCCTGCAGGCATACTTAAGATGCTGAATACTTTCAAGGAAACAGCTATTGCAAAATACATTATAGGAATATCAACACTGCTTTTTCTGATCCTCCCAAATGCGAAAAATTTTATTACTATACTCGCTACGGAATATTTATGTACTATGTATTATCTTAATTTTGGAGAAAGGAGGCAGAACATAATCGGAAAGCTCGAAGAGCTTACTGAATGTATATCAGAGGGGAATGATTCTGAAAGGATAAGCTTTTACTGCTACAGCTTCGGATCAATAATAGCAGCAGATGCATTGTTTCCCTTTGAAGGAAAAGCATCATACAGGATTGCCAACAGTGTAAAGATACTAGTAACAATCGGAAGTCCCATAGATTTTATAAAAGTTTACTGGCCTTCGTATTTCGCCGAGAGAAAGAAAGCCAATAATAAACTGAAGAAATGGTATAATATTTATTCAATGAGCGATATTCTGTCTTCTAATTTCAGATTCGATGATAAAGAGCTTGAAGCAAAATACGGAATAGCTGAAGATTCCATATTACCGACAAATATTCCGTACAACATTTTAAATTCCGGAGGTAACTCATTTATCAGTACGGCATTGCTGCTTGGGTTTAAAGCAAATCAGCTTTACTGGGATGATGAGGTTTACAGTGCAAGCTGTTTTACAAACCTTATATTAAAAATGAGGGAAGATAAAGTTTTGGATTCATAAGATTTATAAGATTCATAAGATTCATAAGATTCATAAAATTCATAAGATCTATAAGATTATTAGGATTTTAATTTTTACAGGATCTTAATGACACCACAGGTTATGTCATCACTTTGTTCTGCATCCTTAACAAACTCTTTCAGATCATCGAGTATGTTCTTAATAATATCCGGCGAATCGAATATCCTGTTGATCTTTCCCGTTTCGATCAGTCTGTCATCTTCATAGAATCCGCCTTCCTTATTCATTGCTTCGGGAACACCATCAGTATAGCAGAGTACAACGTCATCTTTTTTAAGAGCTATCTCTTCTACTGTGAAATCCATATCTATGCTTCCAAGGAACAGTCCGCCCTGTTTTAATTCTATAACTTCATTTTCCCTGAATACATAAATTGTATTATGTCCGGCATTTACACTCTTGAAATTTTTTGTTGAGTGTTCATATAAACCGAACCAGCAGGTTGCAAATTTTTCATCAGTAGTCGATTCTATTAAAACCCTGTTGAGTGATCTGACCAGCTCGACAAGATCAAAACCTTCTCCGATTATCCTGATCATTTTCAGGTAAGTAAGAATGCTCGAACATATCGTTGAAACTATCAAGGCAGCGGAAATACTTTTTCCCGAAACATCGCATATAAAGAATAAAGTATGATCATCACTGATACTATAAACATTATAATAATCACCTCCGACCTGTTTGGCAGGGATGAGTCTGAATGCAACATCAATGTCCTTAAAATCCGGTAGTGAAGCAGGAAGGAGATTCTGCTGAATAGCTCTTGCGGTTTTCAGCTCTCTTTCAAGTGCTTTCTGCTGTATCTGAATTTCAGTAAGCTTTGCATTCTCGATGGAAATGGCGCATTGAGAAGCAAGAATCATAAAAATATTAAGATCTCTTTCTCTGAAAACAGCATCATTCTTTTTATTGATTACCTGTATTACTCCAATTAGCTTATCTTTTCTGAGCATAGGCGCGCATATCATCGATTTTGTTCTGAAGTTTGTTTTTTTATCCACTTCATCATTAAACCTCGGATCTTCATAACAATCTTCTATAAGCAGGGGCTTACGGTTCTGGCCTACCCAGCCGGCTATACCTTCACCCATTTTGCAGGTGATTTTTTTTATAACCTCTCCTTTATCTCCCGTTACAACCTCAAAGTTTAACACATCTTCTGCTTCATCATACATCAGAAGCGAGCTTGCTTCAGCATTCATAAGTTCTTTACAGCTCTGCATAATGTCAAAAAGCAGTACATCAAGACTTTTCATTTCAGAAATTCTCTGAGAGATCTTTTGAAGATAATTCATCTCCTGTATCATTGCCTGCATTTCTTCAATGTCTGAAGAGATTTTATTCATTTTAATGTATATTTTTTTATAAAAATTATTTACCAGGTTTAGCTGTGTAAAATAATTATTTTTTTTTTCTATAAATATTCAAAAGTCAATTTTTTTTAAGCTGATAAATTTCTAATTTCCGTGCCATGGATCCGATAATAAAGAAAAGATTATTTCAGGCAAGTCTGGCAATATTATTTATTTTTGCATTCGGGACTTTTGGATATTATTACATTACAGATGGTGCATATAATCTGTTCACATGTTTTTATATGACAGTATTGACAGTCACAACAATAGGATTTGATGAGGTAATTGATCTGAAAAATTACGAAGCAGGAAGACCATTCACTGTATTTATTGCATTCACCGGAATAGGTCTACTGACATATTTCGTTTCAAATGTAGCGGCAGTTATAATAGAAGGTCACTTAAGAGAATCTTATAAACGAAGAAAAATGGAAAAAGCCATAAGCAAGTGTAATGAACATTATGTGATCTGCGGTGCAGGGACACACGCATTGCATATCATAGAAGAAATTGACAGGACACAGCGGGAATGTGTTGTCATAGATATAAATCCTGATGCAATAAAAAAAATACTACAGAGCTATCCGAATCAGAAGTACATCACAGGTGATGCTACGCACGACGATGTTCTTAATAAAGCCAATATAAAAAATGCAAACGGATTGTTTGCAACAACGAATGATGATAATCAGAACCTGGTAATAACTTTACTTGCAAAAAGACTGAATCCGGAATTGAGAATAGTATCGCTCTGCGGAAGCCGTGACAATCAATATAAAGTTAAACTTGCCGGAGCAGATGTTGTAATATCTCCGAATTACATGGGAGGAATAAGAATGGCTTCGGAAATGCTGAGACCTGTTGTGACTCATTTTCTTGATATAATGCTCAGTGATGCGTATAGAAATCTGAGAATGGAGGAGATAAATTTAAAAAATGAAGTGACAGGTAAGAAGATCAGTGAACTGAAACTTGAACATTACAAAGATACTTTGTTTATTGCGCTTAAATCAGGGGATGAGCTGATATTCAAGCCGCAGGATGATTATGTGATACAGACAGGCGATCTTCTTTTAATAATAACAACTCCGGAGGACAGAATTAAACTGACTAATATTTAATAATTCATTTTTTATAAGCTAAACTATTACTCCAGTTTCTTGCTGAATCTCATTGAACTTAAGATAAGAATAACCACACCCATTACAAATAAAACAACAGTTTCCTGCCACAGGTCATAAAATCCCAGACCTTTTATTACTATTCCTCTGATTATGATAATAAAATATTTAAGAGGGATTAAGTAAGTAATATACTGAATGATCACAGGCATATTCTCAATAGGAAAAGAAAATCCCGATAGAAATATCATTGGCATAATTACAAGAAAAGCCGAAGTGATCATTGCCTGCTGCTGTGTCCGGGAAATAGTTGAAACGAACAAACCGAGACCAAGTGTGGAAAGCATAAATACAAATGATGACAGAAATAAAAAAGGCACGCTTCCTTTCACTTCAATTCCAAACCAGAATCTCATTACGGACAGAACCATTATTACGGCTACAAATCCGATTATTGAAAACGGGATCAGCTTTCCGAGAATAAGCTGATATGGTTTTATTGGAGTAACTATCAGCTGTTCGAGAGTTCCTATCTCGCGCTCTTTTACAATGGCAAGAGAGGTCATGTTTACTGTTATGATTATCAATACCAGTCCTACTATACTTGGCAGGAAATAATTTCTTGTCTCAAGATTCGGATTGTACCATACTCTGGCTTCGGGTTCGATAGAACTTACCAGAGAAGTTTTCGTTCCTGATCGTTCAATATTCTCAACTGAAATATTCTTTGCAAAGGTGGATGATACACTGAGTGCGTACCCTGCAGCTATTGAAGCTTTGTTACCGTCAGATCCGTCAATTATCACCTGTACATTGGCAGTTCTTTTATTATTTATGTCTTTTTCAAAATCATATGGAATGGTAATTCCCATAAATGCTTTTCCGTCATCTATCAATTTCACCATTTCATCATAGCTGCTTACGTTATAATCTATAGAAAAATATCCTGATTCTCCGAAGCTTCTGATATATTCCCGGCTTGTGGAAGTTCTGTCCTGATCAAATAAAACTGTGACCGAATCCTTTATATCCCTGTTTGCCGCATATCCCAGAAAGATAAGCTGTATCACCGGCGCTATCAGAACCACACGGAACATTTTCGGATCCCGCAAAAACTGTATGAATTCTTTTATGATAAATATTCTGAGAATTTTCATGCGGATTCTGTTCTCCTGTTCCTGTATCCGTATTCAGTTAATTCGTTCATGTTAAAATTATTTATGGTCAAACTGCATTTGCTTTTTTAGTTTTAAATACTGCTATAGCAATAAGTATAGTTGCAAAAATGATCAGATAAACCATCTGCATTTTGTAAGCTTCGAAGCCTACACCTTTGATCAGAATATCCCTTAAGATTACTATATAAAATTTTGCCGGTGTAATGTTTGTAAGAATCTGCACAGGCCAGGGCATGCTTTCTATCGGAAAAATGAAACCTGATAATATGACAGTCGGCAGCTGTGACAGTAGCTGAGCCATCTGAAATGCCACCTGCTGCGAATCAGCAATTGTTGAAATCAAAACTCCCATGCTGAGAGTTGCCATAAGATAGCATATGGTGCCAAGGAAAAGAAACAAGTGACTGCCTTTGACAACTACTCCGAATAAAATATAGCCTATGAACAGAATCGAATACGCAATCAGCAATGAAATGATCAGATAGGGTATAATTTTGCCGAATATCAGCTCAAGAGAAGTTACAGGCGAAACGCGGATCTGCTCCAGTGTTCCAAGCTCTTTCTCTCTGACTAATGATATAGATGTAAGTATGACTGAAATAATGATCAATAGCATTGCAATCAGTCCGGGAATAAAAAACTGTGTAGTGTCCAGATCTTTATTATACCAGAACTGAGTATCAACATTTAAAGGCTGATAAAGCTTAATTCCTTTTACATCAAGGAATTCCTTTGTGAAATTTGTTGAATAAAATCTCGTAGCTGCATTGACATAGTTCAGAATTATAGTTGCAGTATTTGCATCCACGCCGTCTATCAGGAACTGTACTTTTACATTCCTCTTATCAGCCAGATCTTTTGAAAAGTTTTCGGGCACGACTACAACGCATTGAACCTTCCCTCTGTCAAGAAGTTCATTTACTTCTTTATCCGTATTTACATAACTGATGATCTTAAAATAAGAAGATCCAATGAAGCCGTTAATAAAATCTCTTGATGCTTCGGTTCTGTCCTTATCATACACTCCGAGCTTTATTGTATTTATATCGAGAGTAATAGCATATCCAAAAAGAATAAGCAGAGATACAGGAAGGATGAAAATTATCATAAGAGTTCTTTTGTCCCTGCTGATCTGCCAGAATTCCTTCTTTGATATTGAATATATTTTACTTAGCATCGGGAGAGTTTTTTTCAATAAGATATAGGAATACATCTTCAAGCGAAGGAGTAATCTCGCTAATTCTGTTTATTTTAATGTCCGGATCTTTTCTAAGCAGATCTGTAAAAAGTAAAACTTCATCTTTCTCATATTTCAAATCTGAATCTGTTCTTTCTTTTAAAGTTACATGAAGCGAATTTCCGAATATTGAAATACTTTCCGCAATATTTTCCTTTTCCAGAATTTCCGTGGCTTTGTAAATATCGGAGCAGTCGATTTCAATAACTTTATTCTTAATGTATTTTTTTTTCAGCTCTTTCGGACTTCCGGAAGCTATGAGTGTTCCTGCATTAATAAGAATTATACGGTTACAGAATTCTGCTTCATCCAGATAATGCGTTGTGACAAATACAGTTGTACCTCTTTCAGAAAGATCAGTAATAAGATCCCAGAATCTTCTTCTTGAAATGGGATCGACACCTCCGGTAGGCTCGTCCAGAAAAATTATTTTCGGTTCGTGAATGACTGCACAGCCAAGCGCCAGTCTCTGCTTAAACCCGACTGAAAGGGATGAGGTGAGAGTTTTTTCCCTGCCTTCAAGTCCTGCAATATTCAGCACCCATTTCTTTCTTTCGTTAAGTTCGTTTCCTTCCAATCCGTAAACTCCGCCGAAGAAATTGATATTTTCACTAACAGTAAGATCACTGTATAAAGAAAACTTCTGAGACATATATCCGATATTTCTTTTCACTCCGTCCGGATCTCCGGCAATACTGTATCCACCGACTGTAGCATCTCCTGAAGTCGGCTCGAGGATTCCGCACAGCATTTTAATAGTAGTAGATTTGCCTGCCCCGTTAGAGCCGAGAAATCCGAATACCTCGCCTTCTTTTACTTCAAATGAAATATTATTCACCGAAGTAAATTTCCCGAATGTTTTCGTCAGATCGAATACTTCTATTGAGTTCATCTCAGGTTTAATATAGCTTTTTACCGACAGATCTGTATAGCTTCAAAAGAGAGATCCTGTAATCAACAATTGCATTTGTATAGTTAGTTTCTGTCTGGAATACTGAAGTCTCAGCATCGACAAGATCAGTACTTGTGGCAAGCTGGACATCATATTTTTCTTTGATCACTTTGTAATTGTCCTTAGCCTGCTCCACTGCTTTGCTGCTCACTGCAATTCTTTCCTCAAGGTACGAAGTGTTCAGATAGTTCTGATTGACTTCCAGCTCGATTGATTCTTTAAGCTGATCATAGGTGATCTTTCCCTGAACGTAAGTCTGTTCTGCCTGTCTCACCTGAGCAGAAATATTTCCCCAGTTCCATACATCCCAGGAAAGATTTACGCCGACATCCCAGGTTCCGTGAAACACATCTTCAGGTGGCTGAATTCTCAGGTTCGGATTTGCATAGTAATAATTGCTGATGAGAGATATAAAAGGATAATATCCGGATTTTACAGTAGAAATATTCTCGCTTGCAGACCGCAGCCTGTAATTAAGTGATTTAAGTTCTATCCTGTTGTCCAAAGCTTCATTAGTGAGTGAGTTGAGCTCAAATTTCTTTTGTTCAAATATGACATCATCCTGAATAATATCTGTATTAGCATCAAGGGGAAGACCCAGTATTCTGTTAAAGGATACCCGTGCAAGCTCAATGTTATTCGCTGCTTCAAGCTGCTGAAGTCGGGCATTGGAATTCTGTACTTCCAGCTTCAGGAGATCGCTGGTTGTAGCCAGTCCGTTGGCAAGAAAGTTTTTAGTATCGGTAATGTGAAGCTCTGTCTGTGTCAGTGTATTGTCTGCAATTTTCTTTACCTGAATTGCTTTATAAAGATTCCAGAAAGCTATTTGAATGTTAGCGGCAACATTATTTTTTTCGTTATCAAACTCGAGTTCAGATGAAGCCGTCATCAGCTCTGCTGAATTCCTTGAAGAGACAAGCTTGTTTCCTGTATAAATCGGCTGCTGAAGAGACAGCTTAAAAGTATAGTTATTCAGAATGACCTCAGAAAGCTGCAATGGTTCAGTTGAAAACGGAATTATGATCAGGTAAGGATCGACATTGCTTTGCCGCAGATATCCTGCATTGAATTTCAGCTGCGGCAGAAACTGAGATTTCACCTCTTTTATTTTTTCTTTACTGCTTTCAACTTTTGACTCTGAAATTTTCAATTCCTTGCTGTTCTGTAGTCCTATTTGTACGCTCTGCTCCAGTGTAAGCCGGCTGTCCTGAGCCGGGATATAACCGTTTAAAAACAATACTGCAGATAAAATTAAAATTACTTTATTCATGTAAATTATTTTCTTTTATTAAATGTATAAAAGCATTTTCCAGTGAAGGAGAAATTTTTCTCAGATCAGTAATAATTACAGAATTGTCTTCGAGCATTCTTCTGATCCTCAGCTCATTATCTGCATTTTCTTCCGCCCCTACATTCAGCCTGTCTCCGAATATCTGAACTTCAAATTCTGAATTTTCCTTAAGTATCTGGTAAGCTTTCCTGACAGGAGAGCATACTATTTCATAGATCAGTTCATTCATCATTGCCTTGATATTGTTAGGTGTATCAATTGCCAGAACTTTCCCGTTGTCAAGCATTGCCAGCCTGTTGAACCTTTCGGCTTCATCCATATACGGTGTGGAAATAATCACTGTAATATCTTCTTTCAGCAGATTCGAAAGTATTATCCAGAATTCTCTTCGGGATACAGGATCTACTCCCGTTGTCGGCTCGTCGAGAAAGATTATTCTCGGTCTGTAAATCAGCGTGCAGGCAAGGGCGAGCTTCTGCTTCATGCCTCCGGACAGTTTCCCCGCAAGGAATTTTCTGAAATTTGTAAGACGTGTAAACTGCAGCAGCTCATCCCTTCTTTTTTTAAAATCTTTCAGTCCGTGAATGTCTGCAAGAAATTCTATGTTTTCATCCACTGTAAGATCCGTATAGAGACTGAATCTCTGGGAAAGATATCCGATATCATTTTTTATCTTATCAATGCCTTTTGAAAGGTCAATGCCAAGAATTTCAACATTTCCTGAATCAGGCTTAAGAAGACCGCAGAGAATTTTTATCAGTGTAGATTTTCCGGCACCGTCCGGACCTACAAGTCCGAAAATGGTTTTGCTTTTTATTTCAATGCTGACATTATCAAGAGCTTTTAACTCCCCATAGCTTTTGCTGAGTCCTTTTATTGAGATTACATTTTCCAATCCGGTAATCAGTTTAAGATTAATTTTGCATCTGCGGGCATACCTGATTTCAGATCGAATTCATTATTGGGAATACTTATCTTCACAGCAAATACAAGCTTTGTCCTTTCTTCCTGAGTCTGAATACTTTTCGGAGTGAACTCTGCTTCCGGGGAAATGAATATGACCTCTCCATTATAGACTTTATCTTTGTATGTATCAATAGTGACATCAGCTTTCTGTCCAAGCTTTACTTTTCCAAGCTCGGTTTCTGTTATATAAATATAAAGGTCAACCTTCTGAAGATCGGACAATTTTAAAACTGCTGCACCCGGAGTTACATATTCTCCGGACTCTACGAACTTCTTAGAAACAATTCCGTCTACAGGTGATCTTATGGTGCAGTCTTCAATGTTCTTCCGGATCAGATCAACACTTACCATATTCCTTTTAAGATTTGCCTTTGCGGATTCTATTTCTTCCGGACGTGTAATGTTTTTGATCTTATTCAGATTCTGCTTTGCGCTGTTATACTGATTCATTGCCTGTTCATATTTTGTTTCAGCATCTTCGAACTGTTTCTTCGTTATTGTACTTGTTTCATATAATTTTTCAAGCCTGTCTTTATCGGCAGTTGCCTGATCAAGATTTATCTGTGCAAACTGCACCTGCTCTTCGGCAAGTTTTATATCTTCCTTTCTTGCGCCTGCCTGCAGAAGCCTGAGCTGCGCTTCAGCCTGTTCGACGCTTGCCTGCGCCTGCCTCAGCTGAATATCAAGGAGATCATGATCAAGATATAAAAGTATGTCATCTTTCTTAACTCTGTTACCTTCATCTACAAGTATCGCTTTAATCTGTCCGGCGGTTTTTGAACTTATAGTTACATCAGTTGCTTCGATTGTTCCAGAAGCATTTATCTCATTGGTTGGTTTTTTGCTTTCGCATCCGGAAAGTATCAGAGAAAATGAGATTGCAAAAAGCAGTATTTTAATTTTCATAAAAAATAATATAATTGATCTGATTTCATATTGAAAATTATATGAATTTATTTGAACTCATACCAGAAAGTCAGTCTAGGAACTACCTGGGTTGTATATTTAATATTCTGATTAGACTTGGCAGTATAAGCATTCATCCAGATATTCGGCATAAAGTGAACTGTACCGGTCGGTGTAAAGTCCATGCCAGCAGTCATAAAGCTCTGATAAAATCCTGTAGATGGGTTATTGATATTCTCATTATAAAAATCATATCTTACAAAATACTTCAGTTCACTGTCTATTATCCATTGATTAAAATAAACACTGATCCCGAACGGCACAATATCGGAATTGATAGAAAGGTTTGTCTTATTAAAATTATTCTGTATCTGAAAAAAGGTTTCAGCACCTATGCTTACTTTATTGTTTCTGTAACCTGTGAAAGCACTTATGGTTGTCTTGCTCTGATCATTTCCAAACGACTGGTAATCGGAATATATATCTGAAACGATTTTCTTATCGACAAAACTTCCGAACAATGTTCCGTATATTTTTTTGTATTTATTGTTCTCCAGCTTTGTGCCTGTTCCATTTCCAACCATAGCATAGTATCCGAAGTCTTTATCTTTATCAAATACACCTGACAGCATTATACCCAGATCCCTGGAACCAAGGATACTTCTCTGACCCATTATAGTCTGTTCAATAGATCTGTAGCCCCACCATTTCTGACTTATGAAATCATATCCCGGTGTCGGCTGAACGCCTATAGTAAGATTTGAGTTTGTGAATATTTCTTTCCAGCTGATAAAAGCATCTCTGACATAGACTGCAAAATTCCCGTCAGACAGCGTATCGGGACCGTCATAAGATATTGAAAACCTTGTGTCAAAATCCTCATTGATCGAATAATCAAATCCAATGTTTGCCCGTCTGATTGCAAAAGCATTGAATTCTTTATTATATTGAGTATACTGAAGACTGTTACCTGTGGAATCTCCGCCTGATTTATAAAAATAATCTCCGAAAAAATTTCCCCAGACATTTACTTTTGACCTGTCCTGATTTCCCTGCTGAGTTTGAGAAAATACATTACTGCAAATTACAAAAGAAATAAATAATAAAATTAATGTTCTCATCTTAATTGTTTTAAATTAGTGTTTTTACTGAATACAAATTTAACTATTGTATTGAATAATAACAGTTATATAAAAAATATGAAAAACGGTTTTATTTAAAAATTATTCAATTGTAATAAAGCATTATTTTTAAGACTTTTGAGAAAATAAAATTGACAAAATGAAGAATATTTTATGCCCTACCGATTTTTCACCCAATTCTGAAAACGCATTGAATTATGCTGTTGAGATTGCAAGAAAAGTCAAAGGAAATCTCGTCCTGCTTCATGCATACAGTGTTCAGCTTATAGATCCCAATATGCCTGCAGAGATTTATCTCTCGGCTTATCAGGAGGAAGAGAAATCTGCAAAGGAGAGTCTGGATGAACTAAGCAAAAGAATCTCTGAATCAAATAAGGATGAAAACGGAAATAATATTTTCAATACGGAAGCAATAGTCACTCAGGGACTGGTTGTAGATGAAGTGCTGTCTCTGATAAATGATTTTAAGATTGATCTGGTAATAATGGGAACTCACGGTGCAAGCGGCATTACTGAGCTGATTCTCGGAAGCAATACTGCGAGTGTTATAGAGAAAGCGACGATACCTGTTCTGGCAATTCCCGGAAATGCAGTTTATAAAGGAATAAATAATATTGTATATGCATATGATGATATCAAATCCGGTCTGCCTTCTTTTCAGAGGCTGCTTGAGTTTGCAAAGATCTATGATTCAGAGATCACATTGCTTCATATTATCGAAACAGGGAAAGACACTGCTGATATTAATAAAAAGGAATTTGACAGGATCAGACAGTCTTCAGATTATGATAAAATCAGGCTTGAGCTTGTTAAAGAAGAAAATATAATTGAAGGAATAAATGATTATGTGAACTCTAACAATGTTGATATCCTTGCAATGGCAATCAGGAAAAGAACATTGATTGACAAAATATTCAGCAGAAGCCTTACAAAGAAAATGGCTTATCATACCAAAATACCATTGCTAGCCCTGCATATGTGATAATTAATATTTGAATATTTGGAACATTGGATTTAATATTTGGAATCACAGATAAGGAATTAGAAACTTATGAATATTTAACTTTTGACTTTCAACTTTTAACTTTTAACTTTTAAAATTTAACTTCTAATCTTTGCCGGAAAAATTATTTTTAATTGACGCAATGGCTATGGTATACCGGGCATATTTTGCCATGATATCCAGTCCGCTTATTAATTCGAAAGGAAAAAACACTTCTGCTGTTTTTGGATTTACAAATTCGCTGATCAAAATTCTGGATGAAGAAAAGCCGGACCATATTGCTGTATGTTTTGATACAGCCGCTCCGACATTCAGACATAAGGAATTTCCATTGTATAAGGCACAGAGGCAGGAAATTCCGACCGATATGCCGTGGCAGATAGATAAAGTTAAAGAAGTTGTGAAAGCTCTGAACATACCTATGATCGAACTGGACGGGTACGAAGCTGATGATATTATAGGCACACTGGTGAAGCAGGCGGAGAAAGAAAAAGTTATAAGCTATATGGTAACACCGGATAAAGACTATATGCAGCTTGTATCAGATAAGATCTTTATGTACAAGCCGGCGAGGAATCTTTACGGAAGCAAAATGTCAGAAGTTGAAATTATTGACATTGAAGGAGTGAAGAAAAAATTCGGCGTAGAACCTATTAAAGTGATTCAGGTACTCGGGTTGATGGGTGATACTTCCGATAATATTCCCGGAATTAAAGGAGTAGGCGAAAAGACCGCTACAAGCCTGATTCAGGAATTCGGTACTATTGATAATATGTATAAGAACATAGATAAGATCACCAAGCCGAAACTTAAAGAAAATATTCTTCAGCATAAGAATGATGCATTAATGTCCGAGATGCTGGCTACAATAAGGACCGATGTTCCGTTGAAAATTAATTTTCATCAGCTGAATAAAAAAGAAGCTGATGCAAAATCGCTTGTATTATTGTTTTCAGATCTTGAGTTTAAAACTCTTACTAAGAAATTTTCAAAAGGGGATACCGCTTTATCCTCTGAAGAAAAAGATGACTTGAGCATAAAAGGAGTTAAAGTTGAAAACATAAAGGTTGATATTCAGGAATCTGTAAGACAAATCAAAACTATCAAAGATGTAAAGCACAATTATAAGATAATTAAAAATGATTCTGAATATCTTGAACTAATTAAAACACTTTCAGCTCAAACTCTGATTTGTTTTGATACGGAAACAGATGCATTGGATTCAATGTGCTGCAATCTTGCCGGGATGTCTTTTTCATTTGAAGAAAGGGAAGCGTATTATGTACCGGTCACAGGCAAGCCCGGGAAAAATGCAGGAAAGAACAGGAAGGAAGATTCACTTTTTGATACTTCCATTAAAGTAAGCAGCAGCAGCGATGCAGGAATTGAACTTAATTTTGCAATTGAAAAGATCAAACCGGTTCTTGAAAGCAAAAAAATAAAATTTGTCGGACAGAATTTAAAATATGATTATCTTGTGATGAGAAATTATGGTATAGAAATGATGAATCTTTATTTCGATACACTGATCGGTTCCTTTATTTACAGGCCTGACGGTGCGCACGATATGGATGCATTATCTGAAAAATATCTTAACTACAAACCTATTTCGATCAAAGAGCTGATTGGCAAAGGCAAAGAGCAGATCACCATGGATAAAGTCGATATTGACAAAGCAGGTGAATACGCAGCA
>WBZU01001432.1_pt2 | contig 15688 bp, 13 predicted proteins | sample 5204311 | NCBI WGS metagenome assembly WBZU01 (sample SAMN12344359, study PRJNA552823) | activated sludge metagenome | biome: Activated sludge suspended growth; feature: Nitrification reactor; material: Wastewater; isolation source: activated sludge from nitrification reactor of wastewater...
AACCAATTTACTTTGAAAATTTGCACGATGAAAAACAAAACGTTCAACGTCAAACGTGCCTAAAACCAACGGCCACACTGAGGTGGCCGTTGGTAATCACAAACTCACTCTGGCATCAACAACGGCCTGCTTTAACGGAAAACGTGAATTCGCCGTTACCTCCACAAAAGGAGTAACTGCCGCCTCCATTGTCATTGACAGAATATTCGTAGCTCCCACCTGCGCCATAATTATGAGTGATCACTCCCGTATTGGCTGTAACCCGCCAAGTCCCCACCGTTTCAGCAGGGTCCGCAACAGTGCCAGCGTGCTGCTCAACTAGCAAGCCACCGGCCTGATGATTCTCTTGCCACTGACAGTTTGCGCCAGTGCAGTTGGCAGGCGAGCAAGCCGTTAGCCCAGTCAGCAGAGAACTTACCCGAGCCCCTGACATGTAGCCGTTTCCTGGACAAGCCGCAATTGCAGCGGCCGCACAGCTCAGCATCATTGAAAACATAAGCACATGTTTTTTCATTTCTTTTCCTTCTCTCAAGTAGATAACCGCTGCAATTCATTCCTTGACGTCGCAGAACAAGCACAAGGGAGCCATTAGCAAGGCACTTTACGACAACAAGCTAGCGGCTGTTCATCCAAGCTATAAAAGAAGCACATTCCATACCGCGAGCAAACGGAATAACAATATGCTGCCAAAACAATAGGCTATCGAGTATAACAATTCAAGCCATTGGCATTGTTGTAAGAAAATCCGACATCGAACCTTTATGGAACTTAAGAATCAGATCTGCTGCTCCCTCCCATCAACCGTTGTGCAGGCTCTCGAGTCCTTCTCGCGAAGCAAGAAAGGACCTCGTGGCCTAGGCAGGTTTGTACAACGCCAACATAGCCATAAAACAAGCAAAAACAGGAGTAGTAAACGTGGACTATCAATCAAGCTATCGAGGGTTCCAATTACTACAAATCCTGTTCCGGCAGCCAGAAAGACACCAGCCTCAGTACTTCCTCGCCAAGCTTGTCGCCCAGCACGCCATAGGCCGATGATTACAAAAAATCCAAATGCGATCATGCCAAGCCAGCCCTGATCGAACAATATTTGAATTGGAAAGCTCCAGATATGCCACGGAAGGTCATTGTCTACCGAGAAAAACCAGTGATCAAATTGTTGCGAGAAGTCGCCATTGGACAATAGATTCGAGCCTTCGACATCAGTCATCCTAATATTGTCCACTTCGACGGTTGCAGTCTGGCTGGAGTTGTAGAGCGAAAACTTTACGGGCCGCCTTGCGTACCAAGACCCCTGCCCTAACTCCCCTGACGCTATGTGTATTTTGACAGGATTCCAGCTACCGCTTCCGTTGAAATTGATGATTTCGGAACTGCACCGGCCAGAAGTCAGCAGCCATTTTTCACAAATTGATAGCGTAAGTTGAGAATCTGGCGCTTGGCCCCTCACGTTCAAATCAACTACATAATCAACGCCTTGTTGTACTGAAATGAACTGCTCAACATACATGGCACTACCGACACCGAGTTTGAGAATCGTGTTCTCCGACTCGGTTCCCAGCCAATAAGGTGCCGCTTTCTTTTCATTGCTGCGCCAAAAATGAGTCTCCGGATAGCGGCCAACCCCCATCCCCAGAAGGGTTGTAGCCCAGTCCGCGTCCCGCATTCTCAGGGCAGCTTCCCAGTGGTTTTGGCGAGCCGCAAGGTCAGTACTGATCAGCGCCAGTCGCTCCTGGGCAAACTGGCTGAAAAAAATGGGGGTACCAACACCGAGGACTGCCAGGAATAGAATTAGCGGGATGGCAGCTCGCTTAAATAACTGAATTGGGTTGTAGCTTTCCGAACGCCTCATTATTTCGGCTATTAGTGCGAGCGTGAATGCCACGGAAAAACCGAGATATCCGACTCTGGAAAACGTCACCATGACACCATAGGTCGTGACCAGTAGCAGCAAAGCACAAGCAATTCGAAGCCAAAGAGAACATTTTTCGAAAAGCAGCATGACCAGAAACGGTGTACCAATTGTCAAGTAAGTTTCGACATCTGCACCGCCGACATGCATTTGCGAGAACGGTCCCGTGACCCGATAGACATCGCTGAAGTTCAGGAGTCCAGGGAAAGTAATACGCTCCCAAACAACCAAGAGCAGCGTCCCCGCTACGCCAATCACCATGCCTGAGGTAAACAGCCTAGGTACATTGTGACCGGCAAACACGATGCGCGCGAGGAGACCATACAACAAGAAAGCCCAGAGTGCGGCCTTGGTGATCCTCAATGCATTAAACGGGCTGTAGTAGTTCGAAAACGTATTGGCATCGAGCATGTGCCAAGGGGAAAGCCCGCGGAAGGCACTAATTGCAAAACTGATGAAGAGCAGGCCACTTGCAATTCTGAAGAGTATCTCGGTATGTCGAGTACCGCTCGGAAGCTGGCGAATCCGGGTATAGCCAACAACTAGACAGACAATAATTAGCAAATCAAATTCGTCAAAAAAGAAACGCCCGCTCCAAGGAGCAATATCAAGCAGCGGCAAGGCCGCTGGGAGAATGACGATCAGCCAGGCTGGTCGCGACCAAATCGTTACGGCAGATAAAAAAAGAAAAATGCTCAGGAATACAGGCTGTGCCGGATACGTTGCAGCCCAGTACGCAACAAACGCCAGTACGGCAAACATGACCCAATATGGCAATTGGTGGTCCGCCTTACTACGAGCTTTCAGGCGTTGTTTCCTTGCCGGCATGGGGGGCTGTTCGGCTTGGTCTTCCAGCAAATGAGCAGGCCCCGCTGCTTTAGAAAGCTCACGCGCCAAATAAACGACGCCCGAGCTTGCTAACGCGCCGAGTACGGGGTTGGTCGGATCTGGGTGCAAATCTTGCAAGAACAGTTTCCCCGCTTCAATAATTCCGCTGGCGAAGAAAGCATAAATGAAGGCTTGAGACGGCGATCGGTCTTTTGACCATATGAGTAGCCCAATTGGTAGATACATCAAGCACACACTGGCCAGACTGAAGAGCGCCTTCGCTTCTGTTGTGAAGTAATGATAATAAAAGGGTAAAAAATGCAGCTCCCTGAACTGGGAAACCGCAAAATCTGGTCCGTACCATCCGTGGGTAAACCACCCGTTCACTTGCAGAAGGGCCAATACATAAATTACAACAATAGGAATTGCGTAGCGATTTGCAAGCGCGACGACTCGTTCCGGCGACCAGCTGGCACGATCTCTCCACAGCATCATTCCACCGCAGACACCTAGAACGCGGGTCAATATGGAGAGCCCCTGACTGACGCCACTGGCAGTAAAGAATTGTGCAATTTCGATGAAACAGCCGAGCAAAAAGCCCAGCCAGGCAGCCAGTCTTAAAGGAAAAGATGGGCGTACCGTCCGGTAGCCGAGGAATAAACCAAACGGAAGGGTCAGAATTATTTCGGCGATCAATTTCAGGGTAATCAAGATTTTGCCCTGCCCATCCTCAGCAAGCAGCAATCCCCAACTTCCTTCCAAGATTTTTTGCTCTAATTCGCCGCGGGTGAGCAATATGTCAAAAGGAAAAAGGCTGAAGACTACATACCCGGCAAGATATGCCTCTACAAGACGTAATGCTAGCCAACCAGGTTTACCGAGCACAGCATGCAGGAGGGATTTGAACCAGTCTGAGTAACGTGCAGCAAGTATCAGACCTATCAGACTCCCAACAGACTCTGCGAAAATATCATTTTGAGAGACCGTCCGTGGCGGAAAAAACAACTGCGTGAACTCAACTCCAAATGCGAGTGCGAATGAAAATAGTGCACCAAGAAATAATAGGAAAAGCCGCCAAGCGTCGGAAAACCTTTGAATCAGCAGATGAGCCGTTAGAAAGCCAACCGGCACATAGAGTACGCCGTTCGATATCCAGTCGGCACGTGACTCCACCCCGAGCTTGTACATTGGAATGTGCTGAAAAACCGCCCAAGCCTGATCCAACGGGAGGGGAGTGAAATCCAAGGGTACCAGACTGCCGTAGACAACAAAAAAAACATAGCAAAACCAAATCGCGAATGTATTGGTGTTCCGAGGTTTCGAAGTGGACATTCTTCAGGCTCAGTTGGCTTTGGCAGCTCAGCACATATTTAATTGTTCGCTGTTAGCGACCGCAACCCGTGTCCCTCCCTGCCACAAAGTGCAAGAAGCGATGATGAATTCAGATGATCGAAAAGTCCTAGCGGCCGATCTTAAGACAAGGGGCGGTGTTGAATTTATGGCTGATCGAGCTTTAGGCGCACGATCCGCGGCCTCCGCGCTAACTCCGCGGGGCTATCTGTATCGGCTTTCCGTCCACCAATAAAGAGCACATTGCGTATTAGAGCGAGGCGCCCATCATGCTGCTCGAAGATACTTGAGAGTTTTGCATCTCCCAAACCCTTTTCGATCAGTTTCTCGACCTCAGCCTGCATTTCGTCCGACTGGACGGCATGTCCGACATAATTGATCAAATCCAGGCGTGTTTGGAATTCAACGCCATGAATGCCCACCAAGCCGACCTCTGTGAACAGACCTGTGAACTCATCTCTCAGTAGCGTCCGCGCATGGGAACTGTCGATTGCCACCTCCAGTTCCTCCACGTAGGCATCAAGTTCAGGATCACCGTAGCCAATGATATCCTGGATACACAGTCGCCCTCCCGTGCAGCAACAACGCAGCATCTCATCGATCACTTGCCGGGGATCGGCAAAATGATGGAAGGCAGCGCGGCTCATCACCACTGAATGGCCACCGTCGGGAAAAGGCAACGATTCCACTGGCCCTACTGAGAAACGGACATTGCCGAGTTGTCTCTGGTCGGCCTCGGCTTGCGCTAGCGCGATCATACGTTCCGCGATGTCGACACCATCAACTGACGCGACGCTAGAAGCGCAATAATTCACCATATGTCCGGTCCCGCATGCCGCCTCCAATACCTTGTCATCAGCTTGCAATTTGCAGAAGCGCGAGAATTGCTGCAGGTTGACTTCGTTGCCTGTGACTTCCCAAGTGGCAAACCGTTCTGCCTGTTGGTTGAACTGCCTCTGAACCCTTTCCGCCTGTTTCATTCCGCCCCCTTTCGAAGAATTGCTAAAGCTCAGTAAGCATACGAACAGAATTCGAGGTGCCGCTAGGAATTTACCGTGAAAGCAATCTCGTTACACAGTCTACGAGCGACCCGACCGATTCAAATATCGCACCATCAAGTTGATCTTCTGGAAACTCAAAACCCAGTTGCTCCTCCAAAGTCGTTATGACAGAAACGATTGCCATAGAGTCCAACTGAGGCAAGCTACCTCGTAGCTTTGTATCCTCGGTAAAATCCAGTGCTTTTCCATTAAGGTTCAGTTCTCTATCAATGATACGTAGAACCGACTCAAGAACGGTCATTTTGGTTCCTCCACAACTACTGAAACAATGCACATATAGTATTCCATGAGAATCTCACAGGTCTAGAGCGACGGCCTCGGAGTACAAATAATCAATATCCGAGGGTTGAAGCGTCTGACTGAGATACTGCTTTTTATTGAAACCGGTTCGTACTCTAGCTAGCTTGGGCAGGCGCCCCAGCATCCTTTTTTCGATGTGCGTTGTCATTATGCCTAACCAGAAGAAATACCAACCGAGGCGATTCAGATATTGAACAAATTTGCCACCATCGCTCACGTAAATGATGTTTGCGCTAGCCATACCCTTGAATCGCCCTTCCTTATATATTACGTAGCACCAGTCTGCCGGTCCGCCAACAATCAGGTGCCTCAACCAGGGAAAAGATGAATGATCCCTCCAGATATCGACCATCGAAGCGGATAGGGCTCTCTCGATTTTAGCTGGGTCGGTAACTACGCGCCCACGAAAGGGAAGTAAAGGCAAATTAGGGATGACCGCAACACCCTCATCCAAGGCTTTGAAATTCAGGAATTGGAGGGCGCCGGCAACGGTCTTGGTAGGGGAAAAATCCGTAAAGTGGTAGCCCTCCTGCCCAACGACACTCATGGCCAGTTGCATGCTGTACTTGCGATAGCTATCCAGGACGCACCAACTGGTAATGTTACAGAAGCGTTCTTTTTGGCCACAAACAACCCTATTGGCATAAAATGCCCCGATTCCTCCGACAACCTTTCCTTCATTTCGCATAAGGAAACCGTAGTTGGGTCGATCCATCTCCCATCTGGCTTTCAACCCCGAAATCCAGTCCTTAGCTGTCCGCTTCACCGGCATATTGGCTTCAAGAAAAGCCGCAAACTCAGGCAACGTTACATCGGTAATCGGTTCGATAATCGGCTTTGCCATGGTATTCAGTCTACTACACGCTGTTCTTAACAGCGTCTTGACTCGGCATCAAACTAAAAAGCCAATCGATTCCCCATTCCGCAATTTGATCACGCCATTCTTTACATGAAAATGTGTGGTCAGCGTATTTAAGATCGTGGCGAACCAAGGAGCATGCAGCAAGGTATTTGCGCCATGCTGGTGCTGCTTGCAACAGGTCGTCAAACTCTTTCGAAATCAGGTCACGCCCGCTCATTACCAGCATGATCTTGCCATTGAATTGCGACAGTCCATCTAGCATACGGTCAGGTAGCGGCCTGGAATCGACGCTAGCTCCTGCATTCCGTACAGTTGCATCCTGCCCCCCCTGTCGCTGTCCACGAGCGATGGAGATCATTTTCGCGGCAGAGCGAATGGAACCAAAAACATCAAATTTCAAGCTAAACACCTTTGCCCAGAAGGAACGCTGGGTCAGCCTATCCAAATAATAATGTTTCACTACTGCTTTTGCCTGCCCCTGCTCGGTGCGCACCCACGGGTTAAGCATGACGATTCCCTTGATGCGTGGATCCTTGTGAGCATAGACCAGTGACGCGGAGGAAGCATTGCACTCCCCCCAAAGAACAACCTGTTTCAGCGAAGGCGTGTCTGCGAAAAACTGATCGAGGGCAGCTCTAATATCATCTTCGGTATTTTCGAAATCTAGGTATTCCCCGTAGCTGTCTCCCATACCGCTGAAGTCAAATCGAAACACAGGGAAGCCTTGGGCCGAGATTTTTCGCGCCCAAAGTACCAGTTGGCGGTGGCCGCCGATCCGGTATTGAGGACCACCAGCAACCATTACCAGAACGCCAAGTTCCTGTTTTCCGGATGCCGGATGAAGCATGCCAACCAATGGGTAACCGGTTCCACGCTCAATAACAATGGGTTTTTCGTTCATTTCTCTGGCCGCAACAGTTGAACCCAGTCCGATGTTTTTTTCACAAGATCAGGGGCAAGAAACCGTTCATACAGCGCCCAGAACGCTGGACCGTCAAAAGGGATGACTTGAGCGGTTATTCCAGTTGCCCGGCAAGCAGCAAGAAACTTTTCGCTGGCTGGGGATATCACGTTTTCTTCCGCCCCTACTTGTTCAAGCCAGGCAATTGACACTGACTCAGGCGGGATTAATTCGGTTTGTTGCTGCTTTTCAATGAACTTGGCTAGCTCAGGGTGAATCTCGTAACCAGCTACTTCAATGCTTATGCCTTCTGCCAGCTGCGCCCGCATTCCTGCCGTAGTCTCTTTTGGTATATCAGTTCGATCCATATTGGCAGCAATCCGCATTCGCATAAATTGAGTGAGATAGGATCTACCGTCTATGACAGGTTGCCAAGCAATAAGCACGCGCTTTTTATTATGGTCCTGCTTTAGTGCAGAAAGGGCAAGCGCAACCCCTAGGCGAATACCCAAAAGGCCTGTACAGCCACCCGGCTGTTGTTCAAGCCAATTCATGCCTTGACGCACATCTTCAATCCAGATGCCCCAGCGCGCATCGCCATATTCCCCATCACTCTCGCCAGTACCAAACAAATCAATGACCAGGGTTCCAACACCGACTTGTGCCAATGCCTGAGCTTGCATGGTGACCATGCTACGGCAGCGATTCATCTCCTCATTGAACGCAGGAACGATGAGCACATTGCCCCAGGGTTGAACTGCGCTGACAGGAGCGTGATAAACGGCGAAAATCTGCCCAAAGCTGCTTGGTAGAAAGAAGGGCAGAGGAAAAGATGGAGTGGTTGCCAACAAAATTGCGATCTTAGGTTACGGTTAATTGAATCAACCTTTTTTTCTGAGCACGAACTCAGCCATTCTTGTTAGGGTGCCGAGGTTGTCGATGTTAATTTCCTCCTGCAAGAGAGGAACTTGGTATGTTTTCTCGTACCAGGCGATCAATTCGAGCAAGCCGGTGGAGTCAATTAGTCCGGTCGCAGGAATAATCTCGTCGAGCCCCAGTTCAGACGCATCATCTCCTGTTTGGGCAGCAATCTCAATGATCTTTGCTTTGATTTCTGCTTCAATCGACTCTTTATCCAATGACATATGCATTCCCTGTGGTTAGTTTTTCTTGGGTAATGATAGTTTTTTTAGCGTGGTGACTACCTGTCCACCGTTCAGAACGCGATGATCGTAGCTCGCACCCAGTATTCCCCGCCCACCTAGTCCTGCAGCATGTGCGACCATGAGTGCGGTATGCGGCGGCAGAATTGGAATGTGCCTGGTCACTTTCCAGCGCTCCATACTGGAAAACCCGATCGTCGCACCGGAGGCCTCCGATTCACGCAGATTATGTCCTGCAGCACGACGAAGCACATCGCCGAGCGAATTAACAAAACCGAATTCGTCTAATTTTGTCGCATTACGAACAACAGCCAAGTAAAGCGCATCCCCGGCTTGAATCGTGAATCCCAGATTGACGGGTGTGTATTCGTAACGCTTGTTACCAATTACTGTGGCATTGAGCCGCGTAGTTTCCTGGGCTATTTCCACAAGGCGCCACGCCATCAATGATAGCAAGGGTGGCATCAGCAACCCCTTCTCTTCCTGAAATCGTTTGGCGTAGTCAGCCCAAGGGGCAAGATCGTAGTCAATCTCGATATAACCTGGCACCGCAAAATCACGATGCCAAGTAACGGTGGCCGCCATACCCTTTTCTTCACGTGTGAGATTGACCTTTTGACCCTCAACGTCGGGCATGGCATCCATAGGCTGCTGAATTGCACTGGCAGGTCTTGTCTCAGTGCTCACGCTGCCCTGCGCCAACAAATATCGCTCCACCGCATCAACGGTCACTCTTCCATCTATCGGGGAAATCAAGTCTGCTTGTAACCCATTTTTCTCCAGAAGAATGCGGGCTTTTGCCGTCACTTGAGAGGCGCGAGCGGATGGATTAGCCATCGCTGCATCCTCAATCACCGGTATATGCTCGTCCTTCGTCTCTCCCAACCAGAGCATAATGCTGCCGACTCGAACCACTTCTTCCGGCTTGGCTACAAAGCCAAGCACATAGCCATCCGATGGTGCTGTTACGTCCAGAACGGCCTTGTCAGTTTCTACTTGCCCGACGATCTGACCGGCCTGTATCTTGTCTCCAGGGCTCACGTCGAAAGCCAAGACTTTGACCTCATCGTCATTATTGTTGATTCTCGGGACGTAAATTGCGATTGCCATTGTTTGGTTTCCAGAAACTACAGAATATTGAGCGCCGCTGAGACGATTGCATTCTCATCAGGCAGTTGTGCCGATTCCATGCTACGTGCTGATGCAATCGGCACAGGCGAGGTACCCAGCCGCGCAACGTTACCCTTGTAGCCATTCTCGGCAAGCATTGCCAGCACCTCTGCACTGAACCCAAATTGATGGTGAGCCTCTTCGACCACAAGAATCCGAGGACGATGCAGCAGGGCCTTCAACAGGGAAAACCGCGGCATCGGCGCAAGGAGGGACGGAGCAATGATTTCCACGGACAACTCTTCAGTTTCTTCGAGAATCCGTGCTGCCTTTTCAGCTATTGGTAACATTCCGCCGTAGGAGAGCAAAGTAATGTCGGGTTCTGGATGGCCACTACGAAGCGTCGGGAATAATTCAGCGCCCACATCGCCGGCTTCGTGAGGAATTTCCTCATACCCCTGCGCATCTATTTTTTCAGCATAGAGCAATTTGTGTTCAAGGAACAGTACCGGGTTTGGCCAACGCGCCGATGCATCCATGAGCAGTTGGCCAATTTTGTGCCGATGACTCCCGAAGATCACAGTCAACCCGGGCACAGAAACGAAAATATTCTCGGGACTTTGACTATGGGTTGGCCCATAGCCGCGCCGCCCGCCACAGGGTGCTCGAATAATTATAGGCACAGGGGACTCTGCGAACATGCCGGGAAACTTCACTGCATGGTTGTAAATCTGATCCATACACAGGGTCAGGAAATCGGCGAACATGATCTCGACAATCGGCTTCTTGCCTGCCATGGCTAAGCCGATGCCTGCCCCGGTAATGCCGGCCTCGCTAATCGGCGTGGAAATGACTCTACCCTTGAACTTCTCCGATAGCCCTGAGGTAACCTTGAAGGCCCCCCCATAGGGATCATGCAAATCCTCGCCAATAAGTACGACATTCTCGTCATGCTCGAGAAGCTTGTGGAGCGCATCATTGAGCGCCATCCGGACGTTCGACGAACTGAGATCGGCTTTGGGAGAGTCGACACTGACTGACGGAATGAATGAATGCTCTGGCACCTTATCAAAACTTGCCACATCTGATGCGAGGGCTGCTTTTTCAACCCCATCCAGAAATGACTTGCACGCCACCTGAACGCTGGCGAACTGTTCATTGGACAACCTATTGCCAAGCGCCATTAAGGGGTCCGCTGCAACGAGTTCTTCTCGCTCGAAAGCATCTCTCAGGTCGTCACCCTTGCTATGGGGCCCTAAACGACCAGTGTCGATAACCATCATCCCGGGCCGACGACTTTTGCGGGTTTCCTGAACAACGCATTCGACCTGCTCCGAAAAATCCTCATCGCGATCACTCAGGCGCCAAGCTGCAAGACCGAACGCCTTTCCTCGTGCCACGATATCGCCACCAATGGTGTCGCGGGTATAGGTTGTCTGGGCAATGCCATTATGCTCGACGACAAAGAGCACCGGTACATTCCAGACAGAGGCCAGATTCATGCTCTCATAGAACATACCTTCCCCTAGCGTACCGTCACCGATGATGACAGCCACAACACCTTGGCTAGACCGTGATTTCAAGTCTTTCGCCAAGCCAACGCCAATACCGGTCATCCCCGCTTGCACGCCGTTGCTATGAAAATGGCGAAATGCCAAATGCTGACTTCCGCCATAGCCCGCACACACACCAGCCTTACGCCCCATTATTTCTGCAACCAAACCCAGAAAATCACCAGAATACGCTAGAAAATGACCGTGATTTCTATGATTGGAAAGAACATAATCATCAGGGTGACTCAGGGCCCGAACAACGGACATCTGACACACTTCCTGCCCCAGACAGGTATGTGTCGTACCGGACACCAATCCCCGCCCGAATAGATCAAGAATAAGCTTTTCAGTTTCTCGGATCAGGTAGCCATACGAAAACAAGCCAAGAGGAGACCGGTCGATCATAGGCTTTCCCCATGTATCGACACGAATGATTTCGGAAATATCCATTAAACAATTCCAACGTTGACTATGTGAATTGGGGTTAGATTGTTAAAGCGACGGAGAATTTTGACTACAAACAGCCAATCACGCTCCAGCCGCTTTTAGCTGAACAAAAGCAATCAACGACCCCAAAGTAGCAAAAACAGCCCCGTCAATCTCATCGTCTTCAACTGAACATCCGAAGCGATCTTCAATTGCTGAAATGACAGCGATGACCGCCATCGAATCCAATTCAGGTATACCGCCCAGCAATACTGTATCTTCGTCAAATTTAGCTGCTCGTCCCTGCAGATGGAGAACGTCATCGAGCATAGAAACTACTTCACGCTTAAAATTCATTTTTGTTCCAGATGGAAGTTCAGTGACCACTGTATCCGAGTACCCAACAGTACTCCGTGAGATACTTCACAAGATGCTATCCTAGTTATGTGTCATCGTAACTCAGAGGCGAAGTTTAACATTTGACACGAGTAAATGATGACTGAATCTACCCTTCTACACGAACTGATTTTCAACACAAGAGATCGATCGGAAGATGCTCATGCGCTCAGCGATGGGAAAATCAATATAGGCTATGGGGAGTTAGGTGCTTTAACGTCGCGGTTTGCTTCAGCGTTGAGTAGTGTTGGCCTTGCGCGCGGAGAACGTGTTGCCATCTATTTGGAAAAACGAATTGAAACTGTTGTAGCCAGCTTTGGCGCGCCTGCTGCAGGCGGAGTATTTGTTCCGATCAATCCTATTCTAAAACCAGAGCAGGTTAGCTACATCCTCAGTGATTGTAATGTTCGCGTCTTGGTCACCTCCATTGAACGTTTAAATTTGCTGCAACAAGCACTGGAGACCTGTCACGACCTGCGCCTGATTGTCGTTCTCGATAGCAACGGATCATTGCCAATGCAACCATCAATAAATCTTTGCTGGTGGAGCGACTTTTTGAAGCAGGACTCCCCAGTAAAGAACCGCGTAATTGACATTGATCCAGCCGGCATCCTCTATACTTCTGGCAGCACTGGAAAGCCCAAGGGGGTCGTACTATCGCACCGAAACATGGTTGCTGGTGCAAAAAGCGTTGCGAGCTACTTGGAGAATAGACCGGATGACACGCTGTTGGCCGCCCTACCCCTCTCTTTCGACGCTGGTTTCAGCCAACTGACAACAGCCTTCCATGCCGGTGCACGGGTTGTACTGCTGAACTATTTACTACCGAGAGATGTCCTCAAGGCAATCGAGCGCGAAAAAGTGACCGGCCTGACGGCCGTACCTCCGCTGTATATCCAACTCACCCAATTAAACTGGCCCAAGAGCATCACTGAGCATTTGCGTTACTTCGCAAATACCGGTGGCCGCATGCCTCGCGAAACACTGGAAGCGCTACGCCGTCACCTGCCAAAAACAAAGCCATTTCTGATGTATGGCCTGACTGAAGCTTTCCGCTCGACATTTCTGCCGCCTGAAGAGGTCGACAGCAGGCCGGACTCGATTGGCAAAGCGATTCCAAACGCCGAAATTCTCGTTCTGCGTGAAGATGGCTCTCCATGTGCCCCGAACGAGCCCGGTGAATTGGTTCACCGCGGAGCATTGGTCGGCATGGGTTATTGGAACGACCCGGAAAAAACGGCCGAACGCTACAAACCTCTACCTATCCACGCCCCCGGCCGCGAAGTTGGATTGGTCCTGCCGGAAATTGCCGTATTCTCAGGCGACACCGTCCGCATGGACGAAGAAGGTTTCCTCTATTTCATTGGCCGTCGTGATGAAATGATGAAGACATCCGGATACCGGGTCAGTCCGACCGAGGTTGAAGAAGTTCTCTACGCCACTAAACTGGTCGGAGAATGCGTCGCCTTTGGCGTGGACGACGATCGCTTGGGCCATGCCATTCAAGTGATCGCGACACCGCCTGCGGGTGGTCACCTTGACCCCAACGCCCTGCTCACTGAATGCCGAGTCCGCATGCCCGCCTACATGGTACCCAGCGGCATTGAGGTTCGCGAAGGCCCATTGCCTCGCAATCCAAATGGCAAAATTGACCGAAAAACGCTGTCGACCGCGTGGATCGAACAGAGAAATCAGTAACCCGCCTCATTAGCAATGTACACAGAATGACAACACCAATGCCAATTGCACCAACGCATACCACGATGAATCAGTTTGCCTCGGACGGTAACCAATTGCTGATTGGCGGCCTGCCTATCTCGCGGTTAGCCGAGCAAGTTGGGCAAACGCCGTTCTATGTCTATGATCGAGACTTGCTGCGTTCTCGTGTCTCTGAATTACGCGCAGCATTGCCAGGCAACATAGAGTTGCATTACGCCATGAAGGCAAACCCGATGCCAGCTGTCGTAGGCTTCATGGCGGGTTTAGTCGACGGAATTGATGTCGCCTCCGCCGGAGAATTGAAGATAGCCCTGGACGCTGGCACCAAGCCCAGCGATATCAGTTTTGCCGGTCCGGGGAAGCGCAATTCCGAACTTCGGCAAGCGGTTGCAGCTGGAGTACTGATCAACGTTGAATCGTTTCGTGAAGTCGACATCCTCGCGGAAATTTCACAGGACCTTGAACTGCCTGCTAGGGTAGCCGTTCGCGTCAACCCTGACTTCGAACTTAAAGGGTCAGGGATGAAGATGGGCGGCGGTCCCAAACAATTTGGCGTTGATGCGGAGTTGGTTCCTGAACTACTGGCGAATATCAGCAAGAAAAAGCTGGCGTTCGAAGGTTTTCATCTGTTTGCGGGCTCACAAAACCTTAAGCCAGAATCGATCTGCGAGTCACAACAAAAATCATATGAACTGGCACTGGCACTATCAAGCCACGCCCCCTCCCCAGTACGTTTCCTGAATCTCGGCGGTGGATTTGGCATTCCCTACTTTCCTGGTGAAAAGCGACTCGATCTGGCGCCGATCGGCAACAACCTGAAGCAACTCAGCAATCGGGCCAACACAGATTTTCCGGAAGCAACGCTGGTAATTGAGCTTGGACGCTACCTTGTGGGTGAGGCAGGGGTATATGTCTCCAGAATAGTTGATCGAAAAGTCTCACGCGGCCAGACTTTTCTGGTCCTTGACGGCGGCCTCAACCATCACCTTTCTGCATCAGGGAACTTCGGTCAAGTCATCCGTAAAAATTACCCGGTCGCGATCGGCAACCGTATGAACACTGACAACACTGAAACCGCCAGCGTGGTTGGCCCGCTCTGCACCCCGCTGGACCTTCTCGCTGATCGCATGACTTTGGCAAAAGCAACACCCGGTGATCTGGTCGTTGTCTATCAATCGGGAGCGTATGGAGCCAGCGCGAGTCCACAGCGATTCCTAGGACACCCAGAGGTGATTGAGGTCCTTGTCTAAGCACTCAAAAAGCGCACCAATTAAAGATGTTTCCATCACCATGTGGCAAACCATATCCTTGCCACTATGTCGGCTTCAATACAAAATTCACGAGCTAGGTATCTCGAATACGCATTGAAACCGGCCAATTTCCGATTTTCGAGTGGCTTGCATTCGAATCAGCCCAAGGAAATCATGCGCAAAAAGTATTCGGTATTATTGCCAACATGCAAATGGACCAACATCAACAACCGCACAGTGAGGCTTGCTAAGATTTCGTGATATTGAACACAAGCACAAAATCAGCAACTTAATAAATTAATAACAAATTCGCTGATTTTATGCAAACCAACTGCAAATACCTATTCAGCAGGCACATTGATACGAAGTCAATGTGAAATAGAGCACAGGCACAATTTGCCTGAACAGATAAAATGGAACCAAGCAAATAGCCACGTGGACCGTTTCCATAAGGAAATCACGACCCGGCTTGGTAGCAAAGTATATTTTGGGGGCACTAGTAGATGATCAGAATGTTTAATCACTGGTTTACTTGGCGTAGCGTAGCCGGGATTCTGTTCGATTTTTCGTTTCTGATCGTTAGCCTTTTCATTTCGCTGATGTGGATCAACAGCGGTCTTCCGATCAACTTAATGCAAGTTCTCTCGTTTACAGTAATTTTTGGGCTGGTGATGCTAACCATCAATTCCTTATTGGGTCTGTATCAACGCGTCGCCGCTCGGTCATCTGCCGAAACACGCGCCCGCGCAGTGCTCTCCCTCTATCTGGCCATACCGGTTGCCTACGGCCTATACGCGCTACTTCCAATTTCTACGGTCAACCGTGACTTGATCCAACTTTCCGCCATGTCAGCTGCC
>WBZU01001783.1_pt1 | contig 15680 bp, 4 predicted proteins | sample 5204311 | NCBI WGS metagenome assembly WBZU01 (sample SAMN12344359, study PRJNA552823) | activated sludge metagenome | biome: Activated sludge suspended growth; feature: Nitrification reactor; material: Wastewater; isolation source: activated sludge from nitrification reactor of wastewater treatment...
GTCCGTTCGGTGGCAGGCCACCCGAGCCGGGCGCCAGCGGCGCGAGCACGGCGTGGAGTTCGCGCGCGAATTTCGGCTCACCGGCCGCGATACTTGAATCACGTGAAAAAAATGGCACCCGAAGGTGCCATTGCCGAGATTCAATAGAATGTTGATTCCTTTGCCCGGAATGACGAGATCGATGTCCCCGTCGTTGTCCATATCCGCCAAAGTGATGCGCTGAGGTCCGAAACCACACGCATAATCGGCTCTCTGCCCGAACGAGCCGTTCCCCTGATTGATGAGAACAGTCACCGAGCCACCGGCTCGATTCACCGCGACAATATCCGGGAGCCCATCACCACTCAAATCTTCCGCGGCGACCGAATGCGGCTGATCGCCCACGGGAAAGTCGGCGCGCGGCGTGTACGTCCCTCCGCCCATTTGGCGCCAAACGCTGACTGAGTCACCGTCTAGATTGCCACTCAAGATATCGAGCTTTCCATCGTTGTCGACATCCGCTACCGCGATGGAAAGCGAATAAGTGCCGTCGGATAGCTCGGTGGCCAAAGCGAATTGGCCGCCGCCCTCGTTATGCATCAAGGCAACGTTGTAACTTTGCGTGTTCGCCACGGCAAGGTCCGGCTTGCCGTCCCCCTCGAAATCGGTGACCGCAATTGCGGAGCTACCAAGCCCCACTTGGTACCGCGACGGAGCGCCAAAATTGGCATTGCCGGAGTTGGGAATGACGGACACATAATTCCCGAAGTCGAAATCCCCGACGACCAGATCCACCGTTCCATCACCGGTCATGTCTGCCGCTGTAATGGGCCAGGGCCCATTCCCTGTCCCGGGTAGGGATATGGCGGGTGCGAACGCCGGGGCGAGCGTACCATTGCCCTGATTCAGGTAGATACTCAACGTAGCCCATTTGTGGTTTGATACCGCCACGTCCTGGTCGCCATCACCGTCGAGATCCGCGATGGCCAAGTTGCCGGGTTCGCCCGGTGCATTGTTCATATCGTAATCGACTTTCGGGGCAAATGTACCATTACCTTGGTTGATGAATACGTTGAGCGCCATTTGGTTCGCATTCAAGACGACAAGGTCCACTTTGCCGTCTCCATTCATGTCTGCGGCGGCAATTGCAATCGGCATGAGGCCCGCGGAGTAATCGACGCGGGGCGCGAACGTACCGTCGCCTTTGTTGAGAAGTACGCTAATGGTCGAACTTGGATAGTTTGCCGTGGCAATGTCGACTTTCCCGTCACCATTCAAATCCGCCGTAAGGATCCCTTGCGGTCGGCTCGCCGAAAAATAATTGGCTGGAGGGGAAAATGCGCCATTCCCCAGATTCCGCAAGACACTCACGGTATTGACCAATTCGTTTGCCGTCACGATATCGACTTTCCCGTCTCCGTCCACATCTGCCGCCGTCACCTTGCTCAAATTCGGCAATGCTATGTCGATTCGCGCTCCAAATCGCCCGGCAGCGACGCTCGGAAACACGCTCAAGAAGCCGTATGTTTTGCTGCCGACGGCGAAATCCGGAAAACCATCTCCATTGAAATCCGCACTCGCAATGGTATTGGGCTCGGGGGGGGTGGATAACGACGGATGTCCCGGTAAACCTATGCCGCCGGGACAAGCCGATGCGCAATTGCCGTCCGGACACGCAACGCAGTTGCCCATTGCATTACAAATGTCGCTCGCTCCGCATGTCGTTCCCGCCGCCTTGTTCGAATGACTGGCACTACCCGCCGTACAACTATCGTCCGTACACGGATTCCCATCGTCCACGGACGTGTTACAAACGCCGCAATGCGCGGCGCTCGTCGATAAATTGGTTTCACAACCATTACCGGGGTTCTTATCGCAATCGCCAAATCCCGCAGGACATCCGGGGTGCCCTCCAGCTTGCCCTCCCTGTCCCCCGCTCCAATTCTCACCGCCTTCTCCACCGGCACCTGTCGCGCCTCCACCCGTGCCGGTTGCGCAAGCGCCGACGATAAGCAAAAACCAAATGCCACCCGTGAGAGCGCCCCACGTACCTTGACGACCCATGAGATTCATCATGACCTCCTCATCTCTACGAAGGTTCGATTTCGCCACCCTGTGGTGGCCTCCGCACGCTTCGTTGATCAACGGTCGCCGTTCATTCAGCGCTAGGATTTGAAATTTCATCGAGGCCACATTGCCCTCATTCGGCAATGCCAATGTCCGGTACTTTTCCAGATGCCCGTGGTCTCGAGGCGCCTTTGCCATGTTGTGGGCATAAGGTAAAAGCCCGAGCAACCTGAACCACGTCGTAACGTCTCTTGGCACCCGCGTTGCTCCACTCGGCACCCGAAGGAAGGTGTCGAATGAAGGCAGTTGTGTTCAAGACGATAAAATGCATGAAGGTCGACGATGTCCCCGATCCCAAGATCCAGCTGCCGACGGACGCCTTGGTGCGTGTGACCTCGACGGCGATTTGTGGATCCGACCTGCACATCTACAACGGTTACTTTCCGCAATTGAAGCCATTTGTTTTGGGGCACGAATTCATGGGAATCATCGAAGAAGTCGGCGCCGAAGTCCAGAACGTACGGCGTGGTGATCGGGTTGTCGTGCCATTTCCCATTTCTTGTGGACAATGTTGGTTCTGTGCGTCGTCGTTTCCCACCCATTGCGAACGCTCCAATCCTCGACATTATGGCCCCGAAGGAGGACTGCTCAGCCAAAAAGGCGGCGCATTGTATGGTTATACCGAACTTTATGGCGGTTACCCCGGCGGCCAAGCTCAATGGGTCCGTGTCCCGTATGCCGATCACGGCGCTCGAAAAGTCCCGGACGATCTCAAAGACGAGCAAGTCCTGTTTCTAACGGACATTTTGCCGACGGGATACAGTGGATTACGCTGGGCGAACCTCAAACCGGGCGAAACCGTCGCTGTATTCGGTTGTGGTCCGGTCGGATTGATGACCCTGAAATTGGCGCAAGTCATGGGCGCCTCGAAAGTCATCGGCGTGGATATTCTCTCGTATCGAGTCGAAATGGCGCGTCGAGCGGCCGGGGCCCTGGTCGTCGATGCGAGCAAAACCGACCCGATTCAAGCCATTCGCGAATGGACGGAAGGTCGAGGGGTCGATGTGTGCGTCGACGCCGTCGGTATGGAGAGCGATCGCACGCGTTTTTTCAAAAAAGTGGCCAATATTTTCCACTTGCAACGCGGCAACATCACCGCCATCGAACGATGTTTCAGCGCCGTACGTCGCGGCGGACGCGTCAGCATCTTGGGCGTATATGGAACCAATTACGACAATTTCCCCGTCGGCCAATGGTTCGACAAAGGATTACGCGTTCAAGCCGGCCAAGCGCCCGTGCAGAATTATATCGATGAGCTCATCGAAATGGTGGTCTCGAAAAAAATACGCCTCGATGATATCATCACGCACAAACTCCCGCTCGCAGAAGCCCCGCATGCGTACGATATTTTTAATCGGAAAAAGGACGGCTGTGTAAAAGTCGTCCTCGATCCTTGGGGTTGAATGAAAATCGCTCCAAGGGACCTTCTCCCCATACGGTGAATCTGGTTCGTATTCGCAGGAGAAGCGATTTCTCCTCGTTGAATGAACGACGCCAGTCCGGAACGGCAGTGGACGACTTTTTATTGAATTGCCCACGGTTTCAACCGTGGGCGGGGTCGCGTGGGCGGGGTCGCGTGGGCGGGGTCGCGTGGGCGGGGTCGCGTGAAGGACGAGTCGGGCGGCGTTCAGCCCGTCCCGGAAACCTCGTGATCACCAGGTCACTTTGAACGACGACAACGCGTCGTTCCACACCGAACCCCATTGCGAGGTCATCGAGCCGACCGAGGAGATCTGACCCGCCGGGACGGTGTACGTCACGACCGGTCCGGCGCAATTGACGTCCTTGTAGAGCCAAACCGTTGCGGTCTTCGTCGTCGGCGTTCGGAACGTCAAGGACGATACCTTGTCGTTGAAGGCATGGCTCGTCATGTTGACACAGTTCCCCCAGCTCGACTTCTCGTAAGCGAAGTGCTTCGACGAGCCGCCGGATTGGTTGTGCTCGTAGAACGAAACGATGTGTCCGACGGACGTCCAGTCCGAGCACGATTGCGTGCCGGTTGCCCAATCGTTGACCGGCGTTACACAGAAACGCAGGTATTGTTGGTTATCGGAAGCGCTGAGCGTGTACGAGCTCGATGTGCCGACCGTGGAGGCATCGGTGGTCGAGCCCGTGGCCGAACGTTGCCAAGTGAACGTCGACGCGTCGGTCGTGCTGCCCGCGGCGCCGAACGTGTACGAACCGGTGGCCGTCGTATCCGTCACGCTGATGGATACGTCGGAAGCCGTCGGGTAAATCGACCCCCAGTACGTGCCGAGAACATCGAGCTCGGTGCCGCTACGCCCATAGAAACCGTAAAGCTGCTTGCCCGAAGGAGCAATCGTCTCGCAGTTGCTGCTGCCCTCGCCGCCTTCCAAGGTCCGGCCCGACAGGGTCGTGAGTTTGATATAGCCGGCACGCGTGTCGCCACTCTTCGTGGCGTCGCAGAGCTTCACCGAGATGACCGGGTCGGTCGACAGACCGCTGATGGACGACGCATCCCCGCCCGTGCCGCCGTGGCTCGTGATCGTACCGTCCGTGTAGGTTACCGAGACCTTGTCGACGCGCGAACCGGTGCGAAGCGAAATCGACGAAGGACGCGTCGTGGTGGCCACCGAAATCATGTCATTAAAGCCCGTTCCCGATTCGCTCTCCAGCCGGATCATACCCGCCACATCCGGCTCGATGTACAAGTCGGTCCCGGAGAACGTCGTCCACGTGTCACTCGCCGAGTCCACGGACCCATTGCAGATGTCTCCGCCCGTCAGATCGCCCGACTTGCAGCCCGCGAGCGAATAAGGCGACGTGTAAGCGCTCTTCTGCATCATGTAGCTGCCCGACCAAACATGCGTGGTGCTCTCGCCGTCGCAGCCGATGTAACCGCGCAGGGCCGTGAGCGAGTTGCCGCTGTAGGTGATGCCATCCGGAGACGTGTAGCTCGTGCCATCACACGCCTCGTCGGCCATGACCAGCTTGCCGTAACCCTGGTGATCGGTCCCCACCGGATCGCCGAAGTTCATGAAATAGTCCAGGATGTTCCCATCCGTATAACTAAAGACACAATACAGGTCGCTCTTGCTGTAGTCGGTATCGCAGGCCACGTCGGTCGCGCTCACGGTCCAATCATAGAGCTTGAGTGAGTTGTAATACTTGCCGGGGTACACATTGACGTGATTTCCGGTCAGGTTCAGCCAGTCCTTGGGCACGACGTAGTTGCCCTTGTGCAGGTCGGCCCAGACCGAGGTGAGCTTGCCGTCGACCACGTCGACGACGATGTATTGAGCGTCCTCGCCATGAGATCCGATCTCGTCATCCACGACGCCCATGAAATAGAGCGTGCCGGTCGAGTCGAGATGGGAATATTGCATTCCGAACGGGATGCCGTACGTAATGCGGAAGGTTTGGCTGCGCGTCGCGTCGCGGACGACGTTGGCCGCAACGACGAAGTTATCGCTGAAGCTACCGCGACAGAAATCCTGCAAATCGGAGGTGTCCACCGTCCAATCGTCGACGTAGTCGCTATCGAACGCGGTTTCCTTGAACGTGAGCGGGAAACATTGGTGGCTCGACTTCAGGTTGATTCGGGGCCGAAAATCATTGGCGAGTACCCAATCTTCGTCATCATCGTAGGTGGCAATCGCCAAGGAGGCCGAACCAATTGTTTCAGAGCTTTCATCGGAAAGCAAAGATTCTTCATCGATGGCCGAGGAACAACCCACAGTCGGCGCGAGCGACGCGCAAAGAGCAACGAGCGAGATAAGCGAGAGATTGGTGGATTTCAGCATGACACGTTCCTCGTCGAAAAAGTCGTTTTGCGTTCATAGGCCCTCATCGTGGCGGATCCCTGCCGCGGCGCCCAAGGCGCATGGTCGAGGTGATCCTTCCATCGAGAGGTTTCCCGTTGTCTGAGAAGCACTTTTGCAATGGCTGTGCCGGCCTGCGACGCCCCCGGATCGATGCGTATCAGCGCGCGAATGGCCGCGTTTCGTCGTGGAGATGGCGTGACATGGGCACGTCGTCTGGAGGGTTCAACCTCCATCATGGCGGCTCGGCCCGCCAGGATCCGAGGTTCAATGCGGCTTTCCGAGCGTATTCAATTCCCCCGGAGGGCAATGATCGTATGGCGCCTGGAGGCATTCATGGGACTTCGTACGATATTCACGGGGGCGATTGCAGCAGTGTTGGGGGATCGCGCTCGTCCCGCTCGGATGCGCGGCGCACGAGGACTACACGGTCATCGAGCATCCGGCGGTATCTGTTGAGGCGCTGCGCTCGCAGGTGGATGATTCGGCTGCGCCGATTCGCGAGCACAAGAGGCAATTACGAGTTACGCGGGCCGGAATCGCGACCGAAGTTCATGAGCGCGGGACGCTCGACGTACGTTACGCGATGAAGCACACGCCAGCATTTGTTGGACTTCGATTGAGCCATACGTAGCGCTCGGGCCTCCTCGTCATTGCTTTGCAACCACTCCGGATCGACCACGTAGTCGAAAAAGTCTGCGAAGTGGTCGGTGCTTCCCTCGAGGTAAAAAGTCATGAATCGATAACGATCGACTTTTTCGCCTGGTTTGAGGGGACGATCTTGCAGATCGGTAATGCCGTCGCTTTCGACCCCCGAGAGATCGACGCCCAGCTCGAGCGCCTTGCTCTCGTTCAACGTCTTGCCCACGGAGCCCGTATCGGCGGTTGTTTTGACCAGCGAGAAGTCGGACGCATACGGACCAGCCACGATGGAGAACATCCCTCCCTTGGTCGACGAGTCACTCTTTTCGCCGCTGATGCAATGCTCGATGGTGCCTGCAAAGCTTTCCTCCTCGGCATGCAATCCACCATCACCATCCCATACGTAGGTATTGACGATGTTGCGTTTGGCAGCCTTGGTCTGTATTTTCGCCATACGCAATTGCCAATCGGCAAATGCCGCTTTGGCCCGCAATTGCCCTTCGACCGTCTTGGACTTGGCTTCGATGTCGGCCACACGCTTGTCCGAGTCTGCTTTCAGGTCTTTGGCCATTGCGTCCGAAGCGTTGGTGCTGTCGGCTGCATTCGTCGTCTTGCCAATACTCTTGGTGTCCACGATCGAGACCGACGAGACATCGAAACCAGGACGATCGATGTTTTCGACCATGTTCGCATCGAAGTTATAGAAAAAGCTCTCCCGGTCCTTGTCTTGGCGCTGGATCGATTCTTTGAGCGCGTAAGCTTCTTTCAGCTGGAAGTAGCTCGCGGGGTAAAGCGACCCGTATTGCGCCCGCATGGCCGGCACATGGGGGTAGAACGTTGGATCGGCAGCCATCGATCCAACCAAACCATCCAGGCTCCCATTCATGACATACGCCGGATTGATCATGAACGTGATCGTATTGATATCGAGCGGCACGCCTTCCACGGGTCGGATGTCGTAGCTCACCGGGCGACCGCTTCGTTTCAGCTTGGTGACGAATACGTCCGCCATGCCCGAAATGACCACAGCATACCCTACGTTCTTGGGAACCCAGCGTTTTCCTAGAGTATTCGACATGGGCCGATCCTCGAATGTGCCTCTCAGCTCCAACCTGTCGCTCGAAGCAACGCTTGACGAAGCGGTGACGTTCGTGGATTGCGAGCTTCGCTCCGAGCCGCTCGTTTTGTAGATCCCCCCGGCTTTGCCCGAAGTCATGTTGACGCAGAAAATCTCCATCGCGGTAACGGCGACCCCCCACGAAACGCCGCCAAATACATCCATATTGGTGTCGTACGAGCTGGATTGCGCGCGTTGCCACGAATAGGTTGTTCCCTCCGTTTGCTTCAGGGTGACGGACGTTGCTCCCTTGTATCCGTCGTCCACTGCCTCCGTGAGGTTTTCCGAGGGAACGGGAGGTGCGCCTTCGATGTACCCGAGCAGCGTCGGCTTGATCTGCGTATTGCCGACCCATTGCAACGTCAATTCTTCCACGCGCTGTTCGGGGAGAAGTTCCACGTTGCGTGCCGACACGAATGCTTGGAATCGCCTCATGATCGCCTGCTTGGCGCCATTGGGGCCAACCTCGACCGTACTGTATTCGTTGGAGATCAATTGCTCACAGCCGGAGCCGGCCAACGGAACATCCGTCGACATGACAACCTTGGCTCCTCCCATCAGCTTGCCCACGAACGACCCCGACCGGACGTCCTTGACAAACCCCTTTTCGTTGGACCCGTCGAGGGGATAATACGCAACGAGGCCGACTTCAGTGCCGCTGAGCCGGCGGCGCATTGTGTCCAGGATTTCAAACTGCGCGCGAGGAGTGTTCCAAATGCGCACCTCCGCAATGTCGCCCGTGAAGAACTCCTCGTCGTTCGGAAAGCGCCGCCCAAGATAGAGCGTTCCGGTTCCCTTGAAATCAGCGCTGGCCTTGTTCGTGGCGATGAGCTCACCATCGCAATAAAGGGACTGCTTTTTCGAGGATTTATCGTAGGTTGCACACCAATGGTGCCAACTGGTGTCGGTGTAGTGCTCATGACTGTCCACCCGATTGCCCCAAAAATCCATCGTGAACTGGTCCGAGTCGCGAAACCCGAAATGAAGGCCCGAGTTTGCAAAGGCCGCGCCCATGGCCACGAGGTACTGGTATTTGCCGGTGGTGCCGCTACGGCGTGCCCAGCATTCGATCGTAAAGCTGCTCGACGCGAGGTTTACGGTCGGACACTCGATATACGCGCTCGTTCCGTTGGCAAGATTCAGCACGCGACTGCCGGGATTGCCGAGATTCGCCGTCCAAGCAACGTATTCGACGCCCGATAACGTTCCCTGGGCTTTTCCGCCGGCCGAGCGATCGTGCGCAGTTTGTCCCGTAGCTTCATTCAGGGGCCAATATGCGATGAGTCCCGGCTCGTTGCCCGAAAGCAACGTCGTTGCATTCACCGCGATCTCAGCATCCGTCAAGGCTTGGTTCCAAAGCCGAACCTCGGCGAGCCGCCCGATGGGACCGGCACCGCTCGCGTCATTGCCCAGAATATCCACGGACGTACCCTGATTCGCTGAAATGGTCCGCTCTTTCGGATCGCCGTGAACCCGGCCATGATTTTTGCCTGACGAAAGGTCCTTGACCTTGACGACGTTGCCCTCGCTCATTTTCTCCATACGCCAGTAACCAATGAGCCCAGGTTCGTTGCCCTTGAACGACCGATAATAGTCTTCACGAATCTCGGCCGAAGATCGGGCCACGTTCCAATACGAGACCTCGGCGATGTCGCCGCCAAAGTTGCCGGTGGTCGGGTCATTGCGCGCATCGTGACCAATGGTCATTACGCCGGGGTCCGCAGTGATTGTCCCTTGGGCGTGGGATTGGCCCACGAGAACCCCGTCGACGTAGAATCGGACGGCGGTGCCATCGAAGGTGCCCGTGTAGAGATGCCAGCCCTGGATATCGGCCAATGTGTATTCCACGGAAGCCCCGACGCCGTCGACATTAACGGAGAATGAGACCTTCTTTTGGCCCAACCAAGGGTGCAGCATGAATGCGTTTGGCTTTCCAACGAGGCAGCCATTGTTATTCCAGTTTGGATGGGTGCTTCGTGCCCAGATGGATATCGTCATGGCCGACGTTGGGTTGTCGTGCGCAGGCACTTCCACGTAATCGGTCGAGCCGTTGAAACCGAGCACAGGTTGCCGAACTGGTCGAGCGCCAAGCTGCACGCCATCGGCATAAAACAATGCCGTCTCGTGGCTCACGGATACGGCAATGTGGTGATTGCCGATCGCCAGCAAACGCTCGAGATCCGCGCCGCTGTCGAAGAACCAGCCATCCAAGAGCATGCCCAGGCGTTTGCTTCTTCGAATCGCCAACGGCGCGTAGTTCTTGCCCTTGGCGGACGCAACGATGTTCATCGGGATGGCCTCGCCATCATCCGCACTCGCGAGTGGGTAGTGGACCCATGCTTCACACGTCCACCCGCTCCCCGGCAAAACGATCGATTCTTGCAGCTTGATCGAATTGGAATTGCGAATTTCCGCACACGCGCGCTCGCCTTCCGGCAGCCATTGCTCGAATGTCGCATTACGGCTATCGGCAGCCACATCATAACGCGTCGATCGCATTCGCCCTCGCGTGTCGAAGTAATTGAGCAAGACGTTGCCTTCGCAGCTCTCCGTCAGCTTCAAGCCGCCGGTTGGTCGTGCAAAATCCAGCACGGCGCCGGATGTTACGAGATGACGCGTATCCGTCGCGAGCGCAGGCATCGGCATAGGTGCAGCGGCACCAAGCGAATTCAGCGCGATCGCGTTTTGGGTGGATAACTCGGCGCGAGCTGTATGCAGATCCGATCGCGCAGACGTAAGCGCCGACTCGAGCGCGTTCTTGTCATCCTTGGACGCAAGCACTCCTTCGAGCCAAGTCTGGTAATCGGCCAATCGGCGCCCTTCCGCCACGGCGTTATCAATGGCCGCAGTCAGGGTTTCAACTGCTATTTGAGCTTCAGGCGTGTAGTCGCCGGTGCTTAGGATTTTCCAAATTTGGTTTTCCGCCCCATTCTTTTCCCACAGCCAGATTCCCCGACCGTCATCTCTGTTGGCCGTATCGACATCGGCCACGAGGTCATTGTTGTGCCCGGCACTAAGGTAATAGTAGTCGTCTCGGCACAGGGTGAGCTTCCATTTTTGGTGTTCCTTCGTCGCCGATTCGCAAAGCGCGGGGTAGGACTTACGGCCTCCGCCGTTGGGCACCTCCAGAAACATCCCACTCTTACGGCATTTGAGCTTGAATGTCCCATTGCCATCCTCGATGGCTTGCCACTGCTGCAAGCCTTTTTTCGACGCTTCGAGCTTGGATCGCTGCGTGATGATCTTCGCCTCTTCACTGAACGTCATGAGGTATCCCGTGAATTTTACCTCGAATTCGAGATAATAGCTCCACTGCGACGATTGCACTCTGTCGAGTTCGGTCGCCGCAGCGATAAATGAACTTTGGAGGTTCGACAGCCGCGTCACCACCGTTGTCAGTTCGGCTTCATACTCCTTGCGATTCTCGAGCACTCCGAGACGTTGGAGCAAATCGCGGATCTTCAATTCGAGCTGGGACACCTTGCTTTCTGCGGTCCGAACGGCGACGATATCTTTGACGACGGTGCGCGATGGATCGACCAATTCGTCGAGCTTGACCACGTCCGTATATTTGTCGCAAGTGACGGTATCCGAGAGCAGCCGAATATGATGCTTGCGCACATCGATAGCGGTCCACTCATCGTCGGGAGGTGTGCTTTCGCTGCTCCATTTGCCCTTCACTTCGGAGATTTCGAAGGCGCGCATGAGGCTGATTCCATCGGGCACAATGACGCGGCAGGTCGCCTTGTACCAACCATCTTCGAGCCTTGAAAATTCACTTTGCCGCACGTCATCGAGCGGAAATTCGACGATCTGGTCGCTCCCGCGGCTCGACTTGCCCCAATACGAAAACGTGAACAGCTTTTGCCCCGTACCATCGGCATTGCTCGGATCGAACCACGCGTTGGGGCTCGTCACCTTGAATTCGAACGTTTCTTCGTAGAGCCCGCGCTGGCTCACGGCAACGAGTTCGTCACTACCATACTTGACGACCTTCATTCCGGATTGGGTAGCTCGCCCCAAACGTCTCGCGCCTGCATAAGGATCCCCGTGTACGATCCCATTACGCTGGTGGTACGAGAAATCCGCAACACTCGGCGGCTTTTGTTCATAAGACACGGCCCCCAAGCGGTAATTGGCTTCGAGCCCTTGCTCTTTGCCCGTCAATTTCACGTGCATGGTCTTCTTGACGTCATTGGCGGACCTCGCGACGCTCCAGATCTGAACGTCCGCGATTTCTCCGGAAAACTTGCGACCAATGATGTGCGCGGATTCCGCCGTCGGTAATTCGGGATCGGCATTCCATTGACTTAACAAGGGTTGCGGCAAAGCGTGGGTGACCTCTCGCCATTGCGCACCGCCGCCAAGCTTGGCATGACGCTTGGACCGCGATAGATCTTGGGTCGTGCCATTGTCGAGCGGCCAATACCCGACGAGTCCAGGTTCCGTTCCACTCCTCCGCTTCGAACGGGATTGGACGATTTCCGCTTGCGTCCGGGCCCGATCCCACAATTCGACAGACGCGATGTTCCCTCGGAAATACCGCTCCCAACCGTCATCGAGACCAATGAACATCGCACCTGTGTCCTGTGCGACCGCTCCGGCCAATGAAGCCGCCCCGGCAAGCGCCCCATCCACATAAATGCGCAGCGTTTGCCCATCGAACGTGGCCGTATAGAGGTGCCAGCCTTCGATGTCGTCGGGAATGCAGGACACGCACCCAAAGTCACCAGTCGTCCAAACGTAAAATCGGATCTCGCGGCTGCCTTTGATGGGGTGCAAAATGAACGCGTCGCGTTTGCTCACGAGGCAACCATCGCCGGTCCACGTCGTGTCGGGATTATTTACCCACGCGGAAACGGTCATGCCGTTCGCTGGATTCGTGAAAGCAGGCACTTCCACGTGAGATCCGTCACCGGTGAAGTCGATGAGTTTTTCGCCCAGATGGCTTGGTAGGGTTTTGCTCATCGTTTGCGATGCGACCTCGACTCCATTACGGCACAAGCTGACGCGCACTTCTCCGGCCTTGGTGGTGCTGTACGAAATCGCGGCTGAGAAATGCACCCACGTATTCAGCGGGAGTTCCTCGGGGTCGATGGCACGGAGGGGCCAGCCATTGACGCACACGGTGGCACAGACCTTGTTTTCATCCGAGATACTCAGCAATGCCAGCTGTCCTCGGTCCTCGATGATGACTTGTTCCGCTCCACGATGGGCATCCACACGCACCCATGCGGACAATGTGCGCTCGAAGTCCTGCCGGTGGTTTGGCGTGGCCAATTTCAGATCCGGCGTGGCGACCCAATCGTCGCCGTTCATGCGTAACCCACGGCGAACCACCTTGCTTAGGTTTCCCGCTTCACCGGTGAAAAATGGCGTGTCGACGACAAACGCCTTCGAGACTTTGTCCACGGATTTGATCGGGAAGACGCCGTTGTAATCGCGCGTGCCCGAAATCTGCACCTCATCTCCGACCCTCAAATCATGCGCCGGGCACAGAATTTTCAATCGTCCGTCGGCTGTCTTTTCCGTGCCGATCACCATATCATCGAAGACGAGCCCCGTCTGTTTTTTGGGCACAACCTCCCAAAAACCTGCTTCATCGTGATCGAAAGCCGCTTGGACCTGAAATGTCGCCCCGTCCACGCTCGCCACCGTGTAATGCCCATCGTAGCTCCGGGTGCCCCGAATCTTCACGTTGGATCCTGCATCGACGTTCGCCGAGAGCGTACTTTTCGACCGAACCGCGAGCAAATCATCCTTCCCGCGCTCGGTTGCTACAATGGTCCCCCCGGGAGCCGGCGTTGCCTGGGCCATCTCCTTGATATCATCGAGAAGCGACAACGGAGTGACCACATCGTGCACATTGCTGCGCAAAATGCGGCTCTCATCGGGCGTCAAATCGATTTGCGACAAGGTCCCATCCACGGCGATTGCGTAATCGATGACTGCGGTCTTCGGCTGGTCTTGTCCGTTGATTTTTACCGGAATGGCCAGCATCGCTCGCGTCACGTCGCGCGTGAGTTGCGGACCCGCGTCCGTGATCTGCTCTTTCTGCAGGTCGTAGGTGGTCACCGACGGGCTGCCAATAATCTTCATTCCTTGCAGATCGATCGTGCGACGAATGATCCCCGATATGCATCGATAGGTGGTTTTTTTGGGATTCGCCGTATCCGGTGTCCCGTAAAAATAATCCTTCACGTCAAAGTTGCCGCTTGCATCCGCGCCAATCGAGTAGTGCACGAGTCGGTCGGAATCCACGACGAAAATATGCCATCGATATCGATCACTTTCCGACGTGGGGACGAACAGCGGCGCAAACCAAAGGGCCTCAGTGCCGGCAAAAGTCAGCTCGAGCGACGGCTCATAGAAGGCATTGCCGTCGACGTCTCGATAGTTGAGGTTATCGAAGGTTGCGCCGGCATCGGTCGATAGCGACTTTTTCGGAGCATAACGCTGTTTGCTGCGGGCAAACCGCACTTCCAGCTTGGGAACGAGTTTATTCGTCATACCATCGAGCACGAAGCGGCTGACGAGAATCTTGCACGTGAATGATGCCCGAAACACGTACAAGTGCCCCAATACCGAAAGAACCTGCACCGGCGCATACGGCGTCGCCCTGTCCTCGACCCGAGCCCCATACACGCTGCGAAGAAGTTGCTTGCCGCTCGAGTCCACGAGTGTTTCTTTTTCGCGAGCAGTGACGGACGGGTCATCGACAGAATCGCCAAGACGCAGCTTTTCCCATGGCTCGAAGCCGAACAGGTCTGCGCCTTCCTGCAGAGCGGTGTCTTCGAAGCCGCTTCGCTTCACCGAATAGTAGATGCCATCAAGCCCGGTACCAAAAAGAACGATCTTGCCGTCATGCGTAATGCTGTTGATGTGACGGATGTGTTGTCCTGTGAGGTTCATCTGCCGGCGCCTCCCTCCGCGCTTGGTCAAAACTTTGCGTTTATACAATCCGTCCGCGCGAAGCAACTACGTTTGCATTGTACCCGCGAAAAAAGAACTTCGAAATTTCGGCATTGACGCACCTATACGCTTCGCGTCACCGACGAACTCTGTGTCATACCCCTCCGAGCACGGGTTTGGGCGTGATGGTGGCGGCTTCACGAATCCCTGGAGCTCGTGGCAAAAAATGAGACGAATGATCAGGACGAAGATCCATCCTTCGAATCATGCCGCCAGTATCGGCATGACCTACAGCACCTGCGTTTTTATCGCATCGAGCGCCGATGCCTCAATACGGGATTCTTCGCTGCATATTGTCAAGATGATGGGCACACGGACATGGGGCTTGCATTGCTCGACGCCCGCATCACGGAACTCGACGACGGCGGAGGCGCTCCTTGGCCTTCGGGGTCGTGGGCATCGCGATCTCTTCAAACCGCGGCGACCGTCACGTGACGAAATGGCTCGGGTGTGGTGCGGTCGGACGGGATCGCCGGCAGAAAAAAGAGATCTGCGCGACCAAACCGACCCACCAAACCAAAATGGCCGAATCCTTTCTTCGCGTCGTCCAGCAAAAGGTTGTACACGAATGCGCCCGCACGATCGCTCGCATTCCCCTCGTACACCACCAATTCATACGTTGCCGGATCGTACCCGGCCACCATCCCCACGTGCGTAAATGGCCCGCGCGTCGTGTGCATGAGCAATACGTCTCCCGGCTGCGGGGCAAACGCGGCCAATTGCGTATCGAGCCATTCCTTGCGCTCCTCTTCGGTCAATACCGCCCCCGGAAACTCGAGATAGTTACCTTCCGACGAGACGAAATACAAACGCAACCGGTAGGCCGATTGAAAAATATGCTTTCGCGGCTGCTCTCGCGCATCCGGCGTCCACTCGGGTGGAATGAAGGTCTCGCCGTCGAACCCCGCGTGCAAATAATGAAAACCAACGAATGCGCCGCACCAATGCTCTCCCGGCGGCAATCCCACCGAAACGAGGTACTTGTCCACCAACGGCCCGTGGTTGGGCCCCGTCGTCTCCCAAGACCCTGAGCCATGTCGAGCATTTCCCAGCGCTATTTC
>WBZU01001784.1_pt1 | contig 15675 bp, 13 predicted proteins | sample 5204311 | NCBI WGS metagenome assembly WBZU01 (sample SAMN12344359, study PRJNA552823) | activated sludge metagenome | biome: Activated sludge suspended growth; feature: Nitrification reactor; material: Wastewater; isolation source: activated sludge from nitrification reactor of wastewater...
GCCGCCGCCGTGGCGACCGGCAACCCGCTCTGGGACGCGCTCGGCACCTTGTCGGTCGGCGCCGTGCTGATGGTCGTCGCCGTCGCCATCATGATCGAGGTCAAGGGCCTGATCGTCGGCGAATCGGCCGATCCGGAGCAGCGCGCCGCCATCGAGGCTTTCATCGCCGCCCAACCGGAAGTCGCGCAGGTGTTCAAGGTCATCACGCTGGCCTGGGGCGAGCGCATCATCATTGCCGTCAAGGCCCGCATGGCCGAGGCGGAGTCGATCAGCGGCGCGGAAATGGTCCGCCGCATCAACGTCGTCGAGGAACGCATCCAGGCCGAATTCCGATCGGCCCACTGGGTATTTTTCGAGCCCGACGTGAAGTAGCATAGCCATCCGGCATCATTCGCCCGAGGAGATCCACATGACCCCACGCCTGCTTGCAATTCTCGCCTTCGCCGCCGCGCTGCTGTCCGGCTGCGGCTACAACCAGATCCAGATCAACGACGAGGGCGTCAATGCCGCCTGGTCCGAGGTGCTGAACCAGTACAAGCGCCGCGCCGATCTCATTCCCAATCTGGTTTCCGTGGTGCAGGGCTACGCCGCGCACGAAAAGGAAGTGCTGACGAAAGTGACCGAAGCGCGCGCCAACGTGGCCGGCATCAAGGCGACGCCGGAGCTGGTCAATGACGAAGCCGCCTTCGCCAAGTTCCAGAAGGCGCAGGGCGAACTGTCGAGCGCGCTGGCGCGGCTGCTGGTCGTCGCCGAGAACTATCCCAACCTCAAGGCCGACGCCAGCTTCCGCGATCTGCAGGCGCAACTGGAAGGTACCGAGAACCGCATCACCGTGGCGCGCAACCGCTACATCGACGCAGTCAAGGCCTACAACATCTCGGTGCGCACCTTCCCGAACAACCTGACGGCGATGGTGATGGGCTGGAAGACCAAGGCCAATTTCACGGTCGAGGACGAGAAGGCCATCGCCACGCCGCCGCAAGTCAGGTTCGACACCGCGCCGGCCGCCAAGTAGCCGCCTGCCGATGCTGCGCTGGCTGGCGGCGCTCTTCTGCCTGATTCTGCCCGTTCACGGCGGGGCGGCGGCGTTCGTCGCCATTCCGGCGCTTTCGGCGCGCGTCACCGACCTCACGGGCACGCTGACACCGGCGCAGCGGACGACTCTGGAGAACGCGGCGGCGGCGATCGAGCGCGACAAGGGCGCGCAAGTGGCGATCCTGCTGCTGCCGACGACGCAGCCGGAGACCATCGAGCAGTTCGGCATCCGGCTCGCCGAGGTGTGGCAGATCGGCCGCAAAGGCACCAGCGACGGCGTCATCGTCATCGTCGCCAAGGACGACCGCAAGATGCGCATCGAAGTGGGCTACGGCCTCGAAGGCGCGATCCCGGACGCGCTGGCCAAGCGCATCGTTGCGGAGAACATGGCTCCCCGTTTCCGGGAAGGGGATTTCGCCGGTGGTCTCGAGGCCGCCATGGCCGCGCTGGGCGGGCTGATCCGCGGCGAAAGCCTGCCCGCGCCCCAGCCGGCCCCGGCGGCCGCCAACGAAGACAACGGCGGCGTCTTTCTGGTCTTCGGCGCAATCTTCACGGCGGGCTTCCTGCACGCGCTGCTCGGCCTGGCCGGCTCGCTGATCGCGGCCGCGCTGGCCGGCGCGGCGGCCTGGTGGGCGTTCGGCAACGGAATGGTCGCGGCCATTGCGGCGCTGGTGGCGTTCCTGTTGTCGTTCATGCGCGGCGGCGGCCTCGGCGGCGGCGGATTTTCCTCGGGCGGCCGCGGCGGCGGCTGGAGCAGCGGTGGCGGCGGCGGTTTTTCCGGGGGCGGCGGCAGTTTCGGCGGCGGCGGCGCTTCGGGGAGCTGGTGAATGGATGGCCTTCGCCTGCTCAAGCATTTGATGGTTCCCGGCTGGTGGGCGCGGCGCGTGTTCCGGGCCGCCGACCGCAAGGCGATCCATGCCGCGATCGCCGCGTCGGAGCGCTGGCATCGCGGCGAGCTATGCCTGGTGGTCGAGGGCCCGATGCCGGTGAGCGTCAGTCTTCGCGGCACGTCGGCGCGCCAGCGCGCGATACAACTGTTTTCCCGCTTCGGCGTCGGCGCGACGCGCGAAGCCAGCGGTATCCTGATCTATGTGCAACTGCTCGACCGCCGCGTCGAGATTCTGGCCGACCGCGGCATTGCCGAACGGGTCGAGCAGGCCGCGTGGGATCGCCTTTGCCGGGCAATGGAAGCGTCGTTCCGCCAGGGCGCCTGGCGGCGCGGCACGCTGGAAGCGATCGACGGCGCCACGCAGCTGCTGCGCGCGCATTTTCCGGCACGCCGCGACGACAATCCGAACGAGCTGGACGACCGGCCGAGAATGCTCTAGGCGGACCTGGCCGATCAACGCTTAGTGGGTGCGGTCTTCCAGATGGGCCACGTCGTCGTGCTGGCGCTGGTTCAGCTGATGGCGCCGCCGCACCAGCCACATGGTGCCGGCGACGAACAGGCCGAACAGGACGATGACCTCGTAGATGGACAGCCCCACCTTGACCAGCAGCGAATAAATGCTGGTCATGATCAGGATCGACAGGTTCTCGTTGAAGTTCTGCACCGCGATCGAATGGCCGGCGCCCATCAGGATATGGCCGCGGTGCTGGAGCAGGGCGTTCATCGGCACCACGAAGAAGCCCGAGAAGGCGCCGACGACCACCAACAGCGGTACCGCCAGCCACATGTCGCGCACGAAGATCATGAGGATCACGCCCAGGCCCATGGCGATGCCGAGCGGGATGACGCGCACCGATTTGCGCAGCGAGATCATCCGGGCGGCCAGCGCGGCGCCGATGGCGACGCCGATGGCGACGATGCCTTGCAGCATGCTGGCCTTGGATAGATCGAGATTCAGGGCCACCTTGGCCCATTCGATGACGATGAATTGCAGCGTGGCGCCGGCGCCCCAGAACAGCGTCGTCACGGCCAGCGAGATCTGGCCGAGCTTGTCGCGCCACAGCAGCTTCAGGCAATGGTTGAATTCGTGCAGCAGGTACAAGGGGTTCTTCTTGAGCGGCTTGTGATCGACGCCGGTGTCGGGGACGTAGAGGTTGAAGAACGCCGCGACGAGATAGAGCGCCCCGATGATCAGCAGGTTCATCTCGGCGATGGTGTCGATGCCGGTATCGATGACGGGAAAGTCGAAGGAGAGCAGCGCATTGGCGATGTCCGGCTTGATCATCATGCCGCCGAGGACGACGCCGAGGATGATGGCCACCACGGTCAGTCCTTCGATCCAGCCGTTGGCGACCACCAGCAGCCGGTGCGGCAGGTACTCGGTCAGGATGCCGTACTTGGCCGGAGAATAGGCGGCGGCGCCGAGGCCCACCACCGCATAGGCCACCAGCGGATGGACATCGAGGAACATCAGGCCGCAGCCGAGGATCTTGATGCCGTTGCTGATGAACATGACGCGCCACTTGGGCATGGAGTCGGCAAAGGCGCCGACGAAAGCGGCCAGCACGACATAGGAAACGGTGAAGCAGGTTTTCAGGAGCGGCTCGTATTCGGCCGGGGCGTGCAGGTCGCGCAGGATGGCGATGGCAGCGATCAGCAGGGCATTGTCGGCCAGCGCAGAAAAGAACTGCGCCGCCATGATGATGTAGAAGCCGAGGCTCATGGGCCGGCGTTTTATACCACGAAAGGAACACGGCCAATCCACCGCCGGCGGCTTGGCGAAAAAACACGACATCAGGCTACCTTATGCGAATGATCTGTGTTTGAATATTCGGTGGAACTAATGGATCGCGTTCGCGAGGGAGCGTCTCATGGCTGATCGCAGGCTGCAGGTGTTTCATGCCGTCGCCAAGCAGTTGTCATTCACCAAGGCGGCGGAAATCCTCTTCATGACCCAGCCGGCGGTGACCTTTCAAGTCAAGCAGTTGGAGGAGCACTTCAATACCCGGCTGTTCGATCGCGGCCATGGCCGCATCACCTTGACCCCGGCCGGGGAAATCGTCCTCGCCTATGCCGAACGCATCCTGAGCCTGGCGTCCGAGATGGACGTGCGCCTGGCGGAAATGACCGGCGAGATCGGCGGCTCGCTGCTGGTGGGGGCGTCCACCACCATCGCCGATTTCATGCTGCCCAGCATCCTTGGCGAGTTCAAGTCGGCGCACCCGGACGTGCGGCCGCGCCTGATCGTCGCCAACTCCGAGACCATCGAGACGCGGGTGGCCGAGCACATGCTCGACATCGGCTTCATCGAATCGCCTTCGCATCAGCCCAACCTGGAAACCGAAGTCTGCTGCGACGACGAACTCCAGGTCATTTGCAGGCCGCGCTTCCCGCTGGCCAAGTTCAAGGAGATCGCGCCGAAGCAGCTGGTCGATTACCAGTATGTTTCGCGCGAGCCGGGCTCCGGCACCCGGGAGTTCACCGATGCCTACTTGCGCAAGGCGGGCATCGCCGCCGAGCAGATGAACATGGTGATGGAGATGGGCAGTCCGATCGCGCTCAATGGCGTGGTGGAAACGGGCCTCGGTTTCGCCATCGCCTCGGTCGGTTCGGTGCGCAAGGCGCAACGCCTGGGCGACCTGATCGCCATCCCGCTCAAGCCGAGGCTGACGCGCTCGTTGTCGATGGTGTATCCGAAAGAGAAGTTCCGTTCGAGGCTGGTGACGACCTTCGTCGATTTCGCCGCGGCGAAGCTGAAGGAACTGTCGCTCAAGTAAGCCGTGAGACGCCCGCGCGCATGATCCGCCCTTCGGCGACTACCGCCGCGCGGCCCATCCGCGTCCGCTTCGACGCCGGCGCGCTGCGCCACAACCACGCCGTCGCGCGTCGCCACGCCGAGGCGGCGCGTCTCTGGTGCGTGGTCAAGGCCGACGGCTACGGCCACGGCCTGGCCCGCGTGGTCGAGGCCCTGGCCGAGGTTGCCGACGGCTTCGCCCTGGTCGAACTCGAAAGCGCCATCGCCTTGCGCAAGGCCGGCATCCGCCAGCCGCTGTTGCTGCTGGAGGGTTTCTACGACCCGAAAGAACTGCCGCTGTTCGCCGAGTTCGGGCTGACGCCGGTGCTGCACCGCCTCGATCAGGTCGAGGCCCTGCGGGCGGCCGCATTGCCGGTGCGCCTGCCGGTCTACCTCAAGCTCAACACCGGCATGAACCGGCTGGGACTGGCGGCGGCTGAACTCGACCCGGCGCTGGCGCTGCTGGCCGATCGCGCCGACGTGACCCTGATGACGCACTTCGCCGACGCCGACGGCCGCCACGGCATCGCCGAGCAGCGCGCCCGCTTTCTGGCCATGCGCGGCGAGCGGTCCTTGCCGGTGTCATTGGCGAACTCGGCGGCGCTGTTGCGCTATCCCGAGGCGCGCGGCGACTGGGCGCGGCCTGGCATCATGCTCTACGGCGGTTCGCCGTTTTCCGAGATCAGCGCCGCGGCGCTCGGGCTCTTGCCGGTAATGACGCTGGAGAGCGCGCTGATCGCCGTGCGCGATATTTCGGCCGGGGACCATATTGGCTACGGCTGCACGTTTACCGCCGATCGGCCGATGCGCGTCGGCGTCGTCGCCTGCGGCTATGCCGACGGCTATCCGCGCCACGCGCCGAGCGGCACACCGGTGCTGGTCGCCGGCCGGCGCACGCGCACGCTGGGGCGCGTGTCGATGGACAAGCTCTGCGTCGACCTCACCGATCTGCCGAAAGTCAGCCTCGGCGCTACGGCGACGCTGTGGGGCGAAGGCTTGCCCGCCGACGAGGTGGCCGCCGCGGCCGGCACCATCAGCTATGAGCTGTTCTGCGCCGTGACGGCGCGCGTACCCTGGGTCGACGCGTGAAGCGGAAGAGCCTTTATACCTGCACCGAATGCGGCGCCAGCAACCCGAAATGGCAGGGGCAGTGCCCGGGCTGCGGCCAATGGAACACGCTGGTGGAAACCGTGGCCGAGACTGCCGGTGCCGGCGGCAACCGTTATGCCGGTGTGGCGGGCAGCGGCGCGCTGCAGGACCTCGCGGCCATCCGGCCGCGTGAGGAGCCGCGCCAGCCCACGGGCATCGAGGAATTCGACCGCGTGCTCGGCGGCGGCCTCGTCGCCGGCGGCGTGGTGCTGATCGGCGGCGATCCGGGCATCGGCAAGTCCACCCTGCTGCTGCAGGCGCTGGCGCGGCTCGCCGAAGCCGGCCAGCCGGTGCTGTACGTATCCGGCGAAGAGTCTGCCGAGCAAGTGGCCTTGCGCGCGCGCCGCCTGCAACTCGAGCCCAAGGGCCTGCGGTTGCTGCCCGAGATCGGCCTGGAAAAAATCCTCGCCACGCTGCACAAGGAAAAGCCGCTGGTGGCGGTGATCGATTCCATTCAGACGCTCTATTCCGAGGCGCTGCAATCGGCGCCGGGCTCGGTGGCGCAGGTGCGCGAATGCGCGGCGCAACTCACCCGCCTGGCCAAGCAGAGCGGCATCTGCGTCATCCTGGTCGGCCACGTGACCAAGGAAGGCGCGCTGGCCGGGCCGCGCGTGCTCGAGCACATCGTCGACACCGTGCTCTATTTCGAGGGCGACACCCATTCGAGTTTTCGCCTGATTCGCGCCTTCAAGAACCGCTTCGGCGCGGTGAACGAACTCGGCGTGTTCGCCATGACCGACAAGGGGCTGCGCGGCGTCGCCAACCCCTCGGCGCTATTCCTGTCGCAGCACGCGCAGGAGGTGGCCGGGTCCTGCGTGCTGGTGACCCAGGAAGGCACGCGGCCGCTGCTGGTCGAGATCCAGGCGCTGGTCGACACCGCGCATTCGCCCAGCCCGCGCCGGCTCACGGTCGGCCTCGATTCGCAGCGCCTGGCCATGCTGCTCGCCGTGCTGCATCGCCACGCCGGCATCGTCTGTTTCGACCAGGACGTGTTCGTCAATGCCGTCGGCGGCGTGCGCATCCAGGAGCCGGCGGCGGACCTGGCCGTGCTGCTCGCCATCGTCTCCTCGCTCAACAACCGACCGCTGCCGGCCAAGCTGGTCGCTTTCGGCGAAGTGGGCCTGGCCGGCGAGATTCGGCCGGCACCGCGCGGCCAGGAGCGGCTGAAAGAGGCGGCGAAACTCGGTTTCACCCACGCGCTGGTACCCAAGGCCAACGCGCCGAAGCAGGCCGTCAAGGGCATCGAGGTCATCGCGCTCGAGCGCATCGAGCAGGCGATCGATGCCATGCGGAGCCTGCGTTGAGCGCGCATACGCTGCGCCTGGCCTGGCGCATGCTGTGGCGCGATTGGCGCGCCGGCGAGTTGACCGTGCTCGGTTTGGCCTTGGTGCTCGCGGTCGCCGCCCTGACCAGCGTGAGTTTTCTCGCCGACCGGGTGAATCAAGGCTTGCTGCTGCAATCGCACCAGTTGATCGGCGGCGATCTCCTGCTGACCGCCGACCATCCCTGGCCGGACGACGTGCGCCGCCAGGCCGAAGCGCTGGGCGTGGCGATCGCCGAGAGCGCCAGTTTCGCCAGCATGATCGCGGCCGGCGCCGATGGCGACGCGCAACTGGTGGAGATCAAGGCTGTCGGCGGCAACTACCCGCTGCGCGGCGCCTTGCGCGTCGCGCCCGGCCTCGATCGCGAAGATGCCGAAACGCGGGGGGCGCCGCCTCCCGGCACCGCGTGGCCGGAAGAACGTCTGCTGCGCGCGCTGGGGCGCGATGTCGCGACCTTGCAGGTCGGCGTGGCCAAGTTACAGGTGTCGGCGGTGCTGACGCTCGATCCGGATCGCGGCATCAACGCCTTCGCGCTGGCGCCGCGCCTGCTGGTCAATCTCGACGACCTGCCGGCGACGGGGCTGATTCAACCCGGCAGCCGGGTCGCCTGGCGCCTGCATCTGGCGGGAACGCGTGCCGCCGTGGCTGACTTTCGCCGCTGGATGGAGCCGCGCCTGGGCCGTGGCGAGCGCCTCGAGAGCATCGACAACGCGCGGCCCGAGATTCGCAACCTGCTCGATCGCGCCTCGCGCTTTCTTGGGCTGGCGGCTTTATTGACGGTCGTGCTGGCCGCCGTGGCTGTCGGTCTGGCCGCCGACCGGTACTTGCGGCGCCATCTCGACGGTTGCGCCATCATGCGCTGCCTCGGCGCCCGCAGCAGCAGCATCCTGGCGATTCACGCCGGCGAGTTCGTCATGCTGGGCGCGCTGGCCGCCGTCATCGGCTGCCTGGTCGGCCTGGCGGTGCAGGGCGGACTGTTGACGCTGTTATCCGACTTCGTCGCCGACGACTTGCCGCCATCGTCCTGGCGACCGTGGGCGCACGGCGTTACGGTCGGCATGGCCCTGGTGGCCGGATTCGTGTTGCCGCCCCTGCTGAGATTGCGCCGGGTGTCGACCATGCGCGTGTTGCGGCGCGAATGGGAACTCGCGGAACCCGGGCTGATCGCCGCCTACGGGCTGGGCGCGGCGCTGTTGGGGGCTTTGGTGGTCTGGGTGGCGGGGGAGACGGGGCTGGGCCTGATCGTGATCGCGGCGTTCGGTGCCGCCATCCTGATCTACGGCGGCGTGGCCCGCCTGTTGTTGATGCTGGGGCGGCGATTGCCCGCCGGCGGCGGCGGTTTCAGTCCCTGGCGCCTGGCCGTCGCCAACCTGCGCCGCCACTGGCGCGCCACGGTGGTGCAAGCCGTGGCGCTCGGCCTGGGCCTGACCGCCTTGTTGCTCGTCACCGTCGCCCGCGACGACCTGCTGGGCAGTTGGCGCGCGCGCGTGCCGGCCGACGCGCCCAACCGGTTCGTCATCAATATCCAACCCGACCAGCGCGAGGCGTTTGCCGCTTTTTTCACCGCGCGCGGCCTGGCTGCGCCGCAACTCGAGCCGATGGTGCGGGGGCGTCTGGTTGCGGTCAATAGTCAGCCGCGGCAGCCCGCCGACTACGCGGATGACCGCGCCCAGCGCCTCATGGATCGGGAGTTCAATCTCTCCTGGGCGACGCGCGTCCCCGACGGCAACGCGGTCATCGCCGGCACGTGGCACGGCGACAGCCGCGAGCCGCAGTTTTCGGTCGAACAAGGATTGGCGGAAACGCTGGGGCTGAAGCTGGGCGACGCACTGACCTACGAGGTGGCCGGCGTGCCGCTGACGGCGCGCATCACCTCATTGCGCAAGCTCGACTGGGACTCGATGCGGGTGAATTTCTTCGTCATCGCCTCGGCCGGCTTGCTCGACTCCCATCCGGTCAGCGACATCACCAGTTTCCATCTGCCGGCGGCCCGCGCGTCGCTGGCGACGGAACTGGTGCGCGCGTTTCCCAACATCACGGTCGTCGATGTCGCCGCCGTCGTGCGGCAGCTTCAGGATAGCTTCGATCGCGTCGCCCGCGCCGTGCAGATGCTGTTCGGCCTGACCATGGTCGCCGGATTGGCGGTGCTGTATGCCGCCCTGTTGGCCAGCGCCGACGAGCGCCGGCGCGAACTGGCGGTCATGCGCGCCCTGGGCGGCCGCGGCCGGCAGTTGCGCGCCGCGCTGCTGGCCGAGTTCGCCATGCTCGGCGCGCTCGCCGGCGCGCTGGCGGGCATGGGTGCCGGGGCGATCGGCTGGCTGCTGGCGCATTTCGTTTTTCATCTGCCGTATCTGCCGGGGCCGGGCCTGGTGGCGATCGGCGTGGCGGCGGGCGCCGTCGGCGTCGCCGCCGCCGGCTGGCGCGCGACCCGCGCCATCCTGCACAAGCCGATCACCAACGAACTGCTTGCCGGCTAGCGTGGCAGCCGGCGGCGAAGGCCGGCGTTAGCCGCCGATGTAGGACATCTCGATCTTCTTGACCGTTGCCGTGGGAGAAATGCCGGCGCCGCGCAGTTCCGAGTAGCGGTCGTCGCGGTCGCGCCAGATGCCGGCGATGACGGCGGCAATGCGTTCGTCGCTGGCGCCTTGGCGCAGCAGCTGGCGCAGATCGTGGCCGCTGGTGGCAAAAAGGCAGGTATAGACCTTGCCGTCGGTGGATAGCCGCGCCCGCGTGCAGCCCGAGCAGAAGGCCTGCGTCACCGAGGCGATCACGCCGATTTCGCCGCTGCCGTCGCGGTAGCGCCAGCGTTCCGCCACTTCGCCGGGGTAGTTGGGGTCGATCGGTTCCAGGGGCAGCTCGGCATCGATGCGCCGGATGACGTCGGCCGCCGGCAGCACTTCCTCAGAGCGCCAGGCGTTGGTGCTGCCGGCGTCCATGTACTCGATGAAACGCAGGATATGGCCCGTGCCCCGGAAATGCCGCGCCAGGGGAAGTATTTCACTGTCGTTGGTCCCGCGCTTGACCACCATGTTCACCTTTACCGGCTTCAGGCCTGCCGCGTCGGCGGCGGCGATGCCCTCGAGGACGCGGGCGACCGGATAGTCGGCGTCGTTCATGCGCTTGAAGATGGCCTCGTCGAGCGCGTCGAGGCTGACCGTGACGCGGTGCAGGCCGGCATCGCGCAGGCCGCGCGCGCGCGCGGCGAGCAGCGAACCGTTGGTGGTGAGCGTCAGTTCGAGGCCCGGAATGGCGGCGAGTTGTTCGACGAGGCGCTCGACATCCTTGCGCAACAGCGGCTCGCCGCCGGTCAGGCGGATCTTCTGTACGCCTTGATCGGCGAACAGGCGCGCCAACCGCACGATTTCCTCGTAAGAGAGCATGTCGCTGCGCGGCAGGAAAGGATAGTCGCGCCCGAACACCGTCTTCGGCATGCAATAGACGCAACGGAAGTTGCACCGGTCGGTGACGGAAATGCGCAGGTCGCGCAATGGCCGGCCGCGTTGGTCGATGGCGGCGGGAGTGGCTGGCGTGTTCATGCGGTAATGGTACTACGGCCGCGCCGTCGGACGCGGGATCGTAACAATGTGTGTCCACACGCGTCGTACCCTCTTAGCCATGCGGTAGCCACGGGTATCATCAATGCAAGATGGGTTCAGTGAGTGGGTATTCAGATGGCGAATAATGCGCCTCGCGTGCTGATCATCGACGACCAGTCGGAAACGGTGGCTCGGCTGCTGGATGGACATGAGGGCCAGGAACTCGAGCTGCTGGTGGCGCTGGACGGCCAGGCGGGCTTGGCCAAGGCGGTGGCCCAGCTTCCCGACTTGATATTGCTCGACGTCGTGCTGCCGGTGATCGACGGGCTCGAGGTCTGCCGCCGGCTCAAGGCAGACCCGCGCACGGCCGACGTGCCGGTGATCTTTCTTTCGCAAAGCGCCGCGATCGAGCACAAGCTCCAAAGCTTCAGTCTCGGTGCGGTCGACTATATCGGCAAGCCGTTTTCCGAGCACGAACTGCTCGCCCGGATATTCATACATCTGCACAACAAATGGCAGCTGGACCGCCTGCAGGCCATGCTTGGCCAGCGCGCGCTGACCGGGGTGGGCGACAAGGCTTTTCCCGACGAGCAGTTGTTCGCCCGCGCTTTGGCCATGCTCGACAAACGCTTGGACAACCCGCCCGGCCTGACCGAAATGGCGGTGGCGCTGGGTGCCAACGAGCGGAAGTTGACCGATCTCTTTCGTGAAAGAGTCGGCCTGACGGTATTCGAGTACTTTTCCGAATTGCGGCTGGAAACGGCGCGGCATCTGCTCGAAGGCAGCACCATGCAGATTCAGGCGATTGCGACGCATGTCGGCTATCGCAATGCCGGCGATTTCACTCGTGCCTATCGGCGGCGTTACGGAACCACCCCGCGCGAACACCGGCGGCATGCGGCCGGGAGCCAAGCCCGGCCATTGACCCGCGCACCCGACCCGGAGATACTGCTGCGGCTGGCATGAATTGACGTTCTGGCATCGCGCGCCTCCGTATCGGAGGCCAGTGGCGCGCGCCCGGGGGGATGGGCAACTCGATGAAGTGGGATGGCATTCTTGCCGAACTTGAGCGCAAGCGGGCCTTTGCGCGCGCCATGGGCGGCAGCGAGAGAGTGGCCAGGCAGCACGCGACCGGCAAACTCGATGCCCGTCAGCGCGCGGCGGCCTTGTTCGACGAAGGCAGTTTCGTTGAGATCGGCGGTCTGGCGGGCAATCTAAGCGAGGGCAGTGCCGCGCCGGCGCCGGCCGACGCGCTGGTGGCCGGTTTTGGGCTGGTGCAGGGGCGCCCCGTGCTTGCCGGCATCGAGGATTTCACGGTGCTGGGGGGCTCGATCGGCGACGCCAGCGCCAGCAAGCGTTACCGGCTTACGCAATTGGCCGGGCAGGAACGCCTACCGCTGGTGTTCATGCTCGAAGGCGCCGGACACCGCCTGACCAACCAGCATGCCACGCCCTCTCCCAACGATCTCCAGGGGCTCGTCGCGCTTTCGGGTCGGGTGCCGATGGTATGCCTGGTGATGGGCGCTTCCGCCGGTCACGGCGCGCTCACCGCGCCGCTGTCGGATTTCGTGGTCATGACGGAGGCCGCTTCCCTGTTCGTCGCCGGTCCGCCGATCGTCAAGGGCGCGATCGGCGAAACAGCGACGAAGGAACAGCTTGGCGGACCGCTGGTTCACGTCGACACCTCGGGCGTGGTGCACAACCTGGCTTCGGACGACGCCGGCGCGATCGCCCTGGCCCGACGCTACTTGGGCTACTTTCCGCAGAATGCCTGGCAGGCGCCGCCCGCCGACACTGGCGGCAGCGACACATCGCCGCGCCGTCTCGACGCTATCCTGGCGTTGATCGACCCCGATCCGCGCGTTGCCTTCGACGTGCGTCCCGTGCTCTCGCTCCTGGCGGACCAGGGGAGCCTGCTGGAAGTGCAGCCCGCTTACGGTGGGTCCGTCGTGACCGCGCTTGGCCGGCTGGGCGGACACAGCGTCGCCATCGTCGCCAATAATCCCGCGGTCGGCGCCGGCGCGATCGGCGCCGCGGCGGCGCAAAAAGCGGCCCGCTTCATGGACGTGGCGGATGCCTTCCACCTGCCGGTGATTTTCCTGGCCGACAACCCCGGGGTCTTGCCCGGCAGTGCGTCGGAAAAAGCCGGCGCCTTGCGTCATGCCGCGCGCATGTTCGCCGTGCAGCACCGGCTGCGCGTGCCGAAGCTGCACGTCACCTTGCGCAAGGCCTTCGGTTTCGGCTCGTCCATCATGGCCATGAATCCCTTCGACGGCCAGACGCTCAGTCTGGCCTTGCCGGCCATCAGCCTGGGTTCGATGCCGGCTGCCTCGGGCGCGCGCGCCGCCGGCCTCGACGAAGCGGCGCGACAGCGCGCGCTGGCCGAGCAGACCGGCAGCGCCTGGCGGCTTGCCGACAAGATGGTCTATGACGACGTGATCGATCCGCGCGAGTTGCGCAACGCCTTGCTCACGGGCCTAACCCTGATGCAAACGCGCCGGGCCGGCCCGTTCGCTCCGCGCCAGGCCGAGGGCATCTTGCCTTGAAGTCGGCGGCCGCAGCGGGCGCGGCTATCCCGCCATCAACGGCACGCTGGTGTAACCGCCATCCACGAAGATATTCTGGCCGCTGATCCAGGCGCCCTGGTCGCTGCAGAGGAAGGCCACCATGTAGGCGATGTCGTCGCCGGTGCCGGCACGGCCAAGCGGGATGAAGCTCTTGATCAACGAGTCCCATACTGGGCTCAGGCGCATGTCGTCGAGGCGGCTGGTGTCGATCAGCCCCGGACAGACGCCATTGACCCGGATGCCGTGTTGCCCCAATTCGCCCGAGAGAATCGTCGTCAGGCCGTTAATGGCCAGCTTGGAACTGGCATAGGCTGCCGTGCCGGCGGCCAGCAGGCGGGCGCCCAGCGTCGAAATGTTGATGATGGCCCCGCCGCGCTTGCTTTCGATCATGCGACGAGCGAAGGCCTGGCACATATAGAAACTGCCGTTGAGATTGGTGTCGATGACGCGTCGCCACTCGGCGGCAGGCAGCGTCGCCACGGGCTGCCGATCCTGGCCGCGGGTCGAGCCGGCGTTATTGACGAGGAAGTCGATTCTTCCCATGTCGGCGATAACCCGACTGGCCAGCGCCGTTACCGCTTCGGGATCGGCGACGTCCGACACTAGCGGCAGGGCGCGTCGGCCGAGGGCGCGGATTTCGTCGGCGACCGATTCTATATCGCGCCAGCCGGCGGCCCGTTCGTCCTCGGGGTAGAGTTCCGGCGACTTGCCGGTCCCGGTCAACACGATGTCGCAGCCCGCTCTGGCCAAGGTCAGGGCGATGGGGCGGCCGATACTGCGCATCCTGCCGGCCCCGGTCACCACGGCGACCTTGCCGTCGAATCCGGTCAGGGCTAAGCTCATGCCAATCTCCTTATCGGTGTGAATGCGCTCAGGTTGAACGGCGTTAATGTACCAGCAGGGTCCAAGCGTCGAACGGCGCGCGGTCGAGCATGCGAAGGCGTTCTGTCCGCCACGCCTCCTGGCCGGCGAGGCGGGCGAGGTTAGAATCGCCGCTCGATGCTCATTGGATGGGCCTGCCCCTCACTCCGGAGTTTGCCGATGGCCGATAACAGCCTGACCCTTCGCGACCTGCAGCGCCAGGAAACCTTCGAGCGGCTTTATGAAACCGCGCTGGCCGAGTTTCACCGCGTTGGCGTGGACGCGGCCCGGGTCAGCGAGATCTGCCGTCAGGCCAAGGTCGCCAAGGGGACGTTCTTCTTTCACTTTCCGACTAAGGACCATGTTCTGCTGGAAAGGCAGCGGCGCGTGTCCGAGATCATGGCGGAACGCATCGAGCGAGAACTGGCCGACGTCCCCGATGCCAAGGCTTTCCTTGGGCAATTGATCGATATCGTCCTATCCGAACATCAAGCGATCGGCGATCTCGAACTGGTTCGTTTGATCAATCTCGCCATCGTGCGTCAGGGCGGCGCACAACGCCTGGGCGTGCAAAATACGGCATTCGGCAAGGCATTGATCAGGCAAATCAGGCTCCAGCAGCAAAAAGGGGTTCTGCGCAAGGGGCTCGATGCGACGAAGCTCGCCGATACGCTGCGCTTGAGCTTCTTCGGCTTTCTGCTCAACCCGGCATCCTCGCTTGATACCCATCGCCCGCGGATCTCCTTGTTGGCGAACCTGCTGGCTGAAGCGCTGACGCCCTGACTCGCCAAGTGCCGGTGCGCGCACCGGCGCGGCGACTTGAAAGCGCATCCACCCGACGCAAGGGCAGCCGGCTTGCCGCGGCAAGAATGTCATTGACCGTGGTCAGTGACACTGCTAGCATCGAGTTTCGGACGTTGCAATGGCCGCGTCGCAGAGGCCCATCTGTCGGCGGTTCCGAGGACTTTCTTTCGAAGGACGCGATGGCATGAAGGTCTATACGACCGCTCCCCTGGAAGATCCCCGCAAGGCCCGCACGATTTACCGAGAGCTCGAGGATATCGGCTACGACGGCGGCTTTTCGTTCGAGGCCAAGCATGACCCTTTTCTCCCGCTGGCGGTGGCGGCCGAGCACACGACCAGGCTGAGGCTGGGCACCGGCATCGCCATCGCCTTCGCGCGCAACCCCATGAATCTGGCCAATCTCGGCTACGACATGCAGTCCATCAGCGGCGGCCGCTTCGTGCTGGGCCTCGGTTCGCAGGTCAAGCCGCACATCGAGAAGCGCTTCAGCAGCGTCTGGTCGCACCCGGCGGAGCGGATGCGGGAAATCGTGCTGGCGATCAAGGCGATCTGGCATAGCTGGGAAGGCAAGGCTCCCCTCGATTTCAAGGGCCGGTTCTACACGCACACCCTCATGATTCCCGCGTTCAATCCGGGACCGAATCCCTACGGCCCGCCACCGATTTTCACCGGTGGCTTCGGCCCGCGAATGACGGCGGTGGCGGGCGAGGTCGCCGAC
>WBZU01001461.1_pt4 | contig 15670 bp, 25 predicted proteins | sample 5204311 | NCBI WGS metagenome assembly WBZU01 (sample SAMN12344359, study PRJNA552823) | activated sludge metagenome | biome: Activated sludge suspended growth; feature: Nitrification reactor; material: Wastewater; isolation source: activated sludge from nitrification reactor of wastewater...
GGCGTCACATCCTCACGCCGGCGCTCACTCATCCCAGCCGTAGAGCCGACGAGGCGGCCCACGTTCGCTCAGTGTTGCGTGTCCAACTGAGAACCGACCTGCCGTGGACGGACCGTCCCGTGAACTCACGTCGCTGGCAATCACCGCCCGGTAGTTGCTCTTCCAGTCAGTTGTCATGGGGCAACTCCTCCCCAACGAGCGTGCCCAAGCTGTCGAGTGCAGCCCTGCCCGGGTAGCCGAGTTTCGTTGACGAGCGCCAGTGGTACGCAGCCCAATAGCTCGCGACTCGCGCCCGAGTGAGACCGACGAAGCTCGGGTTGGCCAGCCAGAACGATCGGTACGACAAGACAGCCAACGGGTCACGCGGTAGGACGTCCCTCATGTACTCCGCGATGAGCTCGCAGATCTCGATGACGTACTCACCGAGCAACTGGATCACGAACGGTGGGTGCCACCCTTCGTGGCGGTGAGCCAAGAGAGCCCGGAGTGCCTCCTCGCGCACCCGACCGTCGTGGCAGCGCGTCATCCACGCCGCGAGCACGGGGTCGTCTGCGATGGCAGAGCTTTCGGCCTGGTCGTAGTGGCGGTAGGGGATCGTCAGCCTCTCGCCCGAGACCGTGATGTCACCCCACCGACTGTGGTAGCTGTCCTGAATCAGGCGGTGATGGCCGGACCGCGAACCCTGAGTCAGAAGAAGCCTCGCGGCCACGGGCCGAGGCTGCACCAGCCGGGGGAAGGCTCCGTCCATGTCGCTAGCCACAAAGGGAGTCTTGCAGTCGGCCACTAACCGAGGAAGGCAAAAGGAACGGACTATGGGGAAATGGACAAGATAGAGAGACGGGCGGTGTCTCGGCTTCTTGTCCCGACGCAGGTCAGAGGCGTGCCGCTCGGCCAGGAAGCGCCGGAACCTACATGTGCGAGCCGGGGAGATGAGCGCCCGACCGGCACTTACCCGGCATACCGGAGGAGTCGCGTCGACCGACGCTTGCCCGGCATACCGGTGGAAGTATCCGCCGAACGCGCGCGGAACCCCCGGCCAAGGGCGCAACCCCCGGGCGTCGCCGAACACGGCTGTCGCGACGAGGGAAATTCCGCATCAACCCCGCACTGGGCGAGGTTCACGCCGAGATCGCGCTGCTCCAGATTCGCGGGACCCCAGAACTGGGCGAGCCAGGCGAGTGGATGTGCTGGCGGCCCGGCGAAGAGTCGTTCTATCACTTGGCGCGAGCGGCGAGATGATGTCGGTGTGGACGAGCAGGTGAACGACACAATCGACTGGACGGATGTTCAGGATGCGTACGGCTCCGCGGAGGCCGTTCCGGGTCTGCTCGCCCAAGCAGCCGGCCTCCCCAGCGACGCGGGAGTCTGGAACGATCTGTGGAGCAGGCTCTGTCACCAAGGCACCGTCTACCAGGCTAGTTTTCTGGCGATCCCGGCTCTGGGAGAGATGGCCCGTTTGACGCCGCCCACGCCGCACTCCCAAGCGCTCAACTTGCTTGCCGCCATCGCTGGGTCTACCGACGTGAGCGGCACACCCGACACTCGCGAACGGTATGCCGACGCGCTCGCCTCGTGCTTGCCCGCAGCTGAGGCGTATGCCGCGGCCGCGGCTGACGACGCCGACTTCTGCTACGCGCTCTCGGTCGTCGCCGGATTGCGCGGGGAACGGATTTGGCACCAGGTCCTCACCTTCCTTGCCGACGGTACAGTGCCCGGCGGATGCCCAGAATGCGGGGAAGACCTCTGCGTCTTCCTGGACACCATCCCGGCGCGAGTGTGCTTGTCCTGGGTCGAACCGCCAGACGGTCCGGAGCTCGTTCTCGCCAAAGCCGACACGATCGAGGGCTACGCGCAGGGAATGTTAGTGATGGCCGGGAGGCACTCCCGAGGCACCGTCACACACCGACTCTTGGCACTCCTCGGAGATGGCCAGTGTCCCGCCTGCGAACGGCCACTCTCACGGGGGAGTCTGTTCGGACTAGGGGTCGATGATGCCCAGGAGGGCCCTTCCAAGCGTCGCTGAATCGGCGGCCCTAGCATCAGATGCATGCGCACCACCTTGTCGATCGATGATGACGTCCTGGAGGCAGTGAAGGAACGCGCACGTCGTGAGGATCGAACCGCGGGTGAGGTCCTCTCCGATCTTGCACGCGCTGCACTGACCGCGAAGGTGAGCGGACGGCATACCTCAAGGAACGGATTCACCGTCCTCGCGTCCCGAGGCCGCCCGGTGACCAACTCACTAGTCGAGCGGTTGAGGGACGAGGACGGTTCGTGACCCGGGCGATGCTCGACGTCAACGTCCTCCTTGCGCTCGTCGACGAGGCACATGTCGATCATCCGACGGTCCACGCCTGGGCCGCCACCTCACTCGCCGACGGCTGGGCGTCGTGCGCCATCACCCAGAACGGGTTCGTGCGCAACTTCAGCCAGCCCGCATACCCCGGGTCGGTGTCCGTCGCAACGGCCGTCGACCTGCTGAGGACATCAATCAAGGCCGGAGACCACGAGTTCTGGCCGTGCGACATAGTGATGACCGACCCGTCCGTCGTCGAGTCAGATGCCCTCATCGGACACCGCCAGATCACCGACGCCTACCTGCTCGCGCTTCCTGTCCACCATGGCGGGCAGTTCGTCACCCTGGACCGGTCGGTCCCCATGAGCGCAGTGCCGGGCGCGACGTCCGAACACCTCGCCGTCATCTCGGTCGATTGATAGATCACGCGCACAAGGCTCGAGGATCACGCAAGTCAGTGGCGCCGAACCGGCGGCGCCGCCAGGATGATGGCCATGGAAGTGTCCGAGCGCGAGCGATTCGACATGTTCGTCGAGTCGGCACGGGCGTTCTGTTCCTGGATTGAGGGACTGCCGGAGTTGCCATCTGACGGCCTCTGGGACCTCGATGAGGCGCTGGCGCTTATCTCGGCCCTGCTCGCGGACGGGCACCGTTTGCCAGTCGTGGTGCCCACCGACGCGGAGATCCCCGACGTTCCCCAGTCGGAGTGGAGCGCGGTCCATGGTCGGACTCTGGCTTGGACGGAGGCCAGCGACAACTACTGGACCGTTGAACCTGGCGGATCGGAGCCGAGTGAGGCGACCCTTGGCTCCATCGCAGACGACCTGGCCGACACCTGGCGGGACCTTCGCGGCTGCCTCACCGCCCTCGACTCGGGGAGCCTGTGGCAGGACGTTTCCTGGCAGTTCCGATTCGACATGACGAGTCACTGGCGAAAGCACGTCGTCGAAGCCCTCCGGGCGCTGCATCATGCCTGATCCAAGCGGCCTCGCCGGCTCGCTGCCGACGTTCCCCGTCTGGGGGACGATCATCTGGTTGACGCCAGAGCAAGGGGGCCGGCGAAGTGGCCCCCCGCCAACTCCTTGGGACACCTACTACTTCGCAACGGCATACGTGCCGCCTCATCGCCGTGAAGACACCCTCGCTTCGGTGGTCATCGACGTCTCGGTGCGCAACGCGTGGCAGTCCCACGCGAAACTCAGGTGGCTTGCAGACTCGCACCCTGCGGTCGGCCGGGGCTCGTGCATCTTCATCACCGAAGGCCCAGACGCTGTCGCCATCTTCACGGTTGAGCACGTCGAAGACTCGGGCGCCCATCGCCATCCGCCTCTGTCAGCACAACACGTCGCCGAGATCGTCAACCGCCATCGCGCGGCGACACCCGGTCCGTGGCGGTCAGTGATCGAGGGACGCGATCATCCCGCCGGGGAGCGCTTCATCATGACCGGACCCGACGAGGACCGCGGGCCTGACCTTTACGTCACCTGGGACCCACCCCCAGCTGAAGATGATCGAGGCGCTGACCTGGACTTCATTGCTCACGCGCGCCATGACATTCCAGCCATGGCCGATGAGATCGGTCGGCTTCGCGACCTCCTCGATCTCCTACCTTCATCCCCCGAGGTGGGGGGCGGTGAGACTGCAGACACCCCCGCGTCAAGAGGCAAGGCGCCGGCGGTCGCGTATGTGGTCCAAGCAGACAGAGCAGCTGGTGTCGTCCAGTTTGGAGCGTTCACGACGATGCGCGAAGCGGTGAAAGCCATAGACCTCATCCAGGCAGAGGACCCGACTGTTGACTGGGTGGTGAATCTGATTCCCGTCTATGCGCATGCGCGGGACTTCGTCAAGGACCGATGACACGGACGACCTGCTGCTCGAAGGCTGGTACTTCGACCGCGTGGGCGAGGACACGTTCCACTGGGCCATCGGTCCCTCACAGCGAGTGGGGTAACCGGCTCGCTACAACACCTCCCGTGTCCCATGCGGACTCCATGCCACCGACAGGACTCCCCCGGCCCGGCGGGACATCACGTGGATGCATACTGGATGCATGACATCTGTTCTGGTGCAGATCCGAGGGGTGACCCCGCGGACCCGGGACGAGCTCCGGGTCCGGGCCGCGCGCCGCGGGCAGAGCCTCACGGCATACCTGCGCGATCTACTCGAACGGGAGGTGAGCCGACCTGACCTCGCCGATGTCTTGGCCCGGGTGGACCTGCGTGCCGAGTCGTCGACGGTGTCCAGCGTCGAGCTGATCCGGGCCGACCGTGATGGGCGATGAGCCGCTGATCGTCGTCGACTGCTCGGTCATCGTCGACGCCCTGGTCATGGCCGGGCTGGGAGACCTTCGCCGTGACCTTTCCGGGCTCACCCTCTTTGCCCCCGCGTTACTGGACTACGAGGTGCTCAGCGCCTTGCGTGGCCTGACGTTGGGCGGGCGCGTCAGCAGCCACCGGGCCACCGAGGCGCTCGGCGACTACCTTGACCTGCCGATCGTCAAGGTGTCGCTGGGAGCCGAGCAGGCCCGCGCGGCGTGGGGGATGCGCGCGAATCTCACGGCATACGACGCGGCGTATGCCGTCCTGGCCGGAGCGCTGGACGTCCCCCTCTGGACTCGGGACGCGAAGCTGGCCGCCGCGGTGGGTCCGGGCGTTCGGTCTCGCGTGGTGTGAGCCACCCGAGGGCCGAGCTGGAACCTTCAGGCCTGGAGTCGCCGGACGCCGGAGAACCCTGACGACTGTGGGGGAATCCGGCCGAAACCCGGCGCTGGACCGAGGTTCGTGGCATCTGGACGAGGCTGCGCGCTCCTGCAAGCGTCACCAACCTCATCCAAGGCCCGAGCTAGCAGTGAACCAGGACGTTCTCCGCTAGGTCGTCAAGCCGTTCCAGTCTTTCCTCGAGGTGAGTCCCGAAGAAGGTGTCATTGATGCCGAACTCATGGACTCCTAGCTCGGCATATCTGGCGAGTTGCTCGACGATCTCCGCGGCGCTGCCCGTGATGACCCTGCCGGGGTACTCGGCCTCGATGCGCTCCCGATCCCGACGGCTCTCGGTGTGGAAGATGAGAGCCTGCGCGGAGCGACGAAATCGGCTTGGGTCACGTTTCTCGATGGCACAGATGCGCTCGAACTGACGAGTGAGTTCCTCGACACGATCAGGAGTGCCCCACATGTTCCAACCATCCGCGTAGCGGCTGGTCAGTCGCAGCATGCGCGGGCCAGTCGTACCGATGACGATGGGCAGCTTCCCCTCGGGTTTCGGCGAGAGCACCGCCCCATCAAGGTGGAACCACGTTCCTTGGAAGTGCGTGCGATCTTCTCCACGCAGGAGGCGAAGGACCTCGAGGAACTCGGCGAAGCGGTCCACTCGGTCTCGGGGGGCCGGGAGAGGGAACCCATACCCGACGTGCTCGTTCAACTGCCATCCCGCACCGAGCCCGAGCACGGCACGCCCACCGCTGATGTGGTCCACCTCCACAGCGCGCTTGAGCAGAGCAACCGGGTGGTGAAGCGTCGTCGGCGAGACCATGGACGTCAGAGTCAAGCTGGGGACAAGCGCACCCACTGCCGCCAAGGTGCTCCAGCATTCGTGCATCGGCTCGTCAGGACACGAGCCGTCCTCGGAGTACGCCGCGAGATGGTCAGCGAACCACATCCCGTGCAGGCCGCGTTGCTCCGCCCAACGGGCCGCCGCCAGGGTGTCGCCGAATGACCGGCTCGGGTTCGGCCAGATGGAGAAGTCCATGGTCATCCCCTGTTCCGCGGGGCGTGGTGGTCCTGTAGCGGCTGTGCGGCGGTCGCTCAGCTCGGCCGGGTGATCGCGATGGTTGAGCGTATCCGGGCCGCGACGTAGGGCGGGATGGTGCCTGCCGAGCGACAATCGCCCTGTCATGCGTGACGAGACCACGGATGGGCCCCACGGCATACTCGATTGTGAGCGGCGACCAGGAAACCGCCAGAACTCGGTGGCCTCTCGGCTCGCGCCAGGACAGCATGGTGGGTATGGACGACGCGTCGATCGTTTGCTTGTCCAAGCGGATGAGCAAGGCCTTGCGGCACCAGCCCGAACGCATCGGGCTGAGGCTCGACGCCGCCGGCTGGGTTGATGTCGAGGACCTTCTCCGAGCGCTCAGCACACCCGAGCGTCCCGTCACCCACGAGATGCTCGACGAAGTAGTGCTGCGCAACGACAAGAGGCGGTTCGCGTTGGACGACACCGGAACCCGGATCCGAGCCAGTCAGGGGCACTCGGTCCAGGTGGACCTGGGCCTGACGCCGCTTCCACCGCCGGATGTGCTCTTCCACGGTACGGTCGACCGGTTCCTTGACGCGATCCGCCGTGAGGGGCTGCGACCGATGCTGCGCCACCACGTCCACCTCAGCGCCGACCATGAGACAGCGATGCGGGTCGGGGCCCGGCGCGGCAGGCCAGTGGTCTTGAGCGTCGATGCCGCGGGCCTGGCCGCGACGGGTCAACCATTTCACTGCTCGGCGAACGGCGTGTGGCTCGTGGCGCACGTGCCGCCGGAGTATCTGGCCGAGGCCGGATAGCGCGACGACCCTGCCGACGGAGTTCCACGCGGTGGGGCCTCAGGGGCCGATGACAAGACCTCGGCGCAAACATGGCGCCTGCCATCAACTGGGATGACCGATCAGACCAGGCCGTTGCGGTGGGCCATCACGACGGCCTGGACGCGGTCGCGTAGCCCCAGCTTCAACAGGATGTGGGCGACGTGAGTCTTGGCCGTCCCTTCCCCCACGACCAGACGCTCGGCGATCTCGGCGTTGGACAGGCCCTCGGCGAGCAGGGCGAAGACCTCTCGCTCGCGAGCCGTCAGCGCAGCCAGCGGATCGGCAGCCTTCGGCAGTGGGCGCGGCCCACGGGTGTAGCGCTCGACCAGTCGGGCGGTCGTCCTCGGGCCGAGGGCGAACTCCCCGGCGGCGACCGCGCGGATCGTCGCGATGATGCGTTCCGAGGTGTCCGTCTTGAGCAGGAAGCCGGAGGCGCCGGCGGTGAGAGCGTCAAAGAGGTACTCATCGAACGCGTAGGTCGTCAACACGCACACCCTCGCGCGAACCCCGGACCCCAGGATCGACGCCGTCGCAGCGATGCCGTCGAGTCCCGGCATACGCACATCCATGATGACGACGTCCGGGTCGAGCCTGCGGGTGGTGTCGACCGCGGCATACCCGTCAGCGGCTTCGCCGACAACCTCGAGGTCAGGTTCCACCTCCAGGAGGGTCCGCAGGCCGGCGCGGACCACGGCTTGGTCGTCGACGAGCACGATCCGGATCACGCGGGGAACTCCACGCGCAACTGCCAGCCCTTCGGCTCGCGCGGTCCGGCCTCCACCCGCGCGCCGAACAGCCGCGCGCGTTCCCGTATGCCGACCAGCCCCAGTTGCGACCCGACCGCCGACCCGGTCCCCGAGCCGGATCCCGCCCCCGAGCCGTCGTCCTCCACCTGCACGGTGACAACGCTGGGGTCGTACCGGATCCGGATGCGGCATCCCCGCGCGCCGGAGTGGCGCAGCGCGTTGGTGATCCCCTCCTGCGCCACTCGGTAGACCGATGCCTGTACGGCAGCCGGCACGGGGCGCGGGGTCCCGTCGATGAGGAGATCCACCTGAAAGCCGCGGGTGCTCGACGCCGCGGCGAGCGCATCGAGATCCGCCAAGGTGGGCACCGGCGTGAGACTGCCATCGGGAGTGTCGCGGACCACCGACAGCAGCGTGTGCAACTGATCCACCGCATCGAGCGCGGTTCGATTCGCCGCCAGTAGCGCCTCACGCGCGCGATCTGGGTTGACGGTCCAGGCGTGGTCGGCGGCGGTCGTCTGCAGCACCACGACCCCGAGGCCGTGCGAGAGGATGTCGTGCAGCTCCGCGGCGACCCGGCGACGCTCCGCCTCGACAGCAGCATGGGTGAGCGCAACTGCTTCCTGTTCGACAAGCTCGCGCAGCGCAATATTCGCGGCGACCAGCGCACGCATGCGGCATACGACGAATCCCGCGGCCGCAGCCGCGCCGAGGGCAGCCACGACAAAGGCCACCGAACCGAGGAACTCGACAAGCGTGTGCCCACTGGCGAGCCCGGCGAGGCTGTCGAGGACGCCGAAACCCGCCACCGCCGTCGCAACGAACCACCGCGAGGCCCCGTATGCCGCCGCAGAGAAGCTGGCCGTGAGGCCGATGAGGAGCGAGCTCCCGGCCTGGTAGGAGCCGAAGAGCAGACTAGGCAGCACGAGGAAGGACAACGCCAGCAGGACGCTCAGCCTCGGACGCGATCGGCGGGTGGCGAGCGCGGCGCCAGCCGCCCCGACGAGGACCGACGTCACCGGGCCGGGGTGAGGGTACTCGCCGGAGGTGAGGCCCGCCATGGCCCCGTAGGTCCCGAGCACACCGGCGATGCCGACGTCGATGGCGCGCTGCCACAGGGCATCGGACCGGTCCACCCAGATCCGCCGGGGCGGCCGGATCGCTCGACGCGGCGGCTGGTCGGGGCCGCGCCCAGCACTCACGCCACCCGGTTCGACGCTCACCCCGCTCACGATAGAGGCGGGCCGTCCCACGCACCTCTGCCGTACGGCATACACGGGTTTCGCTCTCCGGGCAGACGACGAGGAGTATGCCGCGTCCCTAGCGTTGCGGCACGGGTGCGGACGAGTCGTCCGACGAGAGGAAGGACAGGCCATGGATCGCTTCATCAGGTTCGCCGGGTTCACGGGCGTCGGCGGCGGTCTCCTGCTCGGTGTCGGCGCCGGCATACAGGCCGGGGTGGGCGGTCCGCTGTCCCACGCGGCACCAACGACCGCCTTCGCGCTGGCGGCAGCGCTGCGTCTGCTGGGCGCTATCGCCCTGCTGATCGGGATCACTGGGGTGTACCTGCGGGCGAGTGACCGAGCCGGGCTGTTCGGGCTGATCGGTTACATCCTTGCGGTCGCCAGTCTCGTGTTGCAGGCGGGATTCATGTGGGCCGACCTCTTCTTGTCGAGCGCGGTCGCCCGGGTGGCGCCCGGCATCCTCGACGGCACGGTCTCCGACGATCGGATGGCCGCCGGTGGCCTGATCTCCTGGTTCTTCAACGTGTTCTTCGCCGTGCTCGGGATCGCGATGCTGCGCAGCCGCGTGTATCCCCGGGCCGTGGGGTGGGCCCTGGTCGTGATGGGCCTGATCCCGTTGGTGCCGCTCCCCTTCGACGGGCCGGTCTACGAGGTGATCATCGGGGTGGCCGCGATCACGGCCAGCGTCTTCTTCATCCGCAGCGTCAGTGGCGCCATGGCCAGTGCCCCAGACCGCGTGTCGGCGGCGAGCGTTCGCCAGTAGGAAGCGGCCCTTCCGGCCCTCCCGCCCTCCCGCCTTGCGGCCTTGCTGCGCTGCTGCCGTTCCGGCCTCAGGACCGTGAGCGCCTGCGGACGAATGCGCCGACCCCGGCCGCCACGAGGGCGGGCACGGTGAGGACGAGGAGCGAAGCCACCTGAGCCCACGTTCGCGGGGCGCTGGGGTCGGCAGTCTCCACACCGAGAAGCAGCCCGAGCGCGCGCGAGATCGCGATAGTGCTGCCGACGAGCAGCGCCGCGATCACCATCTTCGGTCGGAACCAGAGCCCGACTGCGAAGGCGACGCCGACCAACACCAGGAGAGTCACCTGGTTGGCGATATCGGAGGGCGAGCGGTCGATCAGGGCCACGACGACCATGGCCGCGACGAGCAGCGCCCACCTGCTCGCCCGCGCAGGGGGCACCGGGGTTTGGCCCCCAGCAGGTTTGTCGTCCGGAGTGCTGGGCAGGTTCTCGACACGGTTCATCGTCATAGTCTACATAGATAGATCAGTCCTTCAACGGACGGATGCTCCCCCGACCAGCCAACGGCGCGCGGCGACTCCGAGTCGGGCGGCCACCAGCGCCGGCAGGACGAGGACGAACAGTGCGAAGCGATCCATCACATCGGTCGCCCCCACCGACAGGACGTGGTCGTGGGTCAACGCGACAGCGAAGATCTGGGCCAGGTGGGACATCGCCACTGCTGAGCCCACGGCCACGGCCGATGGCACTGCCGCTCCCGGTCGGACTGCCCCGAGAAGAGCGCACCCCACGAGCAACGCGGCCATGGTGACCTGCGACGCGTCGTCCGAGGTGCCGAAGTGGTCGAGACCAACGACCAGGGCCCCGACCCCGAGGGCGGCCGGGTGTCCGGCCGCACTCACCACCCTGCGGCTGGTTTCGCGCGTCACCACCCACCAGCCGCCGCGCATCCAGCGTCGCCTCTCGACCCCCGGCGGGACGACGGCCAGCTCCGCGACGAGGCCGCGGGCGAGGTCGCCCGAGGGTCCACCGAGCCGGCCCGCAGACCACCGCAATGCCCGCTCGGACACGCTCACGGCCGCGCCTGCACAGGCCGGAGGGGTGCCCACGGCGCGACCGGGACGGCGCGGGCGACGGCGAACGCCTGACCCTCTGCGGTGAGTCGGTAGAGATGCCGTCTCGGCCCGGTCCCCTCGTCGTCGCTCGCCCAGCGGGCCTCGACCAGGCCGGCTTCCAGCAGCCGGCGCAGGATCGGATAGAGCGTTCCAGAGGCCAGACCCGTCGTTCGGGACAGGGCATATCCGTGGTGCCACGCGGCCGGGTCCCCGATCAGAGCGGCCAAGGCGGCCTGGGTCTGCGGTGAGGCGAAGCGCGGGCGCGGCATACCGAAAGTCTACTTAGCCCGATTCCAGTCGCCACGCACGAGCGCGCCGGACTGACGGTTTGACGCTGGACCTCTGAGATATCCTGACAGGGAGTCTGAGATGTCTAAGGAGGTTGGATGGCTGCACGAAAGACACCGGTCGAGATCGACGATGTGGCGCTGGCCGCGGCCGCGAAGGTCTTGGGCACGACGACGAAGAAGGACACCGTCAACGCTGCCCTTCGCGAGGTGAGCCAACGGTTTCTCCGACTGAGGGCGTTGGAGCAACTCGGCGCCATGGCCGACCAGGGCGATTTCGACGAGTTCCTGGGCAACAAGGCCGCCTACCGTCCGTGAGCGCAGCCCGCTTTCTCATCGACACATCCGGGCTGTTTCGGATCTTGCAGAAGGAACACCGCACGGCGTGGTCGGACTTCCTCGCGGCCGGAGTCATTGCCGTCTGCCCGGTGGTCGAACTCGAGTTCTTGTTCTCTGCGCGGTCATTGGCCGATCGCCTGCAGAAACAACGACTGCTACGCGAGGTCTTCAGCTGGGTGCCCATGAGCGACCGAGCCTACGAGCGGGCAGCAGAGGTCCAGCAACTGTTGACCGAGTGCGGCGCACACCGTTCGGCCGGGCCCGTCGACCTGCTCATCGCCGCCACGGCTGAGCGCGCCGGTCTCATCCTGCTGTGCGACGACCGAGACTTCGACACGGTCGCGACAGTGACGGGTCAACCCGTCCGTCGAGTCGCGTCCCTGTGAGTGGCTTCCGCGAAGTCAGCCGATCAGCCCGCGCAGGTCGAGGGCGACGAACAATGCCTCGGCGTCGGCGCACACCGTCGTGCCGTCGATCAGCTGCGCGCTGACATAGGTCTTGCGCCCCTCGACCCGCTCGATCCGGCCGGTCATCCGCAACGGCCGGTCCAGCGGCGTGAGCGCCCGGAAGTTGACCGTGATCCGAACCGTCCGTGACGGCGGTCGCGTGCCGAAGTTGACCAGGGTGCCGAGCAATTCGTCGAACACCAGCGGGATCGCCCCGCCGTGCACCGCCTCGCCGCCGCCCAGGTAGTAGCGCCCGAACCGCACGTCCGCCTCGATCGTCTCGTCGCCCACGTCGTGCACGACGTAGTCCGGCAGCATCGTGCTCCCCCGGCTCGGCAGGTCGGGCCGCCGACCGAACACCTGCCCGTGCTCGCCAGTCGCCGTCTCGCGCAACGTCGCCCGCCACTCGCGCAGCGCCTGCGCCAGCGCCGCCGAGTCCTCCGGCGCAGGCCGCGCCGACGCCACGTCGTCGAGGAAGCCGCGCAGTTCGGTGACGAGGGCGGCATACTCCGGGTCGCCCTCGGTGACCCACGTCAAGGGGACCTGCGTCCCCCACGGCGGATGTTGCGGAGGGATGGTGCCGGTGCTCACCCTCCCATCCTCGCCCCTCCCCTTCCCCGGTCTGTCGCCACCCCCCGTCCCGTATGCCGTCCGCGCACCGTCACCGGTGCCTTCGACGAGCAGACGTAGCACATTGCTACACTTCGACCATGACCACCGTCGCCCACCGCGAACTGCGCAACAACAGCGCCGACCTGCTGCGTCGCGCCGCCGCTGGCGAGTCGTTCGAGGTCACCAACAACGGCCGGGTCGTCGCGATGCTGGTCCCGCCGCAGATCTCGCCACTGGAGCGGCGCCTGGCCGCTCAGCTCGTCAGCCGCCCGACGGCGACACGCCTGCCTCACATCACCCGGGTCCGCTCGACCACCCCGACCGCCGACCTGCTGGCCGAGCTCAAGGGCGACCGGTGACGATCCACTATGTCGACGCCTCTGCCTGGGCCAAACTGCTCGTCGACGAGCCCGAGTCCGGCGCGCTCGCGGCATACGTCGACGACCGACTGGCCGCGGGCGAGACGTTCGCGTCCTCGCATCTGCTCGTCACCGAGCTGCACCGGCTCGCCGCTCGCGTCAGCGTCGCGGCGACCGACGTCACCGCGGTCCTGTCCGTTCTCGCGCTGACCCTGCCCGACGCGACGACCTATCGCGCGGCCGGGCTGCTTCCCGGCACCGTCCGCAGCCTCGACGCGCTGCACGTCGCGTCCGCCCTCGACCTGGGCGCCGACGACTTCGTCAGCTTCGACGATCGCCAGCTGGCCGCCGCGGCGGCAGCCGGCATCCCAGCAGCCAATCCGTCAACCGCGGACGGCGACCTGACCTGACGCCTACCCTTCGGCGACCTCGTCCGCCACGAAAGAACCATCCGCCCCTGCCGGACCCCGGCGCCCACGCGGACGAAGCCGCACCGCGGGCAACGGCGGCGCGGGGATCCGAGCGACCGGACCGGCATACCCCTTGACGGTCCCGAAGCGGATCGAGCCGGCCTCCCACCCCTGCCGGTAGGCGACGATCTCGTCGTGGCTGCGCCCCACGAAGTTCCACCACATGACGATCTCCTCGTCGAACGGCTCGCCGCCGAGCAGCAGCAGCCGCGCCCCCGCCGCCCCGGCGCGCAGCCGCAGCCGCTCCGGCCCCGCGTCGACGCACGCGAGGTCACCCGGCGCGATCGGGACGTCCTCGACCCTCACCTCGCCCGTGTCGAGCAAAACCCCGTGCTCGTATGCCGTGTCCACCGCGAGCGCGACCGCCGCCCCCGGGTGCAGGGTCAGCTCCGCGCCCAGCAAGGGCGTGAACGTCCGAACCGGCGACCGATCGATGCCGGTGAGCTCGCCGACGAACACCCGCGCCGACCCGACGCCCCGCAGTTCGATCGTGGCCGGCGCGTGGTGTTCGAAGTCGCGCCGGGTGGCCCGCGCCGAGTCCGGCAGCGCCACCCACAACTGCACGCCGTGCAACCGGGTCGTGCCCGCCGTCGTCACCTCCGAGTGAGCGATGCCCGCGCCTGAGGTCATCAGGTTGACCTCGCCCGGGCGGATCAGCCCGACCGCGCCTCCGGAGTCGCGGTGCTCCAGCTCGCCCTCGAACAGCCACGACACCGTCTGCAGCCCGGTGTGCGGGTGTGGCGGGAGGTCCATTCCACCGCCGGTCTCCGGGTCGATCTCGTCCGGCCCATAGTGGTCCACGAAGCACCATGCGCCCACGAACGAGCGGTTCCGGTGCGGCAGGGTGCGCCGGACATACATCGCCCGTATGCCGCCCAGCGGCACCTGCCGCCCGCGGAGCACCTGAACCTGCGTCGTCGCCACCTCCACCTGGCCAGTAGAGCACGAGCTCACGTGCGGCCAGAAGGGCCCCCAGTCCCGCGTCCCGTTTCCCGCATCCGGCGTCCCGCGTCCCGCGTCCCGCGAGCCCCGTGCCTCTAGCCGCGAGCCGGTCGAGTGGCCGCCCGCGACGCCAGGACATAGGCGACCAGCCCCGCGAGGATGAGCACCCCACCCGGCAGACCCATGGGCCACGGGTCCCACGTGCTCTCGCACCCCGTGACCGACGGGATGTCCTGGAGAGCCGAGGCCGAGGTGAGCACGCCCGGCGACCACTCCGATCCGTCGGCTGCCGCAAAACCCGCCTGGGCCGTCCCCTCACACACCGCCGGTGAAGTGTGCCAGTTGAGCCCGATGACGACGAGGGTGAGGCCGGCTCCCGTGACCAGCCCCCACATCGGTCGCACGCCCCCGCCGCGGATCACCAGGAGGATGAACACCGCGAGCGTGGGATACACCACGAATGCCCCGATCGTCAGCATCCCCAGCACTGCCACCACCCCCGCCGCACCAACCCCCACGAAAGCCCAGAACCAGCCCCAGCCCCGCTTGCCCGTGTCCGTCATGGCCGCACCTCCCCAAGGGTCTTCGCCACAGGTGTCGTCGCACCAACCGGCCCAGCGCCGAACGAGTCGAGCAGCCGCGCCATCCCCGCCGCCTGGTCGAACAGGGCCAGCCCACGCGCGCCCGCGCCACCCCCGTCCGCGTCACCGTCGAGCATCGCCAGCAACTCCAGCCCCAAGAACCCGGCGACGATCGCATGGGCCACGCCATCGATGTCCACGAGCGCCGCGGCCATCGGCGGCGCCACGGACCGCAGGCTGGTCGCGGCGAGCTCCTGCCAGGGAGCCACCCGCTCGGCCACGGCCTCCGACATCCCCGGAACCGTTCGCGAGCCCGCGATGAGCTCGACGAGCACCCGCACGTCGCCTGAGGCGAGGTCTGCGGCATACATGCTCCGGGCGGAGCCGACCAGCGAGGTGAGGGCCCCCGCGTCTGCGACCAACGCGGTGTAGGCCGCCCGCCTCCGCTCGCTCACCGCGTCCAGGACCGCGAGGAGCACTTCGGGGACGCTGCCGAACTGGTAGAACACTGCCGCCTGACTGACGCCCGCCCGCGACGCGATGGCACGCGCGCTGGTCTGCGCGAAGCCGACCTCGACCAGCGTGGCCCGCGCCGCCTCGAGGATCTGCTCCCGCGTGAGCCGACTACGCGAGCCTGTCCCGTCTTCAACCCCCGCATCACCCATCCGCGGCCCGGGTCCGGCCTTCGCCATGCCTTGTCCTCCGTTCGGGACGACTATAGTCTGAGCGATTGCTCAGACTATAGCCCACCACGGTTACCAGGCGAACTTCTCGTCGTGCAGTTGCGCCTCCGGTATGCCGCCCTCCCGGGCGTCCGCGAGCACGGCCTCCATCCACGGGGTCGGGCCGCAGACGAAGACGTCGGCCTCGCGGGCCCAGGGGACGAAGTCGGTGAGGGTCGCACCGGCGTCGGTGACAGGG
>WBZU01001785.1_pt1 | contig 15670 bp, 13 predicted proteins | sample 5204311 | NCBI WGS metagenome assembly WBZU01 (sample SAMN12344359, study PRJNA552823) | activated sludge metagenome | biome: Activated sludge suspended growth; feature: Nitrification reactor; material: Wastewater; isolation source: activated sludge from nitrification reactor of wastewater...
GGGTGCGTATTCCCGTTTCGCGACCGACCGGCCCTGTCTTCGGTGTGTCGGGACAATATTATGTGCACACGTTCGACATCACGGAGACGGCCGAGCTTGCCGGACAAATTCCGAACGTCGACTACAGCGCCATTCGTGCGGGGGTCGATGGGCGTTTTCCCATTGGAAAAACGGCGATCACCGTCGGCTTTGACTGGATAGAACCGCTGTCGTCGGGCGCCGTGTACGACCGTTTTACCGGGGCGAAGGTTCATGGCGTCGCGGGCAAACTCGGCTTCGGCGCGAAGCTCGGCGGGGGCTTCGAGCTGCGTTTGGCGGCCGAATATGCACGGTTTTTCTCGGACTTCGATCCGGTTCTCGGCGATGCGTACGTGGCCGGCGGCGCGCTCGATCAATACCTCGGACTTCGGCTCTCCGGCGCTTACGTGGAATGAGGAAGACCATGCATCATGTTCGCCTGTTGCGATCATCTCTCGGCTTTTTCGCGATCGCATCTTGGATCGTCGTGGCCTCCGGTTGTCCCGGAACGCTCACGGACGAAGAGAAGAAGATGTTCCAAGGGGGCGGAGCTTGTCCGGACGTACCCAGTTTGCTGGCGGCCAAGTGCGGAACGGCTGGTTGTCACCCGCAAGGTGGAACGCTCGATCTGGCGTCTTCGGGCGTAGAGTCACGTCTTGTGGGCAAATCCGGTTCTCCGACGTGCAGCGGAGCGACGTTGGCCGACCCGGCGAATCCGACAAACAGCTTGCTCTACAAGAAGATCAACGATTCCCCACCGTGCGGATCGAAGATGCCGATCGGCGGCACGCTCACGCAGCTCGAGGTCGGGTGTATCGAAGACTGGATCAGCGGCCTCGAACCTGCGGCCGGCACAGGTGGTTCCGGTGGTTCCGGCGGCGCCGGAGGATCCGGCGGGATGTGACGCCGGGACAAACGGGTTCGTCCAGGCGCATCAGTTGAGCGAGGGCATCACCGGTCGGTGAATCAAGACAAACGGCTGCACGACGACGGACATGAACGTGAGGTTCGTTGCGACAGACCATCGTGAAAGGTCTTCCGCCGAAGGCTTTAGGAGTTTGCCGGATTGAATCCACGCTTCGACGGACTTCGTGTCGTTCGTCGCGAGCGCCACGCCGACATCGACGAGATCAAGGTGTTCGTCGGCGATGATGATGGCATCGCGTGCGGCGTGGGCTTTCAGATCGGTCCAGAACACTTCGCCTTTGGTCTGTGCGATTCGTTCACGCATGGGCGGAGCGTAGCGACAACAGCATGCCGAAGGTAGGGTTCGCGAGCGGCGAGGTGTCTGTCTCGGGCAGTTTCGCGGCGTACGCGAGAAGTGCGAAATTTCACTGAAAATCGGCGGGTTTTCAGGACGAATCACGTACGAGCCGAACCCGGAATGTGTGCGCGTCCCTTTTCACTTGGCGATCATCGTGTACCCTTCGCGCCGTGACCGGTAACGCATCAGCAAAAGCGGAACGGGCAGCGTTGCGCAAGCTCAAGGCCGCGCGGCGCAAGACGCTTTGGCAGGACGCACGCAACGTCCCCAACCTCCTGACATTTCTGCGGGTTCTCATGATTCCGGTCGTGCTGATTTTGCTCGACCGAGGCAGCCCGCGGGACTGTTTTTGGGCCGCCGGCGTGTATGCCCTCGCGGCGCTGACCGACATGCTCGATGGATGGCTCGCGCGTCGTCAGGGCCTCGTCAGCGTGCTCGGAAAGTTTCTCGATCCGCTCGCGGACAAACTCATCGTGACCGCGACGCTCGTGTGGCTCGTGCCGATGGGACGCATTCCGGCATGGGCAGTCGTGCTGCTCATTTCGCGTGAGATCACGATCACGGCGTTACGCTCCATCGCCTCGACCGAAGGCGTGGTGATCGCCGCGGGTAACGACGGCAAGACCAAGACTGCGCTGCAAATGATCGGCATCGCGTGCTTGCTCATCGGGTATCCGTACACGTTTTCGATCGGCATCTACGACTTCGGTCGCGTGGATCTCGTGCACGTGGGCAGGCTTCTCGTTTACACGTCGCTCGGGTTTTCGATATGGAGTGCCGGGCAGTACATGAGTCTTTTCGTCGATGCGATCGACGCGAAAAACAACGCAACCAGCCAGAACAAGGCGGAGCCTCCGGCGTGAACATTCAAGAGAGAAAAACCATGATTTCGCGAGTTGTGATGGGGTTTGTCGGGGCGAGCGTGTTCGTCTTCGTGGCGAACGCGGCGGGGTGTGCGAATCAGGCGGAAGGCCAAGCGTGCAGCGTGGACAACGTGAACGACGACTGCGAAACGGGCCTCGTGTGCGTTTCAAAGGCCGAACTCAACACGCAGGTCGACATCTGTTGCAAACCCAAAGACAGCACCAATCCGGCTTGCATTCCGGGCAATTTGGCGGGTAGCTCGTCGAGCAGCAGCGGCGGCGAAGCTGGAGCGGGTGGATCTGCGGGCATGGGCGGTGCTGGTGGAAGTGGCGGCAAAGGTGGCGCCGGCGGCATGGGCGGCGCCGATGGCGGTACGTGAGTTTCAGCAGGCCAAACCTCGAACGTCGCAAATTCTCAGCGCATGACTCCGTTTTCCCCCAGTGACCTTGCTTCGATCGCGGGCGCGCCCGGAACCGTTCGCGTGGCCGGGCGCGTGCTCGACGTTCGAGCGGCGGAGATCGCTCTGGCCGATGCGTTTGTCTCTGTTGACGCCGTTCTCGTCGAAGGCGAGGTCTCGCGGGGCGATCACGTCGTCATCGAAGCGTCGTTTGTTCAAGGCAAACTCGTGCTCGGGCGCGTGATCCAGCGGTTTCGTCCGGTCAAACCCAATGTCTCCCGAGGTGCTTCGGCGGAGGTTCCATCCGGAGAAACCGAGCGTTTCGTGTTGCGGGGCGTCGGGAGCGCTTTGGCCGCGCGAGCGCGGGCCTTCGCGATGGTGCGGTCGTTTTTCGACCGTCGCGGGTTTGTCGAAGTCGATACGCCGTCGATGGTGCCTTGTCCGGGCCTCGACTTGCACTTGGATGCGTATGGCGTCGCCGACAGTGCGCATTGGTTGATTACGTCGCCCGAGTACCAAATGAAGCGGCTGCTCGCGGGCGGAATTCCGCGTTGTTATCAGCTCGCGCGTTGTTATCGCCGTGGTGAAGTCGGTGGTCGGCACAATCCGGAATTTTTGATGCTGGAATGGTATCGCGCGTTCGCTCCCGTCGATGCGGTCATGACGGATACGGAAGAATTGGTCCGTCAGGTGATCACGCAGTTGTCCGGTAAAACGTTTGTCGATGTCGAGGGCGTACGTGTGGATCTCGAGCAACCTTTCGAGCGTTTGACGGTTGCCGAGGCGTTTGTCCGGTATGCCGGAGTGTCGGCTGATGAAGCCATTCGGTGGGCGACGGACGACGAAGACCAGTTTTTCCGGGTCTTGGTGGATGATGTCGAACCGGCGCTCGCTCGATTGGGTCGCCCCGTGTTCTTGACCGATTACCCGGCTCCGTTTGCGTCGCTGGCGCGTTTGTCTCCGAACGATCCGCGCGTTGCCGAGCGGTTCGAGCTGTACATAGGGAGCCTCGAAGTGTGCAATGGATTCGGCGAATTGACGGATCCTGTGGAGCAGCGGGCGCGGTTTCTGCGGGATCAGGAACATCGGCGGCAACAGGGCAAACCCGTGTATCCCTTGGACGAACGGTTTTTGGCGGCGCTGGAAGAGGGGATGCCTCCAGCCGCGGGCAATGCGCTCGGGTTGGATCGCTTGGTGGCGTTGGGTTTGTCGGCGAAGACCATTGCGGACGTGACGAGTTTTCCGTTTGGATGGTTGTGATGTCGAGCGTTCCCACGCGCGACGAATTGCTGGCGCTGGAAGGAAAGTACACGCAACTGGAAGCATTGCGTCGGGCGCGGGAGCGAGGGGAGCCGATCCCCGAACGGGCGTACTTCAAAGCCTTGGCCGAACGATTTCCCGGCGCTTTGCGGGAGCTCGATACGCTGCCCATGCACGTGATTGAAGAGCGTATCGTTCAATTGAGACAAACACTTGGCGGCGAAAGCGTTGCACCGTGGATGGCGTGGGTCGCGGCATATCACCGCCTCATGCGCGTCGCGTTGTGGATCAAGCTGCGAACTGCGAAAGATCGGCACTTCGGCAACGAACGAATGGCGTTTCTACAGCTGGGGATCGCCGACGAATTCGGGTTTGGCATGGATGAGTCATTTATTCGAAATGTGGCCGAACCCGTTGGAGGACGTATCCACGCCGTGGTGTTTGCGCGATTGGAAGGGATGTTCGGCGTGACCGAGGTGGAAATCAGGTCGGTGGTGCTGGGAACCAGAAACGGTCGTCCGCCACCGAACGAATCAGGCCAGGCCGATCGCTGCGGAAAAGCCGGCCAAGAGGCGTAACGATTCATTTCGCCCGGGCAAACCTGCGGCGTCGATGGGGAGACCCTCACGGGCCAATCGACCGGCCATTTTTCGCAGTTCGGCTTGTTGCATTGCGCGTACTTCGACTTTTTCGTCGGCGCTCAGGTGCTTTTCGGCCCAATCGGCAATTCGCCACGACAACGACGCATGACGTGTTTCATCGCGAGCGATCACGTCCATGGCGCGTTGGATTTGCGTATCGGTTGCGTGTTGCGCTTGGTAGGTGGCCACGAGCGCGCCGAACGTTTCGCGAATACAACCTTCGACGGCGTTTTCCTTTACGAACTCGAGCCAGGACCTCGTTTCCGTCGGACGAACTTTGGCGGCGACGGGAGCGCAGCCGTTTTTCTTGGCGATACGGCGGGTCATTCGAGCGTGGCGGACTTCATCATTGCGTGCGCGGCGGGCGCCACGGATGAGCGTGCGTGGAGCGCCGTAGGTGCGAAGTTCATTTTCGAGCTGTTCGAAAGCGACGACCGATGCGGCTTCGAGGCGCGCGGCGTCGGCGAAAAAGGTGCCCACGGTTCGAGATTGGCGAGACGAACCGGCGGGGAGCAAGCCGTCGGGGCGCCGTCCAATGGCGCAATTCGGATCGCCTTCTTCGACGACGGTGGTTTCTTCGACGGTGACTTCGCCCGTGGTTGCGACATGAACAAGGTGTTCGTCCCGGTGTGAACCGGCGCCGCAAGCAAAGCCGCTCGTGGTCAAAACGTTGAAGCCGTCATCGACTTTGGCGGTATTGAGTTCGTCGCAGATGACGTTATGGTCGGACAAAACGTTTCGAATGAGAAACACGGCGTCGCGGGCATTTTCAACGGGAGCTACGAACTTTTGCAGGTCGGCCAGCGCGGTGATCGTCCCGACTTCGTCGGCGCGGGTGAATACGAGAAATCGGTTTGCCGTGCCGAACTCGCCCATCGAGATAGGCCAACCGCTGGAGACCATGAGGGTATTGAAGGTATCGGTGCAGGTGTTGCTGGAGGCGGTGGCGCATAAGACGCCTTGGCTGGCGATGGTGGTAACCGCGGTCGGATCGCCGCCGAAAGGATCGGTTTGTCGCAGTTCCATGAAGTCGACGGGCTTCGTGGGGGTGACACCGACGAGATCATTGGCGCCGTCGCACGCGTTGGTCGTGAATTGGGCGCGGTCGATACCCGAGCAAGCGGGGACGGCGGAGGCGACGAGAATGGTTTGAAACAAGCGTTTTAAGGTTCTAGCGTCAAGCATACGGTCAGGATTGAGCATGGGACGCGTGAACGCAAGGTGAATTTTTGCCGGTGGCGATGACGTAACGAGCGTCCACGGCCGGGCAACAGTGTTTCCGGTTATGCCGCGCCAAACCTGGTCAGGAGCTCGGGGATCGACATGACGTCGCCGACAAACGATTGGGAGATATCGACAAACCGCATCAAATTCGTTTTGATTCCGGGTTTCTCGATGATCGGCCACGCCGGTGGCGGCTTGCGAAACGACCCGTCTTTGCGCTGCATGTGGGATCGATCGGAAGCAAAAGTCTCCACGAATTCACGAGCTTCGACGACGCGGCAGATCGGCTGAAAATATTCCGGCAATGCCGGATGAAAACTTCCCGCCACATAATCCTCGAGCGAGACGGGCAGCCCGAGCGTGGTATCGACATCCCAGATTTCAATGGGATTTTCGACGAGCACGATGACATGGTAATCCCAAACGATGGGTTTTCCACGTCCCGCACGTTGATTCCACATAGGGACGGCGTGTTCGCGATTCGAGATGAAAACGACATGGCGCCTACGATCGGCGAAGAATTCCTCGCGGCATAGATGCCAGGCATTTTCTTCGCAATAATAAGGTTGTCGTTTGGGGGTAAACGTCAAAGGCCTGGTGGACGACATGGACGGACTCGAGCTGTTTGCCGAGTTCGGCAGTAGCACGAAACGCGGCGATTGACACCCAAGCGTGGATGTATTGGCAATCGTTGCTTGACGTTCGGGCGTCTTCGCGCTTTGCTCGGGCCATGAAGAATGCAGCGGGATGGCTCTTGTTGGGGGTTTTGGGTTGCGGTGGGGCGGCGGGAGCCGGCGGCGGAGCGGCCGCGGGGGATGCGAATACGTCGGCTCGAGTGCGAGAAGTGAACGTTTTCAGCAGTACGGGGGAATCGAAGACGTGTGAGCCTCCGGAAAAAGAGTGTACGGCGCCGAAATCGGATCCGGATTTGCGCGCACGTTGTTCACTGGCCGGGTTCCGAATGGTGCAATGCGGCTGCGAAATGTATTGCATGGGCAAACCCCAGGCGGCGGAAAAAATGGTTTATGATGCGAATGGCAACGCCAAAGCATGCGCCAAACCCGAGCAAGACTGCACCCCGCCTCCGGCCGGTGCGGCGTTTCAAGATGCGTGCAACGACAAGGGATATCGTCTCGAGACTTGTGGATGCGAATGGCTTTGTTCGGGCAATCCGGCAAAATAGGAAAACGGAGCAAAACGATGGCGCGGATTCGGACAGCGACGACAAGACAATCCTCCGCCCCTCACACCTCCTGGGGATGGTTGTTTCTTTGCGCGTTATCCGGATGCTCGGCGTTGTTATCCCCGCCGGTACCCACGCCGTCGGACGAATTTGCTGAAAACCGATCTGCGAACAAAGGGCGATTCGAGCGTGAACGTCGGCGTGAAGAGCAACGTGCGGCGGCCGAGGAAGACAGACGACGGCGTGCGGCGGAAGAGGAAGCGCGTGAAAAGGCCATTTGGGACGATGTGGCTCGATTACGCAAGGAAATCGCGGCCGCGAAGAGCGTGATTGACCTGGCCAAACCATTTGCGGAGCGGGTCGTGGAAGCCGGGCGTACGGAACGGGCGCGCATGGGGACGGCTGAGATCGCCGAGCTGTACGCCGAGGCCGCGCAGGTTCTTGAAAATGCAATCTTTCAAAAACCGTCGCTCGAATTGTTCGACGTGCTTGCGGGATTGCCGCCGGGAGAAGCGACGGATCGGTCCGTCGTGGCGGTTTGTCCTCAGGTGAGGCCGCTCGTTCCGAATGACGGCTTGGTGGATTTCGTCGGCACGTGCCTCGACAGCGCTGGAGGAGACGAGAAAAAACTGGTTTGGCCGAATGTACGGGCGGAAGTGGCGTTGTACTTGCAGGAAGAAAAGACTCGGGCGCTCGAAGCCGCGCTCGTTGCGGAAAAGGAACGCGCAGCGCAAGGCAAAGTGGATCGTTATGTGGCGGCGGCGGTATTCGCGTCCGGTCGATGTCGATTCGGCAATTGTTTGAAAGACGGTTGGACGACGCGTATCGCCGACGGCGACGTCGAAGTGAATTGTTCATTCTCGAATTGTTTCAAAGACGGTTGGACGGCGCGATTTCCGGACGGATCCATGGCGCAAACACGTTGCTCATTTTCGGATTGCGCGAAAGATGGTTGGACGACGACATTTCCCGACGGCAGTTCGGCGGCGACGCGTTGTTCATTTTCGAATTGCTTGAAGGACGGTTGGTCGACGAGTTTGCCGAGCGGCGAGACGATCACGACGCGGTGTTCATTTTCGGATTGTTCGACACAGGGGTGGGAGACGCATTTGCCGGGTGGAAAAACAATTCAATGTCGATGCAACTTCGGGAAATGCCTTCAAGACGGAACGACTTGCGGATGAGCCGGCTTTGAGTGTCGGTAAATTGACGCATATTGGAGTTTTGCGGTCATCCATTGTATTGTCGCCGTTGTTCGGTGTGGCGAATGGTCTTTGCATTATCCGGTTCGTATGCGACATTAGCGCGCGGAGAGTGTAGGATGTCAGGCGAGTTTAAGTTTTCGTTGGCGGATCTGGTGCGATGTTCGTCGAAGATGCGCGCCATCGCGGCGAAGGCGACGAGCATGGAGGAAGCGGCCTGCGGGATCGTCGAGCATTTGTATGACGTCTTCGCCACGACGGATGAGCCCACGACCAGAGCTTCGGCGCTCGTGCGGTTCTACAAGACGCACCCCTTGGGCGGCCTGGACGAACAGCGTCGACGATTCATCGAATCGAGACATTCGGGGTTGTCGCTCGGGACGCCGTGTTTGACGCTGTTCGCAACGCGCGGAGACGAACCGGCTTGGAACGACGTTGCGCAATCGACAGGGCACCTGGCGATTCCTTTACTTGATCGAGCGTCGATTGCAGCATTGCCGATGGTCGAACGCGTCGTGGTGGAGCTGGGGGTCGATCTCGATTCGATTTTAGATCAAACACGGGATACCGTTGTTCCCGGTGTTCAGCGCACATGCGACGTATTTCATGTCGCGAACGCCAAGGGGAGTCCGTATATCCCCGCGCAGAGCGACTTCGTTGAAAAATACGGTATTCAATCGGTCGTAGGGTTTGGCGCGACGCTTCCGACGGGAGATTTGTTGGTCATTTTGGTGTTTTCAAAAGCAAAGATACTCCCATCGGTGATCAATTTGTTCAAAACGTTGGCCCTGTCGGTGCGCATTGCTGTCTTACCCTTGGCTCGTCGTGTATTCATCTGTGAATGTGCGGGATCCACGCCTCGCGCGCTCGAGGTCGAACTGGCGTATGCTCGGTCGGAAGTCGAGGCGCTTCGGGAGTTGTTGGCGGAGAAAGATCGCGCGGTGCTCGAGCAAGCCCAGATGCTCGAAAATAACGCGCGAGAATTCGAGCAACAGTTTCGGGTCTTGCGAGCGACGTTCGAGAGTATTTCGGACGGTGCGGCTTTGTATGACAACCGGGGACAATTTTGGTTCAGCAATGCGGCATCCACGCGGATAGGAGGGTACACATACGTCGAGGTGGCGTCCACGCCGCCTTCCGAACGCGCGGCATTGCTTGGATATCACCGTGCGGACCAAAAGAACCTTTTGACATTCGACGAAATGCCTCTGCGGCGAGTTTTTCGTGGCGAGGTTGTCGACGGCATGGAGATTTTTATTCGTAATGCGCGTCGACCCGAGGGGCGATGGGTCGTTCAAAGCGCCTCTATCGTCAGGAATGACGATGGTTCGGTGGCCGGCGCCGTGACGCTGATGCACGATATCACCGAACGAAAGCGATTCGAAGACGAGCTCGTGCGGGCGCGCGAAGCCGCGGAAGCAGGATCGCGTGCGAAATCCGAATTTTTGGCCAGCATGAGCCATGAAATTCGGACGCCGATGAACGGGGTCATTGGAATGACCAATTTGTTGTTGGACACGCCCTTGACCAGCGAACAGCGGGATTTTGTCGAAACGATCCGTACGAGCGGTGATTCGCTCTTGACCATCATCAACGATATTCTGGACTTCTCGAAAATCGAAGCGGGCCAAATCGATTTGGAACGGCAACCATTTGAAATTCGGCAATGCATCGAGGATGCGCTGGACCTGGTTTCCCATTCGGCGACCGTGAAGAATATCGAGCTTGCGGTGTACGTTGCGTCGGATGTACCCAAAACTTTCCTCGGCGACATGTCGCGCCTGCGCCAAGTCCTCGTCAATTTGCTTGGTAATGCGGTTAAATTCACGGAAAAAGGCGAAGTCGTGGCCGAAGTGTCGGTTCACGATGACGTATCGCCACGCAAATTCGAAACCGGCGTTTTCCTACGCTTTCAAGTGCGCGACACGGGGATTGGAATTCCCGCGGAACGAGTCGCGAAGCTCTTTCGACCATTCAGCCAAGTGGACGCATCCATCACGCGCAGGTTTGGCGGGACGGGCCTCGGTTTGGCCATTTGCAAGCGGCTCGTGGATCTCATGGGAGGCACCATTGGAGTCGAAAGCGAATTGGGGGTCGGGTCGACGTTTTATGTCGATCTGGAGCTCGAAACGGCGGAAAACATCGAGCAGGAGCCCAATCGCAGCGCCGTCTTTCGTCTGAATGGCTTGCGGGTGCTGATCGTCGACGACAATGCGACGAATCGCCGAATTCTCGCGTTGCAATGCCGATCTTGGGGAATGGTTCCCATCTTGGCTTCTTCGGCTCGTGAAGCTCTTTCGCTGGTCGACAAGACCCCTCAATTTGCATTGGCGATTCTCGACGCTGCCATGCCCGAAATGTCCGGCGTCGAATTGCTCGAGAAAATGGTCTCCGACGAACGCTTGAATGATATGGCCATCATCATGCTCACATCGACCATTGATACGGAAACGAAGCGCCAGGCGGAGGTATTCGGCGTGTCTTCGTATCTCTACAAGCCGGTGAAGCAATCGCAGCTTTTCGATACGATTTTGGGGGCATTGTCGAATTCCCAGAGGAGAGCGCGTCGGACGCGTAAACCACCGGCTCTCGATGTGTCGTTTGCTCAACGTGTTCCCCTGCGCATTTTATTGGCCGAGGACAACGCCATCAATCAAAAAGTCGGCTTGTTGATGCTGTCGAAACTGGGCTATCGCGCCGACGTCGCCGCCAATGGCCTTGAAGTGCTCGAAGCCGTTTCACAGCGCCCGTACGATGTCATTTTGATGGACCTCCAAATGCCGGAATTGGACGGAATTGAAGCGACGCGGCGTTTGCGTCTGCCCGGAGCCGTCACGTATCGCCCGCGCATCATCGCGGTGACGGCCAACGTGATGCAATCCGACCGAGACTTGTGTGTCGCCGTCGGAATGGACGAATTCATTGGCAAACCCATGAAAGTCGACGACCTCGTCGCCGCCTTGGTGCGTGCCGGCTCAGCCATCGGGGTGGTCGAAAGCAATCAATCTCCGTCGTGATGCGAAATCCGCGTATTGGACCGGGTATCGCAACGAACCGCAACGAGTATTTTACCGCTTTCGCGACGCGGCGACGATTTCGAGGGCCTGCGACGGCAGTCGCAGCGGATCAATCGGCTTGTAAATGACGTCCACCGCTCCAAGCTCTCGGATGCGCTCCGGTGGGGTCAATTCGCGGGCCCCGGTCAAGAAAATAACCGGAATCATCCTGGCTCTGGGCGATTTCTTCAATTCGGTAATCGTAACGATTCCATCGAGTCCAGGCATGATGATGTCGAGAAGGATCAAATCGGGCAGCAACCGCTCCGCCATGACGAGTCCTTCGGCACCCGAGCTGGCGAGCTGCACTTCGAAGCCGCCGAGCTTGCGCAAGGACATTGCAGCGATTCGGCGGACATACTCGTCATCGTCCACGAGCAGGACTTTTTTGATGTTCACTCCGTACCTCGACCAATCGTCCTCAGAATGCCATTGAATCAATCACTTGGCAAGGTCCATGCAGCATTTTCCGTATGGTATGGTCGGCAACGGTTTGTGCGGGCTGCTTGCCTGCGAAAACCCAAAAGTCATTCGAAGGGCTGTATTTCCACGATTGCCTGCATTTGCGCCACCAGACGGTTTTCGTCGACCCGAGTCAAGAATGCATGCCGGACAGATTCATCGTCGAATCGACCCGCTATCCAAGTGAGCCGTTCTCGAGCCTTGATCCGTTCACGCTCCGCCTCTTCGTATCGTCGCGCAAAACGCAAGCTTTGCACATACGCAAAACGCACCAAGATTTCGTCCGTCCCGATTCGGCCAAGCTGTTCCAAGAGTTTCATTCCCAAAACCGCGTGCTCGAGCGCCTCATTTTCGCGTTTCAGTTCGACAAACAAGATTGCTTTGTGGGCATGCGTCATGGCGCGCATACGCGGCAAACCACTGAGCATCGCTTCGGCTTCATCCAGGTATTTTTCGGCCAATTCGTATTCTTTGCGCAATCGGTGAAATCGTCCGAGCTTGTTACGTAATGAACCACCATTGCGGGCGTCGCTCATTCCGTCCAGGAGCTCTTTGGCTTCCATGAGATAATCGAAAGATTCGTCGACACGTCCCGAGGCCAAAAGCGCGGTCCCGAGCATTGCCCTGGAAATGGACTTCATGCGCGGAATTGCCAGTCGTTCCGCAATGACTATCAGCTCTTTGCAGATTTCGATGGCTTTTTCGAACAATCCAAGGTCGATGAGGGTAAAAGATGCGTCGAGGCGTTGCCCGGCAGCCGAACGAATATCCCCCACTTCTTCAAAAAGCCGAGCGGCTTCGAGTGAATGTTTGAATGTCCGATCATATCGCCATTCGACCGTCGTATTCGCCGCCTGCAATAGTTCGAATAAGGCTTGAATTCGGGGTCCGTAGTCCGAGCGGCGTTGCAACAGTCGAGTCAGCGGCTTGATCAATTGCAGGGCAAATTGGTATTGTCCACCGATATAGGTCTGCAATCCGATGCGAACGGCGGCTTCGATGTAGGCGTCGGTCCATTCATTCTCGGATCCCCATTGAATCAAATCCGTGCACAGCTCGCGATGATTGTCGAGTTTGATGAGGCGCAACGAGGCCACGGCCAACGTCATGGCCGCGCCAAACCATTTGTCGCTGCCGCGTTCCAGGTTCTGCATGGCCGTTTCCGACAGTTGCAATGCCGACTCGAATTCCCCTTGCCATTGGGCCGCGTCGGCCTTGAGCGCACGGGCTTCGCCCACCTGCTGCATATCGCTGCAATGGCGAATGACCTGATCGGCATGTCTCTTTACCGCATCGAAATCACCGCCCAAACTTGCGTCTCGCGCTGCCTGAAGATGATACGGAGCTGCTCGTTGCGGCTGTTCGGCAATGTCGTAATGGGCCGCGAGCTGGGCGGCGCTCGTCTCGCCGATGTTCTCCAAGAATTCACCCGCCAACGCATGCCCGGTCGTTTTGTCCGCGTCCGTCAACATGCCGTACGCAGCTTCCCGAAACAATGCGTGTCGGAATCGGTATTCGGTTTGGGAAGGAAAACGCGACGTCCGCTTGGCCTCGACAAACTCCCCGTCTCGCAGCATACCCAGCCACGTGGCCACGTCCTGCTCGGTGCTCGTTTCTCCCAATAAAGCGTGCACTCCCGCCTGCCAAAATACTTCGCCGAAAATACTCGCCGCCCGCAAGACTCGCCGCGCCTCCGCCGGGACCTTGGCCACGCGCGATTGCACCATCGCCAAGAGCGTTTCCGGCATGGCGTTTGTCGAAGTGGATGAAGGTTCCGCAATGATTCGCACGAGCTCCTCGAGAAACAGCGGATGACCTGCGCTGCGCTCAATCAGCGACGCCATGACCTCGTTGGTCACACGATTGCCGACGATGCGCGAAATGAGGTTCTGGCACGCTCGTTGAGACAAACCCGCCAAGCGTAATGTCGAGGGGGACCATTCCGTCAACAATTTCGGGAATGACTCGAACAATTCGGGACGTCCGAGGGCCAGAATGAAGACCGGCCGGTCGCGTAATCGTTGGGCAGCAGCTTCGAGCACTTTGACCGATGGCAGATCTCCCCAATGCAGATCTTCCAGCAAAAGCAGAAGTGGTCGATTTTCCGTCGACCCGTACACCAAGTCCTCGAATGCGAATCGAATACGATCCCGCATCAGAACCGGATCTCGACGGGCAGCTTGGAGTTCGACGTTGTCGGGGCTTCGTTCCTCGCGTATTTCGGCGATTTCACCCAAAAACGTGATGACGGACGTGGATTTCGGTCCGGGCACTCGGGCCTCCACGAATTCGGCGAATTTTCGGTGCCGAACCAGCGTCGATTCTCCTTCATGAATATCGGCTGCGCGTTGCAATGCGCCCGCGAGCATTCCAAATGCTCCGCCCGTGCCACCCGCCACACCTCGACCAACCCAGATCTCCGTCAGCGGTTCGTTGCGTGAAAAGTGCGCCAGTAATTCGTGAGCCAAGCGGGATTTGCCCGCTCCCGCTTCGCCGACGACAATCGCAGCAGCGGCTCGCGGCTCATGAACGACATCTTCGAATATTTTTTCAATCAAATGCACTTCACGTTCACGTCCGACAAACGGTGCCGGTCGTCCGCACAATAAGCGTCCGGGTTCGCCAAAAGGATCTTCTCCCATGAGGAAATACGCGCCATCGCGGTGTTCGACCGAAAACCGCATGTCGAGCAGTCCGCGCGTCGTTTCGTCCATCGGAATCGATGTTGCTCCGGACGAACAATACGCACATAACGCCGACGCGCGAATGGCTGCGTCCGAATACAAGGATCCAACTTGTGCGCTCGACCGGCCCGTCGCCATCGTAATGGGGAGTCCCAGACCGAGATCATGAATGGCAAGCGCGGTGCGCGCGGCCATCGCCGCCTGATCCGTGGCTGTGCCTTTGGCGGGAAATGCGACGATGATCGTGCCGTCGCGTAATCCTTCGACGCGCCCGTGAAGAGGTGCGGCAATGCGTTCGATGGCGGCAACGAGTTGTCCTTCGGTTGGATCGGCGAGCGTTTCAGCGTTGATCGATTCCGGAGGCAGTACGTCTCGAGAAACGAAAACAATGGATACGAAACGCAATTCGTCCTCGGTCAAACGTTGTGTTTTCGGCGGTGACGACGGGCGGGTGACGAGTTGTTCGAGATCAACCCGATGAAGCGCTTCGTAGACGGCTCGCGCCGGCCCGAGGCGACGCTCGGGGGCTTTTTCCAAGAGCGCGTCCACGAGCGATTCGAGTGCCGGGGACAACGTGGGATTGATATCTCGAAGGCGCGGAGGTCGCTCGAACAACGCTTGGGTCATGATACCAATGAAGTTCGGGGCGGTGAACGGCAAACGCCCGGTCGAGCATTCGAATAAAATCACCCCCAATGCATAGAGATCCGCGCGTTCATCCGCTTCGCTTGCGCCTCGAATTTGTTCCGGCGCCATGTAGGCCGGTGTCCCCAACACCGTACCAAATTCGGTAAACGAATGGGCCGAGCGTAATCGGGCGACGCCGAAATCAATCAAATGCGCTCGGGCAGGTTCACCGGCTTCCAAAATAATGTTTCCGGGTTTGATGTCACGATGCACGACACCGTGGGCATGCGCCGTTTCCAATGCGCCGGCGATTGCCCGGACAATCACCAACGTTTCGGCCGGGGCCAGTGGACCTCGTTCGAGTTTGTCGGCGAGGGTTTCACCTTCGAGCCATTCCATGGCTATCCAGGGTTCACCCGAGGGTAATGCTCCGTGACCCAAGCAGGCAACGATTGCCGGATGCGACAATTTCGTCAAAACATGCGCTTCGCGCAAAAACCGAGCGTGTTCCGTCGGGCCGTTCGAATGCATGATTTTTATGGCGACGGTTTTTCCCGTCCCCAATTCGTCGGCTCGGTACACGGCTCCCATGCCACCCGAACCTGCCAGGGCGGCAATTTGGAATCGCTGATCGACAATCGTGCCCGCCTCCATCAAACCTTCTCTTCGCTACATGTTCACGGTCGTGTTGTTGAATTCGTAGTAGGTGCCTTCGACGTCGGTCTTCGCACCCGTCGGATCGTGCAAACGCAGGTTCGTGCAGCGGGCGAAGCCACATCCGGGAAGTT
>WBZU01001786.1_pt1 | contig 15651 bp, 12 predicted proteins | sample 5204311 | NCBI WGS metagenome assembly WBZU01 (sample SAMN12344359, study PRJNA552823) | activated sludge metagenome | biome: Activated sludge suspended growth; feature: Nitrification reactor; material: Wastewater; isolation source: activated sludge from nitrification reactor of wastewater...
CCGACGCCGGCGAACTTCAGCGCGGCCAGGGCGCCGCCGGTCCACGATGAGAAGGCGACGGCGGGGAGGCCGTTGAGCTGACCCCACGCCTCCTCGAAGCGCTTGGTCATCTGCCCTTCGGACCACTGGTTGGAGTCGAAGACATCATCCCACAATTCGTGGAGCCGGGCGCGGTCGCGCTCGTCGAAGCCAATGGCGAAGCGGCCGAACTCGGCCTGTGCAAGCGGGAGGGGCATAGCGGGGGTGCCGGTGGTCGTGGGAAACCCGAGGAAACTTCCGGGCGGTCCGGTCACGGCTTGGGCAGGATACGCGGTTCGTGGCCGGTTTGGGGATCGCCGACCTCCTCATACGGGATTCCGACCACCTCGGGCGCGTCCCCGCCAGGTGAGTCGACACTGCGTCAGATGTACGGGTGTCGGTGCTACCGTGAGCGCCAGGGAGTGTCCACGCTGTTCCGATTCTGCCCGTAGGAGGGTCATCCGTGAGGTTTCTCAAGGTCGCGACGTTCGCCGTCGCCGCCACATTCGCCGTGGCGCTGCCCGCCACCGCCGGTGCTGCCGACCACGCCACCACCGCGCTCAACATCATCCCGTCGGGTCAGCTCGAGACCGGCCAGAACCCCGCGCCGTACCCCAACGGCGCCTTCGACTTCCAGGCCAAGATGTACAACGGCCTGACGCCGCTGTACCGCAACGTCACGGACGCCGACCTGGCCACCGACAAGTTCTTCAAGGCCGAGACGCTCCCGAGCACGCTCGCCAACGAGCCCGGCGCGTTCGTCACGGAGGAGACCCCCAAGGCGGGGGTCACCATCAAGCGGACCAAGTACGCCATCCCGTACGTGTACGGCACGACCGACGACGACGCCACCTGGGGCGCCGGCTGGGTCATCGCCGAGGACCGCGGCCTCCTGCTCGAGCAGGCGCGCTACATCGGCCTGACCGCCGCCGTCGGCATCCCCGGCGTGTCGGCCATCGGCCTGCTGCAGAACCTCAACAACTTCAAGCCCTCCGCCGAGACCAACGCCTTCGTCGACAAGACGCAGACCTCGGCGATCAAGGCCCAGGGCGCGCGCGGCAAGCAGCTCCTGCACGACATCGACGTGTACCTCGAGGGCATCAACGCCTGGTACGCGCAGAACAAGCCGACGGTGGCGAAGTTCACGCGGGTCGACATCTACTCGATCAACGCGATCAAGGGCCAGTTCCTCGGTGAGGGCGGCGGCCAGGAGATCCCCAACGCCGACATGTACGACGCGCTGACCCAGAAGCTCGGGGCCAGCAAGGGCCGCGGCGTGTGGAACGACCTGAAGTCCCGCAACGACCCGGACTCGCAGGTCACCTACGCCGACAAGAGCGCCCCGTGGCAGTCGCAGCCCAAGAACTTCACGGGCAACGTGGTCCTGCAGAACGGCAGCTTCGACTCCTCGTCGCCGCTGGACCAGGCCGCGGCCCGGGGCGCGGGAGCGGACGCCGAGACGCCCGCGCAGCGCACCCACCAGGCCTCCAACGTGCTGCTGGTCTCCGGGGACCGCACGTCCACCGGGCACCCGCTGTTCGTCGGCGGCCCGCAGATCGGCTACTTCTTCCCGGGCCTCACGAGCGAGATCGGGCTCAAGAGCCCGACCCGCGACGTGATCGGCGCCACCTCGGCGCCGTTCCCCGGCTACATGCTCATCGGCCGCGCGGCCGACTTCGCCTGGACGCTGACCTCCGCGGGCAGCGACATCATCGACACCTACGCCGAGACGCTGTGCGGCGGGTCCAAGACGAAGTACCTGTACAAGGGCAAGTGCCGCACGATGGGCACGTTCAACGCCGGCTCGCTGGTCATCGGGGGCAAGGAGATCCCCGCGACCTTCCGCACCACGGTGCACGGCCCGGTCCAGGGGTACGCGACGGCGCGGTGCGCGGCCAAGACGGCGAGCAAGAAGACGTCGTCGGGCGGCAAGAAGGTCGCCTTCGCGGGCGCCGCCTGCAAGGACAAGACGGTCGCCCTCTCCGAGCGGCGCTCCAGCTACGGCCGGGACGCGACGGACCTGCTCTACAACCAGTCCCTGACCGACGGCAGCGTGAAGTCCTTCGCCGACTACAAGAAGGCCGCCTCGCTGACGCCCCAGACGTTCAACTCGTTCTACGCCGACGACAAGCACATCGGGTTCTACACGTCCGGGCGCCTGCCGCTGCGCGCCAAGAACTCGACCGGCGACCTCCCGGTCGACGGCCGCGGCAACTACGAGTGGACGGGCTACCTCTCGTCGGCCGGCCACGCCCAGGGGGAGGACCCCAAGAACGGGATCCTCGTCAACTGGAACAACAAGCCCCAGAAGAACTACCCGGCCTCGGACGAGCGCTGGTCGGAGGGGCCCATCCAGCGTCAGCAGATGCTGCTGGCCGAGCTCAACCGCCAGCAGAAGAACACGCTGGCCACGGTCACCGGGGCGATGAACGCCGCGGCGACCAACGACGTCCGCGCCGTGATGCTGTGGCCCGTCCTCAAGGACATGCTCGACAAGGGCACCGCCCCGAGCGCCCGTGAGACGCAGATGGTCGCGCTGCTGCAGCAGTGGCACGACCAGGGCGGCAGCCGCCTGGATCTCGACCACGACGGCCTGATCGACGCGCCCGGCGCGGCGATCATGGACGCCTCGTTCACCCAGATGGCCCGGTCCGCGCTGTGCGGTCGCCTGACCACGAAGATCTGCGACCTCTTCAACGATGAGGTGCAGTCCGTGTTCGAGGCTCCGCCGAGCGGCCAGTACGGCGGCTGGCACCAGTACATGCTCAAGGACTTCAAGACGCTCCTGGGGCAGAAGGTCAAGCAGAAGTACTCGACCACGTACTGCGGCCGCGGCGATGTGAAGGTGTGCGCCGCCGCGATGTGGGCGGCGCTGAAGGCCGGGGGCGACACCCTCGCCCAGACGCAGGGTGCGGACCCCGCCGGCTGGCACTCGTCGGCGACCAAGGAGCAGATCAAGTTCGGCCCGCTCCCGCTGATCACGATGGACTACACCAACCGCCCGAGCGGCATCCAGCAGGTCATCAGCTTCACCGGCCACAACTAGGCCGCCGAAGCAGCACAGCGATGCGGGCCGGGCCTTCGGGCCCGGCCCGCCGTCGTTGTGGGGCTGCACATCCACAACGGGTGTGGTCCGCCGCGCCGTCAGATGCAATGCTGGCGCGATGACCGTCGATCCCGAGCCGCCGCCCGTCGGCACCGCGCTTGTCGCGCCCGAGCCGCAGGCGCGCCGCAACGGCGCCCACGCGCCGGGCGATCCCTCGCCGGGGCTGCTGGGCAACATCGTCGGCCTGGCCGGCGACCTGGCCCGCTGGCCGGTGCAGCGGGCGCTGGAGGTGGGCGTCGCAGGCGGCAGGGCCGCCGCCGAGGCCCTGGGCCCGCCCGCCGGGCGTGCGGCGCTGGCCACCGTCGACGCGGTCCTGGCCTCCCCGGTCACCGAGGAGGCCGTGCAGCGCATCCTCGCGAGCCCGCTCGTCACGCGGTCGCTGGGCCGGGTGCTCTCCGGCCCGCTCGTCGACGAGTTCGCCCGCGAGCTGGTGCGCCAGTCCGTGGTCGAGCGCGTGCTCGCCGAGCTGCTGCAGGAGCCGTCGCTGGACCTGCTGCTCGACCAGGTCCGCGAGGCCCAGCTCCCCCAGCAGCTCCTGGACGAGCTGCTGCTCGCCGACGTGGCCGAGCAGGTGGCCGACCGGATCATCAACGGCCCCGAGCTGCCCGGCATCATCGCCGCGGCCGTCGACGGGCCGGGGCTGGACCGCGTGGTCACCCAGCTCGTGGACAGCCCGCTCACCGAGGTCCTCGTCACCCGCCTGCTGCAGACCGAGCAGCTGTGGGTGCTGGTGGAGGAGATCGCCCGCAGCGAGGCGGTCGCCGACGCCATCAACCGCCAGAGCCTCGGGTTCGCCGACCAGGTCGCCGACGAGGTGCGCGAGCGCTCCGGCGACGTCGACGCGTGGCTGGAGCGCGCGGCCCGCCGCGTGACCCGCCGCCGCCGCGCCGACCCGCCACCGGAGCCGCAGGTGGAGGAGGTCCCGTGACCGAGGGGCCGGTGGTGGAGACGGAGAGCGAGCTGGACGCGCGGGCGCAGGCCGCGCTGCGCGTGCGCGGCACGCGCCGCACCAAGGTCGTGCTCCCGCGGTACGCCGGGTTCGCCACCCGCCTCGTCGCGTTCATGCTCGACGCGGTGATCATCAACCTCGTGGCCGCGCTCACCGCGGCCGGGGTGGCGCTGGCGCTGTCGATCTTCTCGGTGCAGAACTCGACGCTCGTCCACGACATCGAGCAGGCCGCGCCGTGGCTCGCGGCGACCGTGTTCGTCATCTGGAGCGTGGCCTACTTCGTGACGTTCTGGTCGACGACCGGCCAGACGCCGGGCGACCGGGTGATGGGGATCATGGTCCTGCGCGAGGACGAGGAGAAGCACCTGCACGTCGTCAAGGCGTTCGTGCGCTTCTGGGCGATGATCGCGTGCGCCATCCCCTTCGGCGCCGGGTTCCTGCCGATCCTCACCAACGACCGCTGCCGGGGCCTGCACGACCGGGCGGCCGGCTCGGTGGTCGTCCGCGCTGACCCGCCGCCGCGTCAGCGCACCATGCCCACGCCGCCCGCCGGCGCCCCCGTCTGACCTGCGCGCGGGCGCGCCCCGGTCTGGCAGGCTTTCCGGCGATGCGCTCTTCGACGTCTCGCTGCCGGTCGTTGCCGCTGGCCGCCGCCCTCCTCCTGCTCGTCCCCGCCGCCGCCTCCGCGGCCCCGGCTCCGCGGCTCGTCGCGGACGGCCCCGGGGTGCGGATCGTCGACGGCGCGGGCCACACCGTGCTGCGCGGCGTCGCGGGCGACCGCACGCGCGGCAGGGTGCGGTACGCGGCGCTCAGCTACACCGTCGGTCCCGAGCCCGAGCTGCGCTACCCGGAGCTGGCCGACCAGTCGGGCCTCAATCCGGACGACGCCACTCCCACGCATCGCTACGTCGCCACGCGGCTCGTGGGCAGCACCCGCGGGGCCGGCGGCGTGCGGCTGCGCTTCGCCACCGACGACCCGGCGGGGCGGCGCATCCTGGTGCGCGGCGGCCCGGGGCCGGCCGGCACCCTCGCGCTGCGGGTGACGGTGACCCGGCCCGGCGAGGTGCGTGCGGTGGCCGCGGCCTTCCGCTCGGACCGGCGCGAGGCGTTCCACGGCCTGGGCGGCCGGCGTGAGAGCACCGACCTGCGCGGCCGGGCCGTGCAGAACTGGGTGCTCGACTATCGCTACCCCGACGCCACGACCGGCTACTACGCGCCGCTGCCGAGCCTCGTCTCCGGCCGCGGGTACGGCGTGCTGCTCGACAGTGACCGCATCGCACGCTGGCGCCTGGGCTCCGACGACCCGGCGGCCTGGCGGGTCAGCGTGGCCGGCGCCGCCCTGCGCCTCGCCGTGGCGCCCGGCCCGGCGCGGCGGGCCATGGGCGCGCTCAGCGCCATCACCGGCCGCCACCGCGTGGCCCCGGCCTGGAGCATGGGGCCGATGCTGTCGCGCACCGTCGGCGTGCTGGGGGACCGCGAGCCCGGCGCCTACCGGGCCAAGGTGCAGGCCGACGTCGACCGCCTCGTCTCCTCGAGGCTCCCGGTCTCCTCCTACGCCTTCGAGGGGTGGGCCTCGTTGCCCCGCGACTTCGTCGTCGCGCAGATCGCCCGCCTGCGCGCCCGGGGGATTCGCGCGGTGCTCTACCTGCGGTCGTTCGTCGCCGACGACACCGCCGGGACGGAGCTGCCCGGCTCCGCCGCGGACGCGCTGGCCCGGCGGATCGTCGCCCGCCACGCCGACGGCTCGCCCTACCTCATCCCCTCGCCGTTCCCGGGCGGGCAGGCGGCGGTCATCGACTTCACCAACCCGGCGGCCCGCTCGTGGTGGCGCGCCCGCGTGCGCGGCCTGCTCGACACGGGCGCCGAGGGGTTCATGAACGACTTCGGCGAACAGGTCCTGCCCGACATGCGCTTCGCCGACGGCAGCACCGGCGTGACGATGCACAACCGCTCGGCGGTCCTGCAGGCGACGGTCACGCGGCAGGCCGTCGACGCCTGGGAGCGCGCGCATCCCGGTCGCCACGTCTTCTTCTTCCAGCGGGCCGGCTACCGCGGCTCCGCCGCGCAGGAGAGCGCCCAGTTCCCGGGCGACGAGACGGTCGACTGGAGTGCGGCGACCGGGCTGGCCTCCGTCGTCCCGGACATGCTGAACCGGGCGGTGGGCGGCGCCGCCGCGCTGTCGATCGACATCGGGGGCTACGCCCAGTTCACCCCCGACACGCCGATCCTGCCGCCGACCGGCGCGGAGCTGTTCACGCGCTGGTCGCAGCTCGCCGCGCTCACGCCGTTCTTCCGCGTGCACAACTCCGGCCTGGACGGCGTGCGGATGCCGTGGGACTTCGACGCGGCCACCCAGCGACGGTGGACGGCCGCCGCGCGCCTGCACGCACGCGCCACCCCGCTGCTGCGGCGGCTGTGGCGCGCCTTCGTGCGCACCGGCGTGCCCATGACGCGCCCGTTGTGGCTCGTCGACCCGCGGGGCGCACGCGGCCCGCGCGGCGACGACGAGTGGCTGCTGGGCGACGACCTGCTGGTGGCGCCGGTGGTGGCCGAAGGCGCCCGCACGCGTCCGGTGCGCCTGCCGCCCGGCTGCTGGCGCCACCACGGCACCGGCCCCCGCCTGGCGGGCGCGCGCACCGTCACGGTGGCGGCCCCGCTGGACGAGCTGCCGTGGTTTGCGCGGTGCGGGCACCCGCTGCGCTGAACGAGCGGCAACGCGCCAGTACGGTCCCGGGTGCGTGGTAATCACGGATGACGCTCCCGTGGGCTGGTGGTCCACTGGACCTTCCGTCCCACACGCCAGGAGGCACACGATGGCCACCGTCGAGCAGCCGCAGATCTACGCCGCGCCGGGTCAGGAAGGCAGTCCGGTGCAGGTGAAGGACCGCTACGAGAACTTCATCGGCGGTGCATGGGTCGCACCGGTGGAGGGTCGCTACACCGACAACCTCACGCCGGTCACGGGCCAGCCCTTCACCCAGGTCCCCTCGTCCACGCCGGCCGACATCGAGCTCGCGCTCGACGCCGCCCACGCCGCCTTCCCGGGCTGGAGCCAGCGCTCGCTCACCGAGCGCGCCGCCGTGCTCAACGCGGTGGCCGACGCCATCGACGAGCACGCCGAGATGCTCGCGGTCGCCGAGAGCTGGGACAACGGCAAGCCGGTGCGCGAGACGCTCGCCGCCGATGTGCCGCTGGCCGCCGACCACTTCCGCTACTTCGCCAGCGTCATCCGCGGCGAGGAGGGGACGATCGGGGAGATCGACAAGGACACGATGGCCTACCACTTCCGCGAGCCGCTCGGCGTGGTGGGGCAGATCATCCCGTTCAACTTCCCGCTGCTGATGGCGGCGTGGAAGATCGCCCCCGCGCTGGCCGCCGGCAACTGCACCGTGGTCAAGCCCGCCAGCCCGACGCCGTGGTCGATCCTGAAGTTCGCGGAGATCATCCAGGACATCGTGCCGCCCGGCGTGCTCAACATCGTCAACGGCCCGGGCGCCGAGACGGGGCGGGCGCTGGCCTCCAGCACCCGCATCGCCAAGGTCGCCTTCACCGGCGAGACGGTCACCGGCCGCCTCATCATGGGCTACGCGGCGCAGAACCTCATCCCCTCGACGACGGAGCTCGGCGGCAAGTCCCCGAACATCTTCTTCGGGGACATCATGGACGCCGACGACGCCTTCTTCGACAAGGCGATCGAGGGGCTCGTGCTCTACGCGTTCAACAAGGGCGAGGTGTGCACCTGCCCGTCGCGGGCGCTCATCGACGAGCGCATCTACGACGACTTCATGCCCCGCGTGCTGGAGCGCATCGAGGCGATCGTCCAGGGCCACCCGCTCGACCCGGCGACGATGATCGGGCCGCAGGTGTCCGCCTCGCAGCTGGAGAAGGTTTCCGGCTACGTCGACATCGGCCGCGCCGAGGGCGCCGAGGTGCTCATCGGCGGTGAGCGGCCCGACTTGGGCGGCGAGCTGGCCGGCGGCTACTTCTACAAGCCGACCGCCCTGAAGGGCACCAACGACATGCGCGTGTTCCAGGAGGAGATCTTCGGGCCCGTGGTGGCGGTGACGACCTTCAAGGACGAGGCGCAGGCCCTGGAGATCGCCAACGACACGATGTACGGGCTGGGCGCCGGCGTCTGGACGCGCGACGGCGCCAAGGCGTTCCGCATGGGCCGCGGGATCCAGGCGGGGCGGGTGTGGACCAACTGCTACCACCTGTATCCGGCCGGCGCGGCGTTCGGCGGCTACAAGGCCTCCGGCGTCGGGCGCGAGAACCACCGCATGATGCTCGACCACTACAGCCAGACGAAGAACCTCCTCGTCAGCTACGACCAGAACGCGCTCGGGTTCTTCTGATGCCCGAGCCGTCCGGCCCGCCGCGCCTGACCGCGACGCCCCGCGCCGCGGAGACGGTGCGGCGGCTCACGGCGGCCCACGGACCGCTGGTGCTGCACCAGTCGGGGGGCTGCTGCGACGGCAGCTCCCCGATGTGCCTGCTGGCGGCGGAGCTGCCGCCCGCCCCCTCCGACGTGCTGCTGGGGGAGGTCGAGGGCGCGCCGTTCTACATCAACGGGGACCAGGACGCCCGGTGGGGACGACCGACGTTCGTGCTCGACGTGCTCGACGGCGCCGCCACGAGCTTCTCGCTGGAGGGCGCCGAGGGCGTCCACTTCGTCGCCCGGGCTCCGGGCGTCTGCTGATGACACCAACGCTCGTCGTATCCTGAGCGCATGTCGACCATCGTCGCCTGCCCGCAGTGCGCCCGGCGCAACCGGATCGGCGCCGTGGTGTCCGGGGTCCCACGCTGCAGCGTCTGTCACGCGAACCTTCCGTGGGTCACGGAGGTGGCTCCGGCGGACTACGATGCCGAGATCTCGGCGTCCGTCCCGGTGCTCGTCGACTTCTGGGCGCCGTGGTGTGGGCCGTGCCGGATGGTCTCCCCGGTGGTGGAGCAGATGGCGGCCGAGCAGGCGGGGCACCTGAAGGCGGTGAAGCTGAACGTCGATGAGGCGCCGGCCATCGCCGCCCGGTACGGCGTTCAGGGCATCCCGCTGCTCGTGCTCCTGCGCGACGGGACCGAGGTCGACCGGCTGGTGGGTGCTGTGCCTGCCGATCGCATGCGGGCATGGCTCGCCCCGCACCTCGGCGCCCGCTGATCACCCACTGGCAAACTGGACAACTCTTGCAAGAGTTGTCCAGGTCGTAGATACTGCCCGCATGCCGACCGCCACCCGCCCGTGATCCGCTCCGCCATCGTCGTGGGCGCCGGCTTCGGGGGGATCGCCGCCGCCATCGCCCTGCGTCAGGCCGGCGTGCGGGACCTGACGATCCTGGAGCGCGGCGCGGCCGTCGGGGGCGTCTGGCACCACAACACCTACCCCGGCGCCGCCTGCGATGTCCCGAGCCACCTGTACTCCTACTCCTTCGCCCCCAACCCGGACTGGGGGCGGCGCTTCGCCACCCAGCCCGACATCCAGCGCTACGTCGAGGACACCGCGCGCCGGTTCGGCGTCCTGGACAGCGTGCGCTGCGCCACCGAGGTCACGGGCGCCGCGTGGGACGCCGAGCAGGAGCGCTGGGAGGTGCAGACGAGCGCCGGGCCGCTGTCCGCCGACCTCCTGGTCGCGGCCTGCGGCCAGCTCACCCGCCCGGCCATCCCGCACGTGGAGGACATCGACGCGTTCGCCGGCCCGGCCTTCCACTCCTCGCAGTGGCGTCACGACCTGGACCTGCGCGGCCTGCGCGTGGGCGTGGTGGGCACCGGCGCCAGCGCGATCCAGCTCGTCCCGCAGATCCAGCCGCTGGTGGCGTCGCTCACCGTGGTGCAGCGCACGCCGCCCTGGATCCTGCCCAAGTTCGACCGCGCCTACCGGCCCCGGGCCAACGCCGCCTTCGCGCGGCTGCCCGCCCTGCAGCGGGCCGGGCGGCTCGGATGGTGGACGGCGCTGGAGGCCGGCATCGCGGGGTTCGTCGGGCACGAGCAGGCGCTGGCGCCGCTCGCCGCGCTGTCGCGCGCCCACCTGCGCCGGCAGGTGCCGGACCCGCGGCTGCGCGAGCGGCTGACCCCGACCTACCGCATCGGGTGCAAGCGGATCCTCCTGAGCAGCGACTGGTACCCCGCGCTCTCGCAGCCCAACGTGGAGGTGGTGACCGCCCCGATCGCCCGGGCCCTCCCCGACGGCCTGGAGTTCGCGGACGGCAGCCGCCGGGAGCTGGACGTCCTCATCTTCGGCACCGGCTTCGCGGCGCGCGAGTTCGTCGCCCCCATGGAGGTCGCCGGCCGCGACGGCGTGACGCTCGCCGACACCTGGGACGGGCTGCCGCACGCCTGGCACGGCCTCAGCGTCCCGGGGTTCCCCAACTTCTTCCTCATGTACGGGCCCAACACGTTCGGCGGGTCGGGCTCGGCGGTGTACATGATCGAGAGCCAGGCCCGGCACATCGGCGCGGCCGCGCGGGTGCTGGGGCGCGGGCACGCCCGCACGATCGAGGTGCGCCCCGAGGTGCACGCCGCCTTCATGGCCGAGCTGCGCGAGCGCCAGCGCCGCACGGTGTGGGCCACCGGTGGCTGTTCGAGCTGGTACCTGGACGACGAGGGCCGCGACCCCACCAACTGGCCCGGGTACACGATCGAGTACCGCCGTCGCACCCGCGCGGTGGACCCGGCGGTCTACCGGGTGCGGGCGGCGTCCTCGGCCGCGGACTGACGCGCCCGCGCCCAGTTCGGCTCCGCGGGCGCGAATCAGGGCTTTGTACGTACGCCGGGCCTGTGACACCGCGTTACGGTTGCTGACACGATGTCAACAGAACAGCCCACGCCGCAGGCCACGGTCCTGCGGCTGGTGCCGGAGGCGGACCCGCCCGCCGACGCCGATCGCCTCAAGCGGGAGCTCGCGGCGATCGTCGCCCAGCTCGAAGAGCGCATGGAGATGTCGGACGAGCAGTACGCCGACGTGTGCGCCGCGATCGTGCTCGCCGGCTACCGCGGCCGGGCCATCGGCATCGAGGAGGCGGGCACCCCGCCGCCCGCCCGCCGCCAGGTGCCCTGGACGAGCGCCCGGGCGACCTGAGGAGGCCCGCAGCGGCGCCGGGACCGGCCCTCAGCCGGTCAGCAGCGTCGTCGATCGCCTGGTGCCGCGCCGTCCCCGCTCGGTGAGCGTTGCCGACAGCCCCGTCCTCGCCGCCGATGGGCCGACGGGGACCCCGACGACGTCGGTCTTCCCGGACGGGACAGCGAAGCCGGCACGGCCGAGCGTGCGGCCGGCACGGCGCACGGCCACCGTGCCCCGGCAGGCCGGGCGATGGCCCGGGCACCGCAGCGACAGCAGCACGACACCCTTCCCGCGCGTGGCCCGGCGCGCGATCCCGGCGGCCAGCGGCTCTCCGCGCGGGCTCGTGCGCACCTGCTCACAGCCGGTGATCGTGCCGTCGGGCGCGTCGGCGAGGTCGGCAGTGACCGTATCGGTCCCGGAGGCGCACGTGATCGCGTCGCGCTCGCCGTCCTGGGCCAGGAAGATGTCGTTGCCGGCGCCGCCGTTGAGCGTGTCGCGTCCCGGGCCGCCGATCAGCAGGTCCGGGCCGTCACCGGGAAGGATCCGGTCGGCGCCCGCCCCGCCGTCGACCTGGTCGTTGCCGGCGTCGCGGAAGCTGAAGAAGAAGTCGTCGCCGCTGCCGAGCCGGAACTGGTCGAAGCCGATCACGTTGAGCCCCTCGCCGTCCTCGCCATCGTTCGGCTCGCCGTCGACCGTGATCGACAGATCGCGTGAGCGGGCGGACAGGACCAGCAGGTCCGCGCCCGTGCCGCCGTTGACGATCGATGGCACGGGGAGCCGCTCCGGCCCGAGCGTGACGCGGTCGTCTCCCCCGTCGCCCCGGATCGTGGGCGGCAGCGGGTCGAAGCCGTCACGCACCAGCTTGCCGGCGGTGATCTGGTCGTCGTCCGGGCCTCCGACGATTCCGAAGCTCTGCCGGGCGGTGATCGTGTCCTCTCCCGGCCCGCCGTCGGCCCGCCCGGTCACCGCCGTGTTGGTGATGTGGTCACCACTGGCTCCGCCGGTCGCCAACACCACGTCGGTGAGCGTGTCGAGGCCCTCTCCGCCGTCGGCCCTGACGCTCCGCCGGATGTCGTCGTTGCCTTCGCCACCGATCGCCTGGTCGGCATCGATGATCCGGTCGTCGCCCGAGCCCCCGCTCAGGACCTCGGTGTTCCCGGTGGTGCCGACCGCCCCGTTGAGCTGGTCGTCGCCGGGGCCGCCCCCGACACTCACCCCGCCCGGCGGGATGCCCTCCGCCACCAGCTGGTCCTGCACCGCCGCAGGAAACGGGTCTCGCGTGAGGCCGCTCTCGTAGACGTCCGCGCCGGCGTCGAGCCCGATGAGCACCGGGCCCGGCGCCGCGTCGCCGTGGACGATGTCGTTCTTGTCGCCGGTGGAGATGAGCGCCCGATCGTTGGCCCGGGCGCCGGGCAGGGCCCGCGGCAGGAACACCTCGGTCGGCGCGTGCAGCGGACCGACGAAGTGGAACACCGGGAAGGTCGAGGGGGCGAAGGGGAGTGGTCGCCGGCACGAGCCGAAGGAGACGTCGCTGCCGAACCCACTGGCGCTGCAGCCCTGGCCGTCGTCGCCGCGGCCCAGGGTTCCCTTCGGTGGCCCCGTGACCGTCACCGACCAGACGCGGAAGCGGCTGGAGCCCGGGCCCGGGTCGTCGGTCCTCGCCTCGAGGTCGATCCGGCTGCGGACGGTCGCGTCCGACACGTCGGCGGTGATCGTCTCGTTCCCGCCGATGTCACGGCCGATGCTCCCGGCGTCCGCCCCGTCCGCGAACAGGAGCGCCGGCCCCAGGGCGAGCAGCACCAGGCGCCTCATCGTGGGACCGCGGCTCATGGGGCGAGCCTAACCGCCGGTGCGGCACGGGTCCACGGGGTACCGTCGACCGACAACATCATCGGACCGACCCCATCCATGGGGCGTTCCGGAAATGAGTCCCAAGCCTGCCGTAGCGCGGGAATATGCTGGGTGTAGCGGGCGAGCGCTGACGGCTGTACCCAAGTTCTAAGGGCAGTCCACCCAACGATCGCAATCGGGTGGTCGTTTTTCCCTCTGCAATGCCGTTTTCTGGGAGAGGTTCTGCCCAGTGGCCAGTTTCTGATTCTGCCCAACGCCTCGTTGTGTTCTCCGGCGTGGTGCGGTAAGTCCACCTATGACTGATCCGCGCCGTTCTTCCGAGGAGTTGCCCCCGTACGTGCAGGCTGCGAGCTATCGCTCAGCTGATCCGATCGCCCGCAGCATCGTGGGCCAGCTCCGCGATGCCAGCGAGCTCGACAGGCGCCTGGTGCACGAGGCCTGCGCGAATCGTCTGGGCTTGTCGAGCTCCGCGTTCGCGGTCGACCGGCGGGCGCTGGCGGTGCGCTCCCTGCGGGCATGGCAGTCGCGGCCGAGCGGCAAGTCATCCAAGCCGCGATCGCCCGGGCGTTCGACTCGTGGCCGGAGGCGGTCGCTGCAGCGTGGGGCACCCCGACCCTGGACCTCATCGCACTGCGGTCGATGACCCAAGGCCCGGACTGCACCCGCGAGGGGCTGATCCGGGCGCTGCAGGACGCTGCCGCGTTCTACGGCCGCGACTGGCTGATCTTCTCCAACTACGAAGCGTGGGCACGACAGGACATGGAGACGAACCCGGACAAGATCCACGCCTTGAGTCGCAATGCGTTCTCCAAGAAGGGCGGGTTCGTGAAGCTCATGCACGATGCTGGCCTGCGCCCGGTCAAGTCCGAGAGCACGTCCCACCTCACGCTCCCCGTCGAGAAGGAGGCTCCGTTCACGCGCTCCGATGGACGTGCGGCCGTACTGGCGGCGCAGGCCGAGCTCGAGGAGGTGGTCGCCGCCGGGACGCTCGCCCTGCGCGGCCTACAGCAGAAGGGCGTGGACGATCAGCGGCTGACCTCCAAGCGGTACCGCATCCTGCGGGCCGCCGGCCACACAGACCTTCCTGATCCCTGGCCGTCGGGATCGCAGATGGAGCGCTTGTTCGGCAACTGGTCCTCGGCCATACGAGACGCCGGCCTACTGGAGGGCGCTGATCTGGCCGAGGGGGTGCTCCGGCTGAAGCGGGCGGTCGATCCGGACCTCGCGTTGCTCCAGCTTCGCGTGATCCTCGATGGTCGCGGCGACATCACCGGCGCCCGCTACCAGGCGATCTGTGCGGCAGCGCCGACACCGGGCGGCGGGGAACGCCCGCTGGCAAGCCTCTCCTGGCTCAAGGGTAAGCACGGCTCGTTCGCGGAGGCCAAGGACAGGGCCAGGGCTCTGCCGCCTCCGACACCCGCGCAGCTACTTCAAGCGCATGTGGCCGACCAGGCTCTGCAGAGCGCGGATGAGGGGACTCCCGATGCCTGACATCGACGAGAGCACGCCGGCCCCTGACGCCAGCGCGGCCCACCACCGCGCCAGTGGCGTTGGTCAGGCGCTTGCAGCAGTCGTCGGAGTCCTCGATGAGGACACCGTCCGCGAGATCCACCGCATCATCGGCCACACACTCGCTGCCCCGTCCAACCAGGAGCTGCGCGAGGGCCGACTCGGTCTTCTGCTCGAGCTTGTCGTCGACGGCACGGGCGAGCTCATCACCCAGCCTGCATACGAACAAGCCCGCTCAGGACGTGCCGCGGCCGGTGAAGCCTGGACGTCGGCCGTGGCCATCACCAACGCCTACGGCGGCTGGGATGAAGCCGTGAAGGCGGCGATGCGCCTGAACGCCGGTCGCTCGCACGGAGTCTCATCCGGCAAGACGGCCGTGAACGGGCAACGCACAAGGGCGTACTCGCGGCCTGAAGGGATCGCAGCGATCCGGAAGTGCGCCCGGTGGCTGGAGGGCAGGCCCCGAGCCGAAGAGTACGTCGACTGGCGAGCACTGGAGATACGGGCGGCGCGGTTGAATGGCAAGCCGATCCCACGCCTCCCCAGCATGAAACGCATCCGCAACCTGTTCGGCAGCTTCGAACGCGCCGCCGACCTTGCCGAGCGCCGAGGTTGAACCCAACGCGACGCCCTTCACCGGTGTCTACCGGCGGTCGCTACTCCTGCTGCCCCGGGGGAGTTCGGTTGATGACCACCAGCCGGGAATCGCCGAGCGTGGTGATCCAGTAGGCGGGAATTGCAGCCGCCGTAGCTACTTGATGATCATCTTCGTCTTCATCATCGCCTCGGCATCTTGGCGAGTCTGCACACGGATGCTCGCGTGTCCCACGAGGGCTCGGTCGTTCTCATGATGATCACGGTTGCGGGTCAGGTCGGTGGGAGTGGAAGTCGGTGTCCGCTCGTGGCATCAGCCGAGACCCGTCGCAGCCAAGCGTCAGGGGACTGCGGCCCGTGCACCGAATAGATGTCGGCGAACAGCCAGGAGTCGGGGTTCGCTGGGTTGTCGATCTCGTAGTCGTCCTTGTCCGGGTATCCCGTGATCTGCAAGAACAGATCCTCAATCTCCGCGTTGGTGAGCCACCTGTCTCGCTGCGTTGGCGGCATGTAGGTGACATTGCGCCCGATCGTGAACACCCAAAGGTCGTCGTCAGTCGTGGCCTGGAGGAC
>WBZU01001787.1_pt1 | contig 15651 bp, 16 predicted proteins | sample 5204311 | NCBI WGS metagenome assembly WBZU01 (sample SAMN12344359, study PRJNA552823) | activated sludge metagenome | biome: Activated sludge suspended growth; feature: Nitrification reactor; material: Wastewater; isolation source: activated sludge from nitrification reactor of wastewater...
GCCCGCGCAAGCTCTCGTGGGCCGAGCTCGCCGAGCGCGCGCGCGACCTCTACCTCCCGCTCTCGCCCGAGCAGGGCGCCTTCTGCTACCTCCTCGCGCGCTCGCTCGGCGCCACGCGGATCGTCGAGTTCGGCACCTCGCTCGGCGTCTCCACGCTCTATTTCGCGGCGGCCGTGCGCGACAACCTGCGGGAGCGCGGCGGGGAGGGCCGCGTGATCGGCACCGAGCTGGTCGCCGACAAGTGCCGCCGGGCCCGCGAACACCTCGCCGAGGCCGGCCTCGCCGAATTCGCCGAGATCCGCGAGGGCGACGCGCTGCAGACCCTGCGCGACCTGGAGGGCCCGATCGACATGGTCCTCCTCGACGGCTGGAAGGACGGATACCTCCCCGCCATCCAGCTGCTCGGCCCGCGGATCCGCCGGGGCGGCGTCGTCGTCGCCGACAACATCTTCACCTTCCGCCGCGGCCTCGCCCCCTACGTCGCCCACATGCAGGACCCGAGGAACGGCTTCCGCTCGGCCACCCTCGGCCTCGCCGACGGCACCGAGGTCTCCGTGCGGGTGTGAATCGGACCCCGCGCGACCGCGCCCGGATCGGGTATCCTCGGCCGATGCTCCGCCGCCTCGTCCTGCTCCGCCACGCCAGCGCCAGGCCGCTCGTCCGCGGCGGCAGTGACCACGAGCGCGCGCTCGACGAGGACGGCGACCGCCAGGCCGCCGACGTCGCCCGCGCGCTGCGGTTCCTCGCCGTCACGCCCGACCGGATCTACTGCTCCGACGCCCGCCGCACCCGCGAGACCTACCTCGTGTGCCGCAAGCTGTGGCCCGAGCTGCCCGCCGCCGAGCTCTCGCGCGACGTCTACGGCGGCGACGCGCGCGACGTCCTCGACGTCCTCGCCGCCACGCCCGACGGCGAGAGCGTCGTCTGGGTGATCGGCCACAACCCCACCATGGAGCAGCTGGTGCACGAGCTCAGCGGCCGCCACGTCGGCATGGGCACCGCCCACGCGGCCGTGCTCGAGGCCGAGCTGGGCGACTGGGCGACCCCGCGCAGCGGGCAATGGCGCCTCACTCGCGTCGTCTCCCCCTCCTAGCGCGGCTCCGCGTACGATGCGGTGCGCATGATGATCGGCAACCTCCCCGGCTTCCTCGCGTTCGCCGTCGCCTTCGGGAGCGCCTCGGCGATCACCTGGTCGATGGGCCAGGTCAACGACGACATCCTGATGATGATCGCCGGCCCGCTGCTGATCGTCATCGACCTCGGCTACCGCGGGTTCGCCAACCTCGCCTTCCTCTCGCGCAGGGTCGGCGCGCTGCTGTTCTTCCTCCCGGCGTGGGTCTGGGGCGCCCTGTGGGCCGCCCTCGGCGCCGTCCGTCACTTCGCCGGCTGACCGCCCCGGCGCCGACGCGCCAGCGCGAGGCCCACCAGCGCGAGCAGCCCGCCGCCGCCGCCGCCCTCGCCGCCGCGGCACCCGCAGCCCGCCTCGCCGCCGCCGTCCCCGCCGGTCGCGCTCGCGCCGCCCGTCCCGCTCGCGGCCCCGGTCGAGCCCCCGCCGCCCGTCGCCGTCGCGTCGCCGCCCGTCACCGTGACGTCGCCGCCCGTCGGCGACGCGCCGGTCGTCTCGCCGCCGCCCGAGGTCGCCGCCCCGCTCGTCGAGCCCCCGCCTGTGCCGCCGCCCGTGTCGGGCGCCCCGGTCGACCCGCCGTCGCCGGTCGTCCCGCCGGCCCCGCCGGACTCGCCCGGCAGGCCCCCCACGCAACCATCGCCGTCGTACTCGATCGCGCCGATGTCGGGCGCCCCGTCGTCGCGCGCGTTGGCGCAGTAGTCGTCGGTCACCTCCGGCAGCGCGAGCCCCATGTCGACGAATTGCGCCCCGTCCTTCAGCGTGAAGTCGAATTGCCCCGGATCGGCGAACCACGCCATGAAGTCGACGAGCGTCACCTCGCTGACGTTGTTCATCTTGGTCGTGACCGCGCCGTCGCGGTCGCGGATCTTCCCGTTTAGCAGGTTGTTGTGGACCACCCCGGTCGTCTGCGCGAAGCGCATGTCGATGCCCGTCGTGTTGTACAGCGTGTTGTTGACGACCTTCGAGTCGGCGCCGGCGTTGACGTAGATCCCGACGTCGGCCGGGCAGTTGACAATCAGGTTGTTGCGCAGGATCCCGCGCTCGTGCTCCGGCTTGCACGCCCCGTCCTCGCAGATCGAGTCGGGCGACGTCCCGCCGCCGCCGAGCGACAGCCCGAGCCGCACCTGCCCCGAATGCAGCAGCTCGCAGACCACCAGGTTGCGCTCCATGATCCCGTCCTTCGAGTGCCCCTTGAAGAACGCCGCGTAGCTGACGTTGTCGCCGCCGCCCTTCGCGTGGTCGTGGATGAAATTGCCCCGCACCCGCCAGCGCTGCCCGCCGACGATGTCGAGCGGCGTCACCGGGTTGCTCGTGTCGCGCGGCGCCGGGTTGTACAGCTCGTTGTATTCGATCACCACGTCGTCCGGCCACACGAACGACCCATTGGGCCCGATCGGCTCGCCGTTGCCCTTGATCATCGCGTTGAAGCCGTGCAGCGTGCTGTGGTGGATGTGCGTCGACTCGGCCGCGCCGGTGACGTGGAACGCGTGCTCGCAGTCGCTGTCGACCGCGCAGATCCCCTCGATGTCGAGCCCCGAGAACTCCCAGAACGGCCCGCGCACGTGGAACCCTTCGAGCGCGTCGAACTTGATCATCGCCGTGCCCGCCTGCTCCGCGCGGACCACGATCCGCGCGTCCGCGGTGCCGGCCGCCTCGCACGCGATCTTGTTCTGGTGGACCTCGTAGGTCCCCGGCGCCAGCACGATCGTGTCGCCCGCCTTGGCCGCGGCGATCGCCGCCAGGAGGCCCGGGACATCGCTCACCGGCACATCGGCGGCGCGCGCCTCGAAGGCGGTCAGCACGATCGTGGCGGACAGGATCGACGAGACGCGGATCGACATCGCCGGATCGTCGCCCGCCCCGCCGGCCGGCGGCGCGCCCGCGCCGCGCGCCGCACGTGAGCTCGCTCGCCGCTCAGTCCTCGACCGCGATCGCCGCGCGCACGAGGTGATGGGCGATCGCCAGCGGCGGCGGCACGCGCAGCCCGTCCGGGTGATCGCCCGCGAGCATCGCCCGGAGCTCGTCGCGCGAGAACCACCGGGCGTCCTCGAGCTCGTCGTGGTCGACGCGGATCTCGTCCGACTCGGCGTCCGCGAGCATCCCGATCATCAGGCTCGACGGGAACGGCCACGGCTGGCTCGCCAGGTAGCGCACCGCGCCGACGCGGATCCCGGCCTCCTCCGCGATCTCGCGCCGCGCCGCCGCCTCGAGCGACTCGCCCGGCTCGACGAACCCCGCGAGCGCCGAGTACACCCCCGGCAAGAACCGCGGCTGCCGCCCGAGCAGGAACCGATCGCCGCGCCGCACCACCAGGATCACCACCGGGTCGGTGCGCGGGAAGTGGTCCGTCGCGCAGGCCGTGCAGCGCCGCCGCAGCCCGCCGTCGGCCGGCTCGCTCGCCGCCCCGCACGCCGCGCAGAACCCGTGGCGCGCGTGCCAGTGCAGCAGCGACCGCGCCCGCGCCAAGAGCCCCAATTCGGGCCCGGGCACCAGCCCCTGCATCGCCAGGCTGCGCAGGTCGATCAGCGTCACTTCGGGCGGCACGTCGCGCTCCGCCTCCGCGAGTTGGCCGGCGAACAGCGCCGCGCCGTCCGCCTCGAGCCCCAGCAGCACCGGCGCGAACGCCAGCGCCGGGGCCGCGCTCGCGACCGGCCGCTCCCACCGCGTCAGCGGCTGCCCGCGACGGAACAGCAGCGGCTTCTCGCCCGCGAACAGCTGGATCCGCGCCCGCGGATCGGCCAGCCGGTCGGCCAGCCACGCGGCGTCGATCTGCCCCACGGGCGGTCGGATGAGCGCGGCGCTCTCGGCGAAGGCGAGGCTCGTGGGGTCGATCGCGGCGGGTCGCATCCCGCGGAGCCTCGCAGACAGGCCGCGCCGCGCGCAAGCCCGCGGGGCGCGCAGAACCGCGCCGACCGGGGTATCCTCCGCGGGTGCGCGCCTCCACGACCTCCCCGCGCCGGCTCGCGCGCGCCGCGTCCCTGGCCTTCTGGACATGTGCTTGCGGACAGGCCGACCCCGCGACCCCGTCGCCCGCCCCGCCGCCGGTCGCTACCACACCCGCCCCGCCGACCGCCGCGAGCGACGCCCTGCCCGCCCCGGCCCCGCCGGCCAAGGTCCGCGGCGTCAAGCTGCTCGCCGAGGCGACCTCGCCGTTCTCGCGGATCCGCGTCCGTCAGCAGGGCACGCGCCGCAGCCTCGCGTTCGTCCGCGAGCGCGGCGACGAGATGGTGCAGACGCTGATGGACCTCGCCGATCCCGACACCCCGACGCTCGCCTACACGCGCGGCATGGCCGCGCCGCTGCTCGTCGTCGAGGCCCCGCAGCGCATGCTGCTGATCGGCCTCGGCGGCGGCACCATGGTCCGCTACCTCCGCGCCCGCGCGCCGCAGGTCGAGCTCGACGTCGTCGAGATCGACCCCGAGGTCGTCCGCCTCGCCGCCGAGTGGTTCGGCGTCGTCGCCGGCCCGCGCCTGCACATCCACACCGACGACGGCGCGCGCTTCATCACCGAGACACCCGACCGCTACGACATCGTCTGGCTCGACGCCTTCCTCGACCCCGGGCGCGACGACACCGACGTCGCCGGCGTGCCCACCGAGCTGCGCGCGCGCCCCCTGCTCGAGGCGGCGCGCGCCCGCCTGCGCCCCGGCGGCGTCGCGGCCTTCAACATCCACCACGTGTTCGGCCACCACGAGCACATCGACGCCATCGCCGCCGTGTTCCCGCGGGTCTACGTCGCCACCCCGCGCGACTCCAACGAGCGCATCGTCCTCGCCCTCGAAGGCGACGTCCCGCTCGACCTCGACGCAGTCCGCGCCCGCGCCGCCGCCCTCGACGCCGCCGGCACCTGGGGCGTCCCGCTCGCCGAGCTCGCCGCCACCCTCACCCCGTGGACCCCGCAGGCCCCCGCCGACCCACTCGGCGCCCCCGCGGCCCCTCAGGCCCCGCACGACGTCCGGTAGCGCGAACGATCGGCGCGAAGGCGCGCGCCGCGTAATCCCGCGTAACGATCGCGTCCGGCCCGTCCCGCCGCTCACTCGGTGGACCGTCACGACGTCGCGGACGACCTATCGACTATCCGCGCGAGCGACGCGCCGGACCGTGCCGCCCGGACCGCGCCCCCTCCTATCGATCAGGCCGCCCGCTCGTCCCCGACTCGCTCGAGTCCACCTATTCGACGATCGGGCGGCCTCCTATTTCCTCGACGCAGGCGCCTCCTCGGCCCCTCACGTCCCGCAGAACGTCCGGTAGCGCGGCCCGCCGGGCGGCGCCGGCTCGGCGTACTCCGCGTGCTCCGGCGACCGCTCGAACGGCCGCGACAGCGCCGCGACCAGCCGCTCGAACGGCCCGAGGTCGCCGACCTCCGCCGCCGCGAGCGCCTCCTCGACCCTGTGATTGCGCGGGATGACGGCCGGGTTGTGGGCCCGGATGCGCGCCGCGACCGCGGCCCACGGCTCACCCTGGCGATCGAGCCGCGCCTGCCAGCGCGCCCGCCACTCGACCCACCGCGGCGCCTCGGCCCACCGCGGCGCCGCCTCGTCCGCCAGCGCGCGGAACGTATTGGTGTGATCGAGCCGCAGCGACGTCATCGTCACCAGCAGCCCGCGCGCCAGCTGGCCGTCCTCCTCCTCTTCGCCGACCAGCCCCAGCTTGCCGCGCATGTGCGCCGTCCAGCGCGCCTCGAACTGCGCGGGGAACCGCCCGAGCGCCGCCTCTGCGAGCGCCACGGCCTGCTTCGGATCGGGATCGATCAGCCCCAGCAGCGCCTCGGCGAAGCGCGCCAGGTTCCACTGCGCGATCGTCGGCTGATTGCCGTACGCGTAGCGCCCCTGCTCGTCGATCGAGCTGAACACCGTCGCCGGATCGTGCACCTCGAGGAACGCGCACGGCCCGTAGTCGATCGTCTCGCCGGCGATCGACATGTTGTCCGTGTTCATCACCCCGTGCACGAACCCGACCGCCATCCACCGCGCGATCAGGTCCGCCTGCGCCGCCTGGACCGCCTCGAACAGCGCCAGGTACGGCCGCTCGGCGCCGGCCGCCGCCGGGTAGTGGCGCGCGATCGCGTAGTCGGCCAGCGCCCGCACCAGCGCCGCGTCGCCGATCGCCGCCGCGAACTCGAACGTCCCGACCCGCAGGTGGCTCGCCGCGACCCGCGTCAGCACCGCCCCCGGCAGCGCCCGCTCGCGGAACACCGGCTCGCCCGTGCGGGCCACCGCGAGCGAGCGCGTCGTCGGGATCCCCAGCGCGTGCATCGCCTCGCTGATCACGTACTCGCGGAGCATCGGCCCGAGCGCCGCCCGCCCGTCGCCGCGCCGCGAATACGGCGTCGGCCCCGACCCCTTCCATTGCACGTCCCACCGCCGCCCGCGCGGATCGACCTGCTCCGCCAGCAGGATCGCCCGCCCGTCGCCGAGCCGCACGAAGTGCCCGAATTGATGCCCCGCGTACGCCTGCGCCAGCGGCGTCGCGCCGGCCGGCACCCGGCTCCCCGCCCACACGTCCGCCGCCGCCGCCGCGACCTCGACGTCGAGCCCGAGCTCGGCCGCCAGCGCCCGGTTGAACGCCACCAGCGCCGGCCTCGCCACCGGCGTCGGCGCCACCTGTGCGTGAAAGATCGCCGGCAGACGCGCGTAGGTCGTCTCGCCGCGCAGGCCCAGCTCGCTCGCCGTCGCCGTCGACATCGCCGCCTCGTGTCCTCAGCCCGCGTGCCGCCGCCGCCGCCGCTCGCGGGCCCGCATCCCCGCGGCCGCCACGATCACCAGCGCCAGCGCGATCGGCGGCTCCGGCACCCCCGGGCCCGCGAGGTACCACCCGCGCCCGCGCCCCACCGCCTCGTCGCCCGCGTCGAGCGGACCGGCGTCGAGCGGACCGGCGGCGAGCATGAGCGGGACGAGCGCGAGGCCGAGCACCTCGTCAGGGTACTACGGCCCGAGCGTCGCCGTCACCTCGTAGTCCCAGCTCAGCGGCGCCACGCTGTCCTCGCCGCCGTCCTCCATGATCGTCAGGAAGTACGCCCCCGCCCGCGCCGCCGGCACCTCGATCGAGACCGCGTCCCCGAGGTCCTGCAGCAGCGCTCCGGGGATCAGCCGCGTCTCGCCCGACGCCGCCTCGCAGGCCCCGGTCACCGGCTGGCCGACCAGCTCGACCCCGCCGGGGTCGTGGACCTGGAACTTCGGGCACCGCTCGAGCCCGCGATCCGCCGCCACGAACACGATCCGCGAGTCGGCGGCGGCCTGGACCGCGAACACGTCGGCGTCGTGCTCGTTGGCGCGCCCCTTCACGGCCACCCCGGGCGACAGCAGCGTCGCCGAGTCGCGGTCGTCGTTGGGCTCGAGCGCGTCGTCCGCCCGCGGCGGCGCGCACGCGACCAGCGAGCACACCGCGACGCCACGGAGGACCGACCTCATGGCGAGACTCTACGAGATCCTCGGCGGTCGCACCCCCGAAAACATGTGCGCCGCGCGCGGACCCTCTCCGGGGACTTGCGCGCGCGCGCCGGATCCCGCTTGATCCGGACTCATGACCTTCCGCTTGCGGATCTGCGCCCTCGCCTCGCTCTGCCTCGCCGCCTGCCCCGGCGACGACGGACCCACCACCGACGCCGCCTCCTCCTCCGGCACCACCGACGGCGGCGCCAGCTCGGGCGACGGCAGCACCAGCAGCGCCAGCACCAGCGGCGACGTCAGCGGCGCCAGCGTCAGCGTCACCTCGCCGACCACCGGCTCCACCTCCGGCGCCACCACCTCGGGCGCCACGCCGAGCTTCGCCGCCGACGTCTGGCCGATCCTCCAGCCCTCCTGCTCGTGCCACACGCAGATGACCCCCGGCCCGCCGACCGGCCTCGACATGGGCCCCGACGCCGCGGCGGCCTTCAGCCAGCTCGTCGGCGTGCCCTCCTCGAGCGTCCCCGGGGTCAACCTGATCGAGCCCGGCATGCCGAGCATGAGCTACCTGTACCTCAAGCTCACCAACATGCAGGCCAGCGTCGGCGGCGCCGGCTCCTCGATGCCGCAGGGCGGCTCGCTCCCCGCCGACCAGCTCGCCACCATCGAGGCATGGATCGCCGGCGGCGCCCCGCCGTGACCCGGCCCCGCGTTCGCCGCGCGCGCCCCCGCGCCTCACCACGCCCAGCGAGCGCGGCGAGAGTCGGCTAGCCTCGAGGCCATGCACGTCGAACCCGACTTCTCGCCGTTCACCGCGGAGGACGACGGCCGACGGATCGTGCTCCACCGCGACGACACCGGGTCGTCGGAACGCCTCGGCCTCTACTGGCTGATGCTGCTCGCGCTCGGCCTGGTGGCGCTCACCTTGTCGGCCCTGTGGCATCGGTGGCATGAAGTCCTCGAATTCGGCGAGGAATTCCTCAAGTTCTTCTTCTATCTCCCGGTCGTCCTCTGGCTGAACGTGTGGATCGCCTCGCATCTCCGTCAGGAGGGCATCAAGCGGGTCGAGTACGGCCCCGCGGGCGTCCACATCGTCCACCGCGGCTTCCTGTTCTTCGGGCGCCGCGTCAAGGTCCGCGGCGTGATCGCGCTAGAGGCGAGGCTCCTGCATCTTGGCACGAAGTACCAGCAGGTCCGCCGGATCAACCTCGCCGCCCGCACCGCCGAGGGCCGCACCGACCTCGGCTACCTCAGCTTCGACGTCATCGACACGCCCGAGGACGACCTCCCGGTCACCGCCGCCGCCGCCCTCCTCGCCGCGCGGCTCGGCGTCCCGATCGAGTGGATCGGCGCGCGCCCCCGCACCGCGTAGCGACGGCCATCCGTGCCCACGAATACGTGCACGTCCCCTGACGGAGCCGCGAGAGCGGCGACCGCGAGGTGCGGCGGACGCCCCTCCGTGGCCTGTCGTCGCGCGCCCCGGGCTGTCCTTCAGGCCAGCTCGCGGAACAGCGACTCGTCGCCGGCGCACTGCTCGCGCAGGCGGTCGAGCCAGCGCTGGGCCTTGATCTTGAACATCACCGGGCGCCGGCGCTCGAGCGTGGTCGACTTGCAGACGACGCCCTCGCCGGACATCCCGGCGAGGCTCCCGTCGCGCACGCTGGCGACGAACGCCGGCGTCACCGGGCCCTCGTACAGCACCCGCGCCGTGCGCAGGTGGCCGAGCAGCGCGAGGAACTCGTCCGGCGGGACCAGCCCGCGGCCGAACAGCGCGACGTCGATCAGCACGACCTCGTGCGGCTCCTCGGCGTGGCGCCCGGCGAACGAGCGCGCCCCGAGGAACTCGAGGAACACGAGCGCCTGCTTGACCCCGCGGGCCGTCAGCGCGCGGGTCACGTCGGCCTCGTAGCGCTCGCGGGCGAGGGCGACGGCCTCGCCGAGCCACGGGTGCGACGGGTCGAGCGCGCGCGTGCGGGTGCCGAATTGCACGAACCCGCGGCGCGCCTCCCACTCGGCGCGGATCTGCGACCCGTCGAGCTTGTCGAACGCGTACACCGGCACGTCACGGCGGATCTCGGTGGAGATCGAGGGATAGGACTTCATGGGGCTCCAAAATTGCGAATGAGACGACGTCCGCGGCCGCGTCGGGGCGCGCGCGTGCATTGCCGCCTGTCCCGAAGGACAGCGACGAGCGGTCGCCTGTCCCGCAGGACACGCGCCGTCCCCGGCCGCCCGTCCCGAGGGACACACAGCCCGGCGATCGCCCGCGGGGCGCCGTTACGGGCGCCCGCGGGCGTGTGGCTCGGATCGCCGCGAACGGCGATCCGCCGGCGACGCGCACGGCGATGCGTCGACCCGACGCATTCGCGTCGATCGCTCCGCACCAACCACGGCGAGTTGCCGGACGCCTCAAACCTTCATGGCGTCCTGTTTACGCGGCGAGCCCGTCCGCGTCAAGCCAGATCGCGAGCCGGCCGACGAGCCCGCCGCCGCATGCGCGTCAGGCCCACGACCATCAGCAGCGCGAGCGACGACCCCGAGCCGTCCGCGACCGCGCACGCGCTCGCGCTCGCGGGCGGCGGCGCCGACGAGCGCGCGTCGGCCGGCGTCGTCACCGGCGCGTCCGCCGTCTTCGCCGGCTCCTTCGCCGTGGGGTCCTGCTTCGTCGGCGCCGTCGCTGGCCCCGGCGTCTCCTTCGGCGTCTCGGGCGAGAACCCGAGCTCCTCCACGCGCGGCAGCCCCTCGCCGGTGAACGGCGCCGGCGGCAGGCGGTTGCCCTGCGCGTCGACCCCGCCCGCGCCGCGCTCCCCGTTCGCGCCGACGTAGTCGGTGCGCACCAGCGTCGCGCGGCAGCTCGTCGCGGTCGCCTCGACGTGGAACACGTCGGTCATCGCCGTGATGCGCGTCTGCTCCTCCACCTGGAACACGCGCGGCACCCGCTTCACGCACAGCTTCGCCTTCGCTGCGAGCAGCGCGTCGACCTCCGGTCCCGACTTGCCGATCAGCGCGCCGACCTCGCCGGCGGGCACGCTGTAGATCCCCGGTCGATAGCCCTGCCAGAGCCGCAGCTCGCCGTCGGGCGTCACGCGCTCGACCGACCCGCCGCCGGACGCGTACGTCGGGTGGGCCACCAGCGCCACGTCCGGCCCGCCGCCGGTGACCTTCACGGTGTACTGCACGCGGACCTGGCCGGGCGGCGGTGGGAGGTCCGCGCGAGCCGTCTGCGCCCCCACGACCAACCCGACCAGCCCGAGGAGCCCGCACACGCGCGAGAGAGCGACCATCCACGCACTCTAACAAGCCGCCGCGGTCCCCTCAAGGCCGCCGGCCACCCGCGCGCGCGTGATACAGTGCGGGCGTGCGTCCGTCCCTCGCGCCGGATCCGCGCGGCCGCCTGTCGCGCCGCCGCCTCGCCCTCGCCGCGCTCGCCGTCGCGGCCTGCGGCGGTCCGAAGGGACAGGTCCCGCAGGACATGCCCGAAGGGCCACACCTCCTCGTCGTCGGCACCGCGCAGGACGGCGGCGTCCCGCACGCGGCCTGCTCGTGCCAGCGGTGCGCGCGCGCAAGGACCGAGCCGGGCGCGGCGCGGCGGGTCGCCAGCGCCGCGGTGGTCGCCGGCGGCCAGGCGTGGCTGCTCGACGCGACCCCCGACCTGCCCGACCAGCTCGAGGCGCTCGCGGCCGCGACGGCCCGCCCGCGCGGCGGCGTCGACCGGGCGCCGCTCGCCGGGCTGTTCTTGACGCACGCGCACATCGGCCATTACCTCGGCCTCGCGTACCTCGGCTTCGAGGCCGTCCACACCCGCGGCCTGCCGGTCCACACGAGCCCGCGGATGGCCGAATTCCTGCGCGCCAACGCCCCGTGGGATCAGCTCGTGCAGCTCGGCAACATCGAGCTCCGGCCGCTCGCGGGCGCCGCGGTCGAGCTCGCCGCGGGCGTGCGCGTCCGCGCGCTGACCGTCCCGCACCGCGACGAATACGCCGACACCCTCGGCTTCGTCGTCGAGGGCCCGCGCGCCCGCCTGCTCTACGTCCCCGACAGCGCCCCGTGGGCGCAGTGGCCGAGCCCGCTGCCGCAGGTGCTCGCGGACCGCGCCGTCGACGTCGCCCTGCTCGACGGCAGCTTCTACTCGCCCGACGAGCTGCCCGGCCGCGACCTCGCCACCCTCGCCCACCCGCTCGTCACCGACACGATGGACCTCCTGCAGCCGCTGGTCGACGCCGGCCGCGTGCGCGTGATCTTCACCCACCTGAACCACTCGAACCCCGCGGTCGACACGACGTCGCCGGCGGCCGCCGAGATCCGCCGCCGCGGCTTCGAGGTCGCGACCGACGGCCTGCGCGTCGACCTGTGAGCGCGCCTCACGAGCGCGACCCGAAGTAGAAGCCGACGATCCCCGCGAGCGCCTGGTCGGCGCCGATCCGACCGAACGACAGCAGCTCCGCGCCGGGCAGCACGCCGACGAACGCCTGCGCCGCCAGCAGCCCGACCGCGCCGAGCCCGACCAGCGCCGAGAGGTCCTGGAAGAACCGCCCGACCCCGATCCGCTGGCGCACCCAGCGGGCGATCCGCGTGATCGCCAGCCCGAGCAGGAACGCGAACACCAGCACCAGCGTGATCACCCCGCGCATCGTCTCCGCGCCGCCCTGGCGGACCACCATCACCCCGACCGTCACCAGCGCCGCGACCAGCAACAGGCGCACGCTCCCGCGCGGCAGCCACAGGGGCGGCGGCCCTGCCGACGCGTCGCCGGGCGCCGCGCTGCGCGCCGCGAAGTAGTGCCCGAGCACCACGAACAGCAGGCTCTCGAGGTGCTCCGGCAGCGCCTGCGACGGGTCGCGCAGCAGCAGCCCGCACACCGTCCCGACCACCCCGAGGGCCAGCAGCGCCCGCACGCTGCCGCCGGGCAGCCCGAGCGCGTGCAGCTTCCGCCAGTCGATCGCCGCGTTCGTGTCGCTCATCGTCACCTCGCGGCGAGTGTACCGACAACCGCGGCGGCGCGCGCCCGCGCGGACGCGCTCACGGGAACGTCAGCGGCCGGACCCCGAGCAGCGGCCGCAGGTGGTCGGGCAGCTTGTCGTCGCTGGCGATCGTCATCGTCCCGTCGGGCGCGATCGTCGTCGTGAGCGCGTACTGCTGGGCGCGCAGATCGTCGTGGCGCGCGCCCGGCTCGTCCTCCTCGGGGAAGAGGATCGCGCGCTCCGAGCTGTACTCCTGCGGGATCGCGCCGGTGCACGCCGGCTTGCCCGACGGCCCGACCCCGCAGATCACCAGCGACGTGTCCGACGACGACTCGTACTCGTTGATCCCCATGTCGCTGTCGTAGTGGTTCGACACGAATTGATAGCGCAGCTCGGGCGGCCCGCCGGCGACCAGCTGCACCAGCTCGAGCGCCTTCGCGGTCATCGACCCGTGGATCCCGAACGCGCCGGGGTTGTACACGTCGGCGACCGGCGGCCCGACCCACCAGCCCTTGTCGGTGCGGATCGCCAGCATCACCAGCACCTCCGCCTCCGTCGTCGGCGCCGACATGCCCGGCGCCCACAGCACGCGCGCCTCGAGGATCGGCCCGTCGCCGCGCGGGACCGCGGTCGGGCCCTCGTACACGTCGGACGGGAGCGCCGCGTCCGGGTCGCACGGCAGCGTCTCGCCGTCGGACGTCGTGTGCCCGGCGCAGAACTCGCGCAGCGTCTTGAACGGCCCGCGCAGCGCGATCGGCGTCAGCAGGTCGCGGGCGGCCGCCGCGGCCGCATCGAGCTTGGAGAGCCGCTCGCGCACCGTGTCGTTGGGCCGCTCGGCGAGCGATTGCTTGTACAGCGCGATCGCCCCCGGCACGTCGGCCCGCTCCTCGGCGATCCGGCCCAGGTTGTAGAGCGCCGCGCCGCGGGACTTCGCCTCGACGGTGCGCGCCAGCGCGGCCCGCGTCTTCTTCTCCGCGAGCTCGAGGTCCGGCACGAAGAACGCCGCCCACCCGAGCTCCGCGAGCGCGCGCGGGTCGTCGGGGTCGACCGCCAGCGCCTTCTCGAACGCCGCGATCGCCCCGCGGTAGTCGTTCTTGCGGTGCAGCTCGCGGCCCTCGGCCAGCGCCGCGCGGTAGCGGGCGCGAGCCTCGCGGTCGATCCCGGTCCCCTTCTTCTCCTCCGTCTTCGCCGGCGCCGGCGGGGCCGGCGGCGCCTCGACCACGGGCGCGGGCGCCTTTGCGGCCGGCGTCGGCGCGGGCGCCGTGCAGCCGCACGCGAGGGCGACGAGGACAGGGAGGACGCGGATCGGGTTCGTCATGGCAGCGGGCGTTGTACGCCCAACGCGCCGGGCGCGTCGAGCCTTCCCGGTGCTACATTCGCGCGCCATGACCTCGCCCGCGCGCCGCCCCTCAGGACCCCGGAGACCGCCCCGATGAGAGCCATGGCGCAGCGCAGCTGGTCCGTCGGTGATCCGCTGGTGATGCTCGACCTGCCGACGCCCGCGCCGCGCGCCCGCGAGCTTCGCGTCCGCGTCGAGGCGATCGGCGTCAACCCGGTCGACTGGAAGATGCGCACGCGCGGCCCGCTGCGGCTCGCCGCGCGGCTCCTCGGGCCGCGGCCGCCGATCGTCTTCGGCGTCGACTTCGCCGGCACCGTCGACGTCGTCGGCGCGGCCGTCACCGGCGTCGCGCCCGGCGATCGCGTCGTCGGCGGTGCCGACTTCTCGCGCGGTCAACGCGGCAGCTACAGCGACACCGTGATCGTCCGCGAGGACCAGATCGCCCGCCTGCCCGACGGCTTCGACATCGTCACCGCCGGCGCGCTGCCGATCGCCGGCGAGACCGCGTGGCGCTGCCTCGTCGACATCGGCCGCCTGCAGATCGGGCAGCGCGCGCTGATCCTCGGCGCCTCGGGCGGCGTCGGCCAGCTCGCCGTACAGCTCGCGCGGCACCGCGGCGGCCACGCCGTCGGCGTCTGCTCCACGCGCAACGTCGCGCTCGTGCGCTCACTCGGCGCCGAGACCGTCCTCGACTACACGCAGGGCGATCCGCTCGCGCAGGCGCGGGCGCTCGCGCCGTTCCAGGTGATCATGGACTGCGTCGGCGGCTACCGCGGCGCGGCCTGCCGCGCGCTGCTCGCCCGCGGCGGCCGTCACGTCATGATCGCCGCCGAGGGCCCGCGCGAGTCGCTCAACATCCTCGTGCCACCATTCTCGTCGCGCCTCGTGCTCGGGCGACCGACCGCCCCGCGGCTGCGCGGGATCGTCGACGCCGTCGCCGGCGGCGCCCTGCGGGTCGCGATCGCCGAGACCATGCCGCTGCACGACGCCGAGCGAGCGCTCGCGCTCAGCCGCTCCGGACGCATGACCGGCAAGATCATCCTGCTCCCGTGAGTCCCCGCCCGGCGGAGCCTCACTCCCGCCCGTCGTCGTCCGTGCAGCGAACGGCCCGTAATCGCGTGGGTCGGCGCGGCAATCTTCCAAGAGACCTCTCGACCATGACTTACTCCATGCATTTCGTCCGTCCCTGCTCGCTCGCGCTCGTCGTCGCCCTCGCCGGTTGCGGCGGCGACCCGTCCGCCACCACCACCGAAACCACCGGCGCCGACCCCGGCAGCTCCGGCGACGCGCCGACCACCGAGGGCAGCGCCGCCACCGCCGACACCACCGGCGGCTCCGACGCCATCACGACGTCGGCCGCCACTACCGCCGACACCACCGCCGAGCCAGGCACCACCACCGCCACCACCGCCACCACCGGCGACGCGCCTGTGTGGCAGCTCCCGGCCTGCGACAAGGTCACCGGCACCGGCGCCGTGACCTTCAGCGCCGATCAGGGCGCGACGCTCGCGCCGATGGATCAGATGATCGTCCCCGTCACCTATACGTGGGGCCTGGTCGCGCTCGGCAAGCCTGGCGCGCTGGTGGCGAATTCGGAGGGCAAGATCCTCGCCTCCGACGACGCCGGCTGCACGTGGCACCCGATCGGCACCGCCGAGGGCAGCAACGCCGGCATCATGCACCTCCGCGTCGCCGGGGACACCCGCGCCTACGGCTTCGGCGACAACGGCGACGCGCTGATCCGCGTCGACGACGAGCAGGTCACCCAGCTGCCCTCGCCCGCCGGGCAGAACGGGCTCCTCGGCCTCGGCGTCGACCCGAACGACCCCGATCACGTGC